>Ga0180009_10005394_pt1 | contig 13710 bp, 12 predicted proteins | sample OS_PC_MetaG_FD_123537 | JGI IMG/M metagenome (GOLD analysis project Ga0180009, IMG submission 123537) | Groundwater microbial communities from the Aspo Hard Rock Laboratory (HRL) deep subsurface site, Sweden - OS_PC_MetaG | ecosystem: Environmental > Aquatic > Deep subsurface > Groundwater... | reverse complement strand
TAAACCACCAGCCCCCGGTCGAAGTACGAGGAGCTGCCCGAAACCGAAGTCAGCCGGCGGCTGATCAGTCCGCCGGTGCAGGATTCGGCCACGGCCAGACTCAAACGCTTGTCGGTCAGCAGACGTCCGACCGCCGCCTCGAGGTCGGCCGCGCCCCGGGCAATCAGGTATCGTCCCAGCCGCCGGTCGATCTCCTCCTCCATGCGTCCCAGGGCCGCCTCGGCCTCCGCCTCGGTCCGGGAACGGATGGTCACCGTGACGTGGTTTTCCGGAAAATTCGGATAGAATCCGACGGATACGCCTGTTTCTCCGGTGGTCAGCCCTTCGAGCATCTCGCCGATTCGGGCCTCCTGCGGCCCGAAAAGCCGGTAAAGCCGCTGCCTGACCACTCCCCGGTCCCCGGCCTTTTCGAACAGATAAGGCAGCACGCTTTTCTCGGCCAGCATTCGGACCTCTTCGGGAATGCCGGGCAGAAAAAACAGGCTCACGGTCTCGTGCTCGACGGAAAAGCCGCAGCTATGATCCGGATCGATCAGATGGACCCCTTGGGGCACCAGGGCCATTTTGCGGTAGGACTCGACCCAGGGCAGGTTCCATTTCTTCAGGGCCCGCCGGATGGCCTCGATGAACCGTTCGTCCGAGACCAGGGGACGGCCCAGGTATCCCGCGACCGCAGCCACGGTCACGTCGTCTTCGGTGGGTCCCAGCCCTCCGCAGACGATGACGAATTCGGACCGGCCCACGGCCCGTTCCAGGACCTCCCGGATTCGTTCCGGATCGTCGCCCACCGACGACGCGGCCTGGACCGCAAACCCGTAAGACGACAACCGGGCGGACAGGAAATGCGTGTTGACGTCCAGGACGCGGCCCGTGATCAGTTCGTCGCCAATGGTGATGATCTCGCCCTTCATAGCCCTACCATATTATTTGGACGACGTGCAGCAGGGCCGCGGCGTAAACGCCCGCGGCCGCGTCGTCCATGACTATCCCCGTCCCGCCGCCCCAGGTGCGGTCGATGGCGCGGCAGGGCCAGGGCTTTAAAATGTCAAACATCCTGAAAAACAGAAATCCCAGGACCATGCCGGGCAGGCTCGGCGCCGTCCCGGTCATGCTGACCAGAAACCCGACCACCTCGTCGATGACGATCCGGGGATCGTCGTGGCAGCCGTAAATATCTTCGGCCCGACCGGCCAGCAGGATGGCGGCCAGGGTCAGGGGCGCCAGGCAGGCCGCATAGGCCCAGACCGGCAGTCCGCTCAAAGCCAGGTAAAGCGGCAGACCGGCCAATGTCCCGAAGGTGCCCGGGGCCCAGGGCAGATGACCCAAGTACAGACCGGAACTGAAAAAAACAATCAGGGCCTCTCCAGGCGATCCTTTGACCCGGGACGTGGCGGCCGGTTCCTTTCTCCGCGCCGGAGTCTCCCGGCCCGAATCGGCCCCGGCTCCGACAACGGCCTATAGCCTATATTTTTCTGGATAAATTTGTCAAGCCCGTCCGTCGATCCCGGGGAAGTCTTCCGGAAACCGGGACTGATTCCGCTCCACCCTCCCCGACTCGGTTTCAAGGCCGGGAATCCAGATTTCCCGGGTCGAAGGCCTCGGGCGGCGAGGCCTCGATGACCAGGGCCGCCCTGGTGACGGGGTGGTTGAAGGCCAGGCGGGCGGCGTGGAGCATGAGCCGGCGGGCCGGCGGGCCGCCGTAGGCCGCGTCCCCCAGGATGGCATGGCCGCAGGCGTTCAAATGCAGCCGGATCTGATGCGTGCGGCCGGTCAAAGGGCGGGCCTGGACCAGGGCGCGGTTGGCTCCCCGGGCCAGGACCGTGAAAAGGGTGCGGGCCGGCCGGCCGGGCGCGTCGGTCGGACAGTAGTAGCTGCCCTTGCGTTTGGCGATGGGCCGGTCCACCTCCCACTCGTCCCGTTCCGGAACTCCGTCGACCACGGCCAGGTATCGCTTTTCCATATCACCCTGGGAAAAAAGCCGGCTCAGGCCCTGGTTGGCCCCCTTGTGGCGGCCGAAGACCATGACGCCCGAGGTCAGCCGGTCCAGACGGTGGTGCAGGGCCAGGTATCCGTCCGGGTCGCGGCGCCTCAGGGCGGCGAACAGGTTGTTATGGGCATCGTACGGAGTCTGCTGGCTGGGCAGGCCGGCCTCCTTGTCGTAGGCCACCAGCCATTCATCCTCATGGAGAATCCGGGCCGGATCGATCTCGTAAAACCGGACCGGCCCGTAGGTGGGGACCTGCAGGGTGACCCAATCGCCGTCCCGCAGGGCCTTGGACTGCTGCCGGCAGGCCCGGCCCCGGACCCAGACGGCCCCGAAATCGATCAGGAGGCGAATCTTGGAGCGAGACAGCCCGGAGACCTGGGCGGTGAAACGGTCCAAACGCTCGCCCTGGTCCGGAGGCCCGATCTTGAAGATCAGGTTCTTTCCGGCCAGGTCGGCCATTTCCGGGTCAAGAGGGGGAAACTGGATCATTTGCTCACGGCACGCTCAGTGTCCTCGGGCTCAGGTTCAGGACCCGGCACCCGGTCTCGGTCAGCAGGACGGTGTCTTCGAGCTTCAAGGTCCAGCCTTCCGGTTCCATGACGTGCATTTCCAGGGCCAGGACCATGCCGGCCTCGAGGGTCTCGCGGCCGTCCCGGGCCAGGATCGGCGGTTCGTTCATTTCCAGACCGACACCATGGCCGATGAAATGGGCCCGGACACCGGAAGGGAATCGGAGAAAAGACGTCCCCAGGCCGCGGGCTTCCGCCTCGGCCCAGGCCAGATCAAAGGCCTGGCCGGAGGTCATGCCCGGCCTCAGGCTGTCGATCAGACGGTCGGCCACGGCCTTGAGTCGCTCGAACAATGAGGCGGCGCCGTCAGGCGGGTCGCCCAGACAGTACATTCGGGCCTGATCGGCATGATAGCCGCTTACGCAGGTCGGGATGTCCACCAGGACGAAGTCACCGTCTTCAATGGTCCTCCGGGACGGCCCGGCGGCCACGGCCGGTCCGAGCCCCCGGCCGGTGATGCTGAAGACCAGCCCGCTGATTTCCCTCAGATTGGGCCCGGAAGCCAGGGGGCCCCGGCTCATGCAAAAATCTATCCGCCTCATGAAAATCAGGCCGTCATGCCCGGCCAGACGATGGGCGTTTTCCACGGCCGCGGCCAGCTCCAGTTCGGTAATTCCGGGGGCAATGGTCTTCAGGGCGGCCAGATGGCCGGCATGGAGCGCCGCGCAGGCCTCGGCGATCAGGCCGAGCTCGTCCGCGGACTTGATCATGCGCTGTTCGAGCACCATGGACGAACAGTCCACGAGTCGTCTCGCGCCCAGGGCCTGGCGGTACGCCTCGGCCTGTCGGACACTCAACAGGTCCAATTCGGAGCCGACCGGTTCCCCAAGGCCCGGTCCGGGGAACATGACCTCGCAGACCGCGTCCAGACTTCGCGCCTCCCGGACGTGCTCGGACGGCAGGATGCTTTCACGCCGCGCGAAATCGATCCCCTTGTGAACGAACAGGGCGTAGTCGTCCGGCCGGACGACGAGCCAGGCCGGCTGGGCCGTTCCGGTGTAATAGAAGACGTCCCGGGAATAAAAGAGGATGACGCCGGCCAGGCCCCGCTCCTGGAGCGCGGCCTGAAGGACGGCGATTCGTTCGGGGGCCGACATGGTTTCCGGTCGGGGATCGAACTCGTCCCTCACCACCTGATCAGGACGGCGCCCCAGGTGAAGCCTCCGCCGAAAGAGGCCAGCAGCACCAGGTCGCCGCGTTTGATCCGGCCGTCCCGAGCCGCCTCGGACAGGGCCACGGGGATGGTCGCTGACGAGGTGTTGCCGTATTTGTCAATGGTCACGATGACCTTTTCCATCGGGATGCCTAAGCGGCCGGCAACAGACTCCATGATCCGGATATTGGCCTGATGGGGGATGAACCAGTCCACGTCCGACGGGGCGAAGCCGGCGTCGGTCAGCACGAACCAGGCGACCTCCTCCAGGGCCGGCACCGCCAGGCGGAAGACCCGGTTGCCCTCCATGCGCACCACATGCAGCTTTTTATCCACGAACTCGTGGGTGATGGGATACATGGACCCGGGCCCCAGCATGGTCAGGGCTTCCCACTGGGTGCCGTCGGAGCGCAGGCAGGTCGACAGAATGCCCCGGCCGTCACCGCCTCCGGTCAGGACCACGGCCCCGGCCCCGTCCCCGAACAGAACGCAGGTGGTCCGATCCTCCCAGTCCAGTCGGTTGGAAAGGAACTCGGAACCCACGACCAGGACCTTGAAGTCCGGGCTGTTCTTGATGAAGTTGTCGGCCACGACCATGCCGTACAGCCAGCCCGTGCACCCGGCCAGCAGGTCGAAGGCCCGGGCGTTCTTGGCCTTGATCCGGCCTTGGAGCAGGCAGGAGCCCGAGGGCAGGGTCATGTCCGGCGTGTGGGAGGCCATGATGATCAGGTCCAGGTCCTCGGGAGCCAGGCCGGCGTCTTCGAGGGCGGCCAGGCTGGCCTGGGTGGTGAAGGTGATCGAAGACTCGCCTTCCGACCCGATACGCCGCTCCCTGATGCCGCTCCGCTGAACGATCCATTCGTCGGAGGTATCGACCATTTTTTCGAGATCGAAGTTGGTCAAGACCTTCCGGGGGATGCCTGCCCCGGTTCCGAGAACGACCGTCCTCGAGCGTTTCGGGGATGAATTTGAAGCCATAACGTGCAATCCTTCGCCTTCTTGGGTCTTTGGCGCCACGACCGTACGGACCATGTGTCCCGGCCGGCGCCGGAAAACTATTCCTTTTCTTCGGTCCCCGACTTCGGCCCGGCCTCCCCGTTCAGGTTGAAAATGCGGCGGGTCAGGTCGAGGTAAAAATCCTTTTTCGGCCGCCGGCCCGCGTTCTTGACGAACATGATCGGGTCGTGGAGGAGCTTGTGGGTCAGGGACTCGGTCAGGATCTCGATGCTCCGTCTCAGGTCCGGGTCCTCGCTGTCCAGCTTGCTCAAGGTCCGCGAAAGTTCGGCCCGGCGGATGTGTTCGGCCTTGTCCTTGAGGGCCACGATGGTCGGGACCACTTCCAGGGTCTCCATCCAGCCCAAAAACTTGATGGTCTCCTCATCGACGATCCGTTCCGCCCTGACCGCTTCTTCCTCCCGGGCCGCCCGGTTTTCCTCGACCACGCTCCGCAGATCGTCGATGTCGTACAGATAGACGTTGTCCAGGCGGTTGACGGCCGGATCGACGTCCCGGGGCACGGCGATATCCACGAAGAACAGAGGCCGGTGACGCCGGGCCCGCAGGACCGACCGGACGGCCTCGGCCGATATCACGACATCCGGGGCTCCGGTCGAGGAGACGACCACGTCCGCCTCGACCAGCAGGGCCGGGAGTTCTCCCAGGGCCGCGGCCCGGCCCCGCCAGCGGGAGGCCAGTTCCACGGCCCGTTCCAGGGTCCGGTTGGCCACGATGATATCCGATGCGCCCTGGGCCCGGAGGTGCTCGGCGGCCAACTCGGCCATTTCTCCGGCCCCGACCAGCAGGACCTTCCTGCCGGCCAGGTCGCCGAAAATCTTTCGGGCCAGTTCCACGGCGGCGAAACTGATCGAGACGGCGTGGCTGGCCACGCCCGTTTCGGTCCGCACCCGCTTGGCCGTGGAAAAGCTCTTGTGCATCAGCTTGTTGAGAATCGGGCCCGTGGCCTTGTTGTCCACCGCCTCGCGAAAGGCCGCCTTGAGCTGTCCGAGAATCTGGGGTTCGCCGAGGACCATGGAGTCCAGGCTCGAAGCCACCCGGAAAACATGCCGGACGGCCTCCCGGGTCTCCATCACGTATAGTGCGTCCTCGAAGGTTTCCACGTCCAGACCTCGGGCCGAAGCCAGGAACGATTTGATCTGGGTGACGGCCTCGTCCATGTCGTCGGTCGCGGCCAAAATCTCGACCCGGTTGCAGGTGGAAAGATAGATGCTCTCCCCGAAGTCGGTCCGATTCAGAATGTCATGGTAGGCCTGCTCCGGGGCGCAGGCGTCCATGGCCAGCCGCTCCCGCAACTCGACCGGCGCCGTGCGATGGTTCAGGCCGACCAGGACGATGTTCATTGGACCCGCATCTGCCGGAGGCTTTCAAAGCTGTGGTAGGACGGCAGCCACAGGCTGACGCCCATAAAAGTGAAACACAACACGGTGAACCCGATGACGGCCATGATCGCGGCCCTTCGGCCCCGCCAGCCCACGGCCAGACGCTGGTGCAGGAGGGCGGCGTAAACCAGCCAGAGAACGAGCGACCAGACCTCCTTGGGGTCCCATCGCCAATAGGTGCCCAGGGTGAGCTGGGCGTAAATGGCCCCGGTGATGATGCCCAAGGTCATCATGGGAAAGCCGATGGCCAGGCAGTAGTTGTTCATGTCGTCCAGGATGCCCAGCGAGGGCAGCCGGCGGTAAACCGTCCCGGTCCGCTTGCCCTTGATCTGCCTCTCCTGGAGCAGATACATCAGGCCGGCCCCGAAGGCCAGCCCGAAGAAGGCGTACCCGGTGAAGACCGTGCCCAGATGCAGGGTCAGCCAGAGGCTCTTGAGTATCGGCGCGATCTGGGGCGGGCCCGGGGGGATGATTGCGGCGCCCAGAACCAGGGCCAGGATCAGCGGCGAGGCGAACACGCCCAGGATCAGCAGGCCGAAACGCCAGTACAGGACCAGATAGACGCCGGCCAGGGTCCAGGCAAAAAACCCGAGGGCTCCGATGAGGTCGAGCACGGGCAACTGCCCGGAAGCCAGGGCGCGCAACAGGATGGATAGGCCGTGCAGCCCGAAGCCGGCCCCGATGATCCAGGTCGCCACCCGGGCGGCCTGGTCGTTTCGCCGAATCAGATAGACCATGAACCCGGCGGCGCCCAGCAGGTAGGTGAAGGCGGCCAGTCTGAGGAACAAGGTCGCGGTCATGCCGTCTCGCCCTCCAAGGCCTCGAAACCCAGCGAAGCCAGGGTGTAACCCGGTCCCAGCATCTCGACCAGACGGGCTTCGACCCGGACCGGTTCGTTCCGGGCCAGGTTGTCCAGGATGTCGGATTCGACCAGCCTTCGAAACAGGTCCCGGTTATGGCGGTGGTCCCGGCCTTCGGCCAGAACACGGGGGCGAATCCGGCCCATCAGTTCCAGAAACCGCCCGTACTCGGGTCCGAACTCGTCCTCCAGCCGGGACCGCAAATGGGCGGCCAGGGCCGGGCTGCGGCCGGACGTGGATACGCTGACCGTTAGATGGCCACGCTTGATCCAGGCCGGCAGATAGAAGGTACACAGTTCCGGGACGTCGGCCACGTTGACCGGGATGCCCCGGCCGGCGGCTTCCCGGCTGACCCGGGTGTTGAGTTCCGTATCGTTGGTGGCCGCGAAAACCAGGGCCGCGCCGTCCAGGTATTCGGGTTTGTATTCCGGGCCGAGATATTGGACGGCGCCTTGTTCGGTCAGGGAGACAAGGGTCGGAGTCAGGTCCCGGCTGACCAGCCGGACCCGGGCCTCGTACTCCAAAAGCCCCATGACCTTGCGCTCACCTACCGAACCGCCCCCTACCACCAGGCAGGGCCTGCCTCCCACGGCAATGTTGACGGGCAGGTATCCCAAAAACGCCCTACCTCCGTCTAAAATAATCTATTAGCTTAGCAATCATTCAGGCCCTTAGCAACCCTTTTCACCCAGCTTGAAAACCCGCGACAACCGCCTCCCCTATTCCTTTTTTTAATTAGACACCCATTTATTTGACATATTTATTCTGATCGGTTAAACTGGTCTTTGATCTATAAAATATAAAAGAGGGGCATGCATCATGGCCATTGCCCGTAGTGAAGTAGTCGCCGAAGGCGTGGAAGCCTATTACCATTGTGTATCCCGGTGCGTACGCCAGGCCTTTCTTTGCGGCCTCGATTCCCGCACCGGCCGGTCCTTCGAGCATCGGAAGTCCTGGGTCCAGGCCCGGTTGAAGGAGATCACGGCCGCCTTCGGCATCGAGGTCATTACATACGCGGTCATGTCCAATCACCTGCACGTGGTCCTCCGAACTCGGCCGGACTGGGTCGAGGACTGGTCGGCCAAGGAAACAGCCGAGCGTTGGCTGACGCTGTTCCCCATGGAACGGGGCGAGAACGGCCGGCCCAGGGCCCCCAGCCATATGGCGATCGAGGCATTGGCGGGCCAGCCGGAGCGGCTGGGTAGAATTCGCTCCCGCTTGGGCAGCGTAAGCTGGTTCATGCGGTGCCTGAAGGAATATGTGGCCAGAAAGGCCAATCGGGAGGACGGCTGCAAGGGGCGGTTTTGGGAGGGGCGGTTTCATTGCCAGGCTCTGCTTGATGATTCCGCGCTGTTGGCCTGTATGGCCTACGTAGACTTGAACCCCATCCGGGCCGGTGTGGCCGAGACGCCGGAACAAAGCGAATATACCGGTATACTTGACCGAATCCAGGCCCGAGCTTCCGGCAAGGACGATATCTGGATCTGTCCTTTCGTCGACGAGAAGCAGGGGGGCGCTTGGGGCGTACTGCCGATGGACCGGGATGAGTATCTGGCTTTGGTGGACTGGACCGGCCGGGAAATCCGTGAGGGGAAGCGAGGGGCGATTCCACCTCATTTGTCGGACATCCTGGACCGTCTGTCGATCAATCAGACCCGCTGGCCAAATACGGCCCAGGATTATGGCGGCCTGTTCCATCGGATCGTCGGCCGGGCGGAGGCCATGATGGACAGGGCCCGATTCCTGGGCAAGCGCTGGCTGGGCGGACTGAAGGCCGGCCAGTTGGCGTTTTCGCCTGCCTGACCTTCGCGGATTCACCTTTCCATCCGTAAAATTGAGGCTCCCCGTAACCTTGCGGGGGGGAATCTTCGACATATTAAGGAAGAAATCCATTTTAGCCGGCGGGCTATCCCACGGCATTCAATATATGGGTGTCAAAATTATATCGAAAATAAACGTCCGGGCCTTGCGGACGACGGTCTTTCAGGCCCGGACGCATGGGGGAGGGTTAGTCGTGTTCGTACTTGAGGACCACCATGATGTTCCGGCCGTCGCTGCCGGCCATCTGGTTCCCCTCGATGCCGAAGGGGTCGGTCCAGTAGCCGACGTATTCGGCGTATTGTTCGTCAAACAGGTTTTTGATGTCCAGGGAAAGGGTCCAGAACTTGTTTATGGGCTGGGAAATGTTCAAGTCCCAGACCTGGAAACCTTCGTAGTAGTGCAGGTTGTCCGTACTGGTGTAGTACTTGCCGGAGTCCCGATACCAGAGCTGGATCGAGGTCTCGGTAGGCAGGGTGTATTGGGCCCCCAGTTTGAAGATGTACTCCGGAACGCTGGTGATCCAGTTGCCCCGGTTGTCCCCCGCTTCGTACGTGGCGTCGTGGACCGTATAGGCCCCGAACAATTCGAAGTCGCCCTTGGTGACGTTCGCCTCGAGTTCCCAGCCGCGCCGCTGGGTTTCGCCCTGATGAGTGTACTCCCCGGCGCTCCAGCGAATCTCGTCGTCATTGCGGCTCTGGAAATAGGCCAGCCGGGTGAAAAGCCAGTCCACCGGCGTGGCTTTGATGCCCACCTCCCAGAAAAAGATGTCCGCCGGCCCCGGCGGATTCTCGTGGTACTTGGCCGCCCCGACCGGGAGTTCGAAACCGGTCCCGAAATTGGCGTACACGCTGTAGTTTTGGGCAAAGGTCACGATCGCCCCGCCTGAATAGCTGCTGGCCGACACGTCCTCCATGTCCATTCTGGTGTCGGCGAGTTGGTCCTTGGCCTCCCCGGAGAACCAGTCCTGCCTGGCGCCCAGAAACAGCCGGAGCCATTGGTTGGGGTCGTAGTTCATCTTGGCATACACGCCAGAATTGTTGAATATATAGTTATTTGCGCTGTTCAGGGCGGTCCGGTTCCGGGCCGTGGTGTTATAGTTCTTGTCCAGGGTATCCCACCGCCGGATGTCGCCTCCGAAGTCCAGCCGGATGCGGCCGCCGTTGGCCATGTTGATTTCGTGGCCCAGGTTGGCCAGCATGCCGCCGATCTGGTGCTCGAAGTGGCTTTCCGTCTGACCGCCGCCCCAGTCGGCGAAGCGGCTGTAATCCTCACTGACACTCCAGACCTTGAGTTCCAGGGGCGTTTTGGGCGTGACGTCAAGGTCCATGTGCAACTGGAGTTCGCTCAGGTCCTTCCAGCCTCCATCGTTCTGCATGACGCTGCGTTTGGGCTCCTCCCGCCAGATGTATTCCGGCGTATACCCGGCCGTGCCCCACTCCGAGCTGTAGGCGTGGGCGATCAACCCGACCTGGGCCCGGTCCGAAGGCCGGTAGAACCACTTGCCGTACATGTTCTGACGGTCCATGTCGGCGTTCTGCCGGTAGCCGTGGGTGTCGTAGAACTCGAGGGAATAGACCTGGTTGAACTTTTCGCTTTCACTGCCGATGGAGACATATCCCTTGCGCGTGGCGAAATCGCCGTATCCGATCTTGGCCTTCTGAAAGTTGCCCCGAGTCCGCGTATGAAAATGGATGACGCCGGCCTCGTTCCAGTTGGAGTAACGGGCGTCGATCGGGCCCTTGACCACGTCAATCCGTATCACGTCGTCCGCGATCAACTGGTTGAGGTCCACCGCGCCGTCCGCGCTGCCCATGTGATAGTTGTAGGGAATCCCGTCAATGGTAATCGCCGCGCCCGAACCGTGGTTCAGATTGTAACCTCTCAACGTAAACCCGTTGGGTACGCCGCCGGACCCGTAGTCGTGGATGTCCACGCCCGGGGCCAGCCGCAGAAGGTCCAGGGCCGACCGGGCGTTCTGGCGGTCGATCTGTTCCTCGCCGATCACGTCCACCGAACCGGGCAGGTCGGCATAATCACGCAGTTCGGACGGGGCGTGAATCGTGACCTCGCCGATGTTCATGAAGACCTCGCCGGACTGGGAGGTGACCTTCTGTCGGGTCGGACCCGACTTCGAGGCTTCTTCGGCCTTTTCCTCGGCCGCGGCCGGTCCGGCCCAGGCCGTCAAAAGGAGCGACAGAAAAAAAACGAATAACGGTTTCGATATCTTCATGGAAAATTCCTTTCTCACTTGCCCACCTCGAACATCAGGTAAGGCCGGCAGTTTTCGTAATCCGCGTCCGGATTTCCCTTGGTCTCGATTTCATGTTTGGCATAGACGATCCATTTCCCCGGTCGGTCCAGCTTGATCCGGGCCAGTCCCTGCCCGTCCGTTTCCGTCTTGACCGGGATGTCGGCGTGGTCCTTGGCCTTGAATCCTTCGTACAAGGCAAACACCGGGGTTTTCCCGACGGGTTTTCCCTGGTACAAGACCTTGACCGCCAGCGTCTGGCCCGCCTTCAGCGTCGTGGGATTGACCTGGGGCACCATCTCGATGGCATGACCCATGACCTTGGAATAGTTTTCCGTCGGCTTGCCGGCCGTGAAGAATGTCTTGATCGATTTGATATACATCCCGGCCCGAACCACCCCCTGGTGTTCGGTCTTGCGCCCCGGCTTCCAGTCATCCTTCATCTGGCAGTAGTAGTCGGGGCTCGTGCTGACCGCTTCGATCACATAGGTCCCCTCGCCCAGGACGGGCACCTTGACCCAGGCGGCCTCGTTGCTGATCCGGCTGTAGGCCAGAGGCGTCGTCTGTCCCGTCGGGGTGACCAGCGTAACCCCGAACCGGGTCACGTCGGGCACCTCTTCATTGGCGAAATAGGTATGGGCCGCGGTAAACGACGCGTCGATCATCGTCCCCGGGGCGGGTTGAAATGTCTCCGGCATGATCCAGTAGTGATGGCCCAGGGCCGGAGCGGCAGTCAGGGCAAGACACAACAGGACCAAGGCCATCCATGCTTGCTTCATGGTCTCTTCTCTCCTTTTCGTCTGTGTTCGGATCGAGTCCGAAGGCTCTCGGGCGGAAGGCCGGGGTCATATTGCCCTGAAAACGACGGGGTGCTAAAATGACAAACAGGCACCTCGCAACCCGAGGGTGCTCCGGGGGCGGGACGGTTCGTGTACCTTGGCCGGTGGCAACCGCCCGCCCCGTTTCTATCTGGTTCTATCCGTTCAACTTCCGATGCCTTATCACCTCCCTTGATCTCAAATCAGTTCGAAGACGATGGCCAGTTGAAGCGGGACCACCCCTTTAAAAAACCGGGCCGGCGGCCGGGGGAAGGGGGCGGCGCCTTCGACGGCCTTGCAAGCGGCCTCGTCCAGGTCGCCATGGCCCGAAGAGCGGGCCACCCGGACGTCGCGGACCCCTCCGTCCGGTGTGATGACGAACCGGACCAGGACCGAACCTTGGACCTGCCGGTCCCGAGCCCGGCGGGGATAGCGCTTGAACCGTTCGATACGCAGCTTGACCATTTCCAGGTAGGTCTGGGCCGTCTCGAATTCGGAGGCGGCCGCCACCTGGGCCGGGTCCCAGCCGGTCACCCGCGGACCGGACGTATCCGGGGCCTTGGGGACCGGAATTCGTTCCATGAGGCTGTCCGGCAGGTTCCGGTCGACCGGGTCCAGTTTCAGGGGCTTGACGGATGGCACGGGCCGCTGGGCCACGTCGGGCCGTTTGACGTCTTCCGCCTGAGGGGGCGGCTTGATGCGACGCCTCGGCCGGGGGATGCTCCGGACCGGCGGCGTGTCGTGCATGGCGAACTCGATAAAGCTCAGGGTCTTGGACCGGTAGATTCCGGCGATGTGCAGGAAGATCAAGGCGTGTATTCCCAAAGAGACCAGGATCAGTCCCTGAAGCAGTCGGTTGGGTCCGCGGCGAGGCATGGTCATGACGTCCGTTTCCATATGCCTTCAGTTCTCCCCCCGGTTCGGCCCGCGTGGCGACATGTCTGCTCCAGCCCCGTTTCCCACGAGTTACATGTCCTTTTCCGTGGCCAACAGCAGCCGCTCCGCCCCGGCCGCCTTGGCCACGTCCATCACTTTGACGGCGTAATTCAAAATGACCGAACGGTCCGCCTTGATGACCACCAGCTTGTCCTGACGGCCCTTCAGCATGTCCTTCAACAGGTCGAACAGGACGGCCGGTTCGCATTCCCGGTCCGCCAAGTGCGCCCGTCCCTGTTCATCCACATAGACGGTGATGGTCTCCTCCACCTGGGGGGCGGCGGCCCGGGCCTGGGGCAGCTTGATCTTGATGCCTTCGTCCACCATGAAATTGGTGGTCAACAGAAAATAGATCAGCAGCAGAAAAACGATGTCGATCAGGGAAGTCAGCGGGGCTTGAACCGTGAGCCTTTCCCGGCGGCGGTGATGAACGACCATGTCCGCCCCCTCAGGAACGCCGCCCCAGGGCCGCGATGAACCGGACCGCGCCGTCCTGCAGTTGGGCTTCGAAACGATCGACGCGGCCCACCAGGTAGCCATGGGCGACCATGGCCGGCAAAGCCACGGCCAGACCCAGGGCCGTGGTCATCATGGCCTCCCATATGCCGCCGGCCAGCACGGCCGAGTTGACCTTGCCCCCCATCTCCTGAATGACCATGAAGGCCTTGATCATTCCCAGAACCGTTCCCAGAAGGCCGAGCAGGGGGGCGATGTTGCCGACGGTGGCCAGGGCCTGAAGATATCGGGACAGGTCCCGGACCTCTTCGTCCGTCTGGTGAACGATGACCGTCTCCAGCGTCTCCCGGTCATGATCGGCCACGTCGAGGGCGGCGGCCAGGACCCGCCCCATCGGGGACCCGCTCCCCTGGACCAGTTCCCTGGCCTGGTCGGCCCGGCCCGCGCCGATGTACCCGGTCACCCC
>Ga0180009_10005393_pt1 | contig 13712 bp, 17 predicted proteins | sample OS_PC_MetaG_FD_123537 | JGI IMG/M metagenome (GOLD analysis project Ga0180009, IMG submission 123537) | Groundwater microbial communities from the Aspo Hard Rock Laboratory (HRL) deep subsurface site, Sweden - OS_PC_MetaG | ecosystem: Environmental > Aquatic > Deep subsurface > Groundwater... | reverse complement strand
GATTGCTGAGATCTGCTCAGTGTCGCGCAGCGGTTCTGTAGCCGTGTTTGCCATGTTATTTATATAGCATATTTCGATGATTATATTACATTAAAATATTGTCTACAGCCGGTCAATTTATCTTAATTTATTGTTTTCGTTGCAATATCTAACATAAATATAATCCACTTTATATTACATTGATGCCGCGTCTAACTTTTTACTCAAGTACGTCAAGTATTCCGACAAATCGTTTTCATTAAGTGCTATAACTAGTTGATAATTCAGGTATTTTATTATTTTTACAATGTCTGTTGTTGGGTCTTTTTCCAAAGCAGATTTAGACGCAAAATGCATTTTACTGCTTATTTTGTTTACTTTTTTTATTGAATATTTTTCATGTAACGCATCGGATATTCTATCTAATTCGTTGTGTATTTTTTTAAATTCATTTGGTTCCATTTTTTGCCACCCCATAAGATTTTTCTAAGCAATCCATCAAGGCCAGCGCCGTCTTTGACGGCCTGCGCTCATTATTTTCCCAATACCAATACGTTTGATAGCTCACCCCCAGGCACGCGGCCATTGCTTTTTTCTTTAGCCCCATCGCATCCCGGAGCCGCTCAAGTCTTGTCGTCAGATCATTCATTGCCGCCTGCCGCTGCCTATTCGGCAGTTCATATTGGTTGTTAACTCGCGTCAGCGAGCTTAAGAGCATAATCAACAGCACCGCTGTGATCAAATTGAGCCCCGGCTTCATTCAAAATTTCGAGATGGGAATCAATAGAATCTTCATCTATCTCAAACCCCGAATCACTTGCAGCTCCGTAAGCATAGCATCCAGCAAGCATTTCTGGCGTAAACTCAATACCTTCCATTCCTTCAATATGTCCCTCAGCCGCAGCATTAATTACGGTAACGACTTTTTCCAAAGAAGTAGCATTTGTGATTGAATTGCTCAGATAAGTATCAGTCATTTCGGTCTCCTTTCTTTTATATAGATTAACTTAGTTGATGTTTCGTGTCAACTATTAAATCAACTTAGTTTATCTTTTTCCATTTATATTACATGCACCCTGCCTTAAAAGCATCTGGAAGGGGTCGGCCGCCAGTGCACTATACGTGTGTTGCGTTTGGTCTGGGGTGCTCTTTATTCCATGTTAGCCGCCGTAGGCGGCTTGTCTTACGAACCGGCGCAGCCGGTTCTAAAGGGTGTGGGTGAGCCCGCGAAGCGGGCTCTGGGTGGGGATCTACTATTCGTAGCCGCCCCTTCTGGGGCGGCGTCCTTATTTTCCACCAGGTCGCGGGGTTCATCCCGGAAACTTCCACTTTATCGAGCCGGTTTGCTACTTTTCGTAATTTAAGCAGATTTTAGTAAGATTTTAGCTCCTTGTATCGTCAATAAAATAAACTAGTTGCGCGTCGAAACAACGAGAGATTTGGGGTGAAACAACGAGAGATTTGGGGTGAAACAACGAGAGATTTGGGGTGAAACAACGAGAGATTTGGGGTGAACCTCAGAATCTTTACCACATTTCGTTATTTGCCCGGTTTCTCTCACATCCTACATATTTCATAACGAATTCTGTTGACTTTTCGTTTTTAGCCTTTTACCATTCTCTTAAATTGTTTTCCAGGGGGGCAATATGCCTGATTATAGTGATATTGTTGCAAAGCATAATGAATTAATACCCTCTTTGGCCAAGCTTGACTTACAACCTCTTAGGCTTCTAGCATATTGCCTCGCTCATGTCGACAGCAAACATGATAAAGAATTCGTAGAAATTACCGCTCGAGTCGATGAAGTAGCTGAACTGTTCCAACTTAAATCTCATAATATATATAATGAAATTAAGAAGGCCGTTATTGCTATCAATCAAAAGCCAGCTGAGTACATTGAGGATGGCGTTTCGTGGGTTAAGTTCTGGTTTTCGTCTATGGGGTATAAACAAGGAAGCGGAGAGTTCACCTTTAAACTTAATGACGAGTTAGCGCCTAAACTACTTGAATTAAAAGATAATTTTACGTATTACAGAATAAAAGACGTTTATCAGTTTACACGTGCTAGCACTTGGCACCTGTACGAATGTTTGCGTCGTTGGAAAAAAGCAGGATCATGGACTATTGACTTTGATGAACTACGATATCTCCTAAATCTTGGCGACAAGTATCAGCGGTTTTATGATTTCAAGAAGTACGTATTGCTACCAGGAATCGATGAAATTAATAAAGTTTCTGACATTAAAGTAGTTTGGAAAGTTAAAAAATCCGTTCGCAAAATTAGCGGTTTAATGTTCAATATATCAATTAATGAAGCCAATTTAACAGAGCGCGAACAGGCTAGAAGGGCTCTTTCTCATCTAGATGATGGAGAAAATTTCGCTCCCAATTTAACTACAACTTTGCATGAAGCATGCGGCATCAATTTGACTCAAGCCCGGCTTTTATCTAACCTTATAGCTCAATCAGATAAAATCAACTATATCAATGAGTTAATACCAAAGTTGCTGGAACGCTGGAATAGATTAAAGCAAAAGGATACCTCGTGTGGAGGATATTGCTACAAAGCTATTCTTGACGAACTTAGCAATTAAAAGCACTTACACTCCCACCAAGCAACCCCTTGTCTCTTTTCGTGTCCCTTTTTTCCCACTATTTGGCCCCGTAGTTTTTTTTACTGGCCTTGCCGTCCCATTAAAAACGAGAGATTTGGGGTGAACCTCAGACTTTTTACCGCTTTTCGTTATTTCTTTTCACTTCATCGGGCGACCTGGTGGGAGATCCCCGCCCCGCTGGTCATACGGCTTTCCCCTCTCGGCTTCCATTCTTTCCAGCTCAGCCCGGACCCCGCGAACCAGGATTTCATTTATTGATTGACGTTCGGCCCATGCAGCATCACGCACTTTTTCAAGTAATGATTCTTCAATAACTATGCCGTATCTTTTTCTTTTCTCTTTTTTTTCAATATTCTCTAATTTAGCTACTTTCTCTAAAGTATCGTTATCCTCTAATTTCTCTGCTTTATGAAAAGCTGCGAGCTTTGCCCGACCACGTTGGCTTCCCGCGCTATTACCTTTAATCATTTGATATCTCTCCTAATATTGAGTCAGTAACCTTATTAATTTCTTCTTTTCCTTTTCCTTTCGGCGCGTAATCTCCCACCCATTGACCAGCCGTCGCGGCTTCTGCCAGCTCCACTCTTAGATAGACGGGTTCCGATACTTTGCCGTATTCTGGAAGCATCGAGAGCAGATCCCGGCTCATGATTGTGTTCGGCTGTATGCGATTAGGGACTATTAGAACTAGTGGATTGCCGCCCTGGTCTTCTTGTGCCGAATGGATAAAATCAATGGTCCTTGTGGTTGCCCATACATCAAGAGAGCTAGCACCGATGGGAATTATTGTCAGGTCTGACAGAGCGGCGGCTAGGACGGCAGAGCCGTGAAAGCCCGGCTCTGTATCAATGCCTACAAAATCAAAATCCTTTTCTAATGCTTTTATCGACCGCTTGACCTCCTGGAGTACCTCCACATTTTCATAGTCGCGCTCACCCCATGCCAGTACCTTATAATTAAGTTTTTCCGACTGGGCTATTTGTGTCGCTGATTCTTGCGGCTCAGCATCCACTAGAGCGACTTTGTAGCCCCTTGATGCAAGATCCCCGCATACGTTGACAATTATCGTGGTTTTGCCTACCCCACCTTTTTCATTTATAGAGCCTATGATTTTCATATTCCTCTACTTTCTCTAATTTAGCCACTTTCTCTATTTTCTCTACGTTATTATAATGACCCCCTTTTTTTGTGTCAACAGCTTTTCTCTACATTTTCTACTATCTCTATAGTAGCTACTTTCTCTAATTTCTCTACCTTTAAACGAATAATAATTTTCCCGAACAAATTTACCGGTTTAATGCTCGTTGTGATAATATGCGCTTTGGTTGATCTTCGAGAACCGCGAAAGGGTAGGGGGGATGTCAACTTTAAGAGCAGATAATCTTGTTGAATTTCATCTTCGCCAATGTGCGACCCGGCTTGAAGAACTGCTGGAAGGGGACATTATTTTCATTCGTAGCCCGATCTATTTGGGCTTAGATGATATTGTCCGCTCAGAAATTGAAGACCTGGTCGCAAGCAACGAAAAAAAGAGAAAAAAGCTCTGTGTTTTCATTGAAACTACTGGCGGTCACATTGAAGTCGTTGAAAGAATTTGCAGTGTTTTCAGAATGCATTACTCTGAGGTTTCCTTCATCGTTCCTAATTGCGCGTATTCCGCAGGTACAGTACTTGTCTTGTCAGGCGACGACATCTACATGGATTACTACTCTGTCTTGGGGCCAATAGACCCTCAGATTCAAGACAGCAATGGTAAATTTCAACCAGGCATGGGATATTTATTTAAATATAATGAATTAATAGAAAAAAGCAGAGCCGGGACTATCACAGAAGCCGAACTACTTTTTCTTATCAAACGCTTTGATCCAGCTGAGATGTTCTTCATTGAGCAAGCAAAAAACCATTCGAAGGAACTCATTCGAGAATGGCTCGTAAAATACAAATTTAAAAATTGGAAAGAGACCGAGACTTCAGGAACAAAAGTCACTAAAAGAATGAAGGTGGAGCGAGCAAATAAGATTGCGGAAATAATGGGGGATGCGGAAAGGTGGCACTCCCACGGTCGCGGAATATCAATTAGAGAGTTGCAAAGTGACGATATTAAGTTAAAAATTAATGATTATGGGGCTGATCCTACTCTGAGAGACGCAATAAAACAGTACTACGAAATTTTTTCTGATTACAGTCGCAAGACGAATGCGACCATATCAATACACACACGTCTCGGATTTAAGAGACTTGGATAAGGGGGAGCGAAATGGCAACAATACAAAATTTACCGGTCCTACCTAAAAAATTATCAGGAGTCTCTGAGCTATTTGACAAATTTGAGGCTTTTGGCACCGAGACCAGCATGCTTCAATCTGACTTTGTTGCTCCTTATTCAAATTTCGCTTCTGATGCCTGGAGCGATGACTCAAACTCTCGCACCGGAGGCGAAGATCTATCGCTCAAATAAGCGTTCACGCTCGAAACCTGATAGCCCAGCCTTAGCGGCTGGGCTTTTTCTTTGATTCGACTCTGTTTTTTAGCGGAACGCGCTAATTTCGATTCTAAGCAACGATCTTTTAGGAGGGGTAGGGTAGGTATAGGCTTAAATCGGCAACATCGTGGCGATCGCTGCCAGGCTTGCAGCTGATCCGCCCACCAGGCCGGCCAGGCCGAACCTTTTCACCAGCCCCAGCGTCTTATCAAAAAATTGGTCCCGTGCTTCTAAATCCTCGATCTTGGTCCAGTCCGGCCAGCGGTAAAACCAGTCGTGCGCGGGCTGCCCGGCCCGGCTTCGGTCCCTGTAAATTTTGAACGCTTGACCGGAGCAGTAGAGGGACATAAGCACCAGGCCCGCAAGCAATCCGGCTTTTCCGATAAATGTTAATACTGCTTCCATTGGTTCACCTACCTTAAATAGTGCATGGTTATTTCCGCCCTGTTATGTCCCATTTCCGCAGAAACCACGGCTAGAGCTTGCTCAAAGCTGGCCCCAGCTGCTTGAACTTCGCCCATCTTGGTCTGCGCAAAATTCCATCTGAGCCCGTGACTTCCCGTGTATTCCTGGCCGGTTCTCTCTGCCGCTTTTTTTAGTGCTTCCCGGTACTTATCCTTATTACCCAGCGCCCAGGCCCCCTCATTTTTAACGATGTTTTTCAACTGTTGATATGTTTCTTTTGATAGTTTAATATCTCTAAACTTTCCGCCCTTGCCCCGAACTTTTATAGTGTTTTCTTTTTTATCCTGTCTTGCCTTATTTACCTTAATCCCGCATTTTTCTTTTATTTTAGATACAATTAGATTTCCTTTTTCCTGCACCCATTGTTTTACATTGTCGTATATATCTTTTATTTTAGACCTACTTATATTCCCTCGCCTGGCCCCCGTGTTTTTTATTTCTTTTTCTTTAAGTTGACCTGGCTTGATTAGCGCCATTTCCCTTATTCTTAGCCCGCCTTCAAGCTGTAATTTAGCAGCTAGCTTGTATTTGCCGTCCAGAGCATTTATAAGCTTTTCCGGCTGCGTGTAGGCCCTGTGAGGGTCCGATTTATCCAGAGCGTTTGCTATCTCGCGTGCCGCTTTAAGTCCCTGTGACCATTCAATATCTCTGCCTCCTCTAATCTTTTGGCAGAATATTGTTAGCGCGAAATCCATCTTAGCCAGAGCGGCGCAATGCTGGCGCAATGTTTGCCTTTTCAAGCCAGAATCAGCTTTAAATTGGATATATTTTTTAACGTGTTCTGAGGTAAGCTTTTCGGGGTCTTTTATTTTCTCATAATCCCTGGACCATTTAAGGTAATCAGTCCATATTTCCCGGTATGTTTTTAATGTCTTGTGAGAGTATATACCGATTTTTTGCGCTACGTTAGACCAGCTGGCCGATTGCCCGGCCTGGTGGAGCTCGCGCCTGGCGGCCTGTTTGGCTGTATGTTTCGAGTGACCAATCTTATTAATCTCGGGCTGCTTTATTAAATATTCGGCCAGACCGAGCGGCGATCCCCTCATAAAATTTGATCCTTGTTGAGACATTAGCGTTTTTTTGCGAGCTTGCTTTTGCTCGTGTTTCCCGGTTTTACAAGTTCGAGATCTTGGATTGATTATAGTGTTCTCAGCACTCCTGATTAACGGCCCAGGTCCGACCCAGCTATTACCCGCAGGGTTCCGGGCGTGATGGTTTAAGCGTTCACGCGCTAGCCGCTTTTGCAGAGTCGGCTAATCTGCCCCTTTCAAGACTGTAACGCCTTGATTTTCCGCGAGGAAGGAAGATGCTTGATCTCAAGCATAAGTTGATACGACCTCGAACCAGACAGTAATATTCGCCGCCTGTTTTTGTCCCCGAGATCCTAGGACCATCGCTTTCTAATCATCCTTTCTTGAATGTTTTAAGTCATTTAGCGTAAAGACTTGCTGCTCTGTTTTTACTCGCTGAGCATCTGAGTACGACTTATTGTCTGAAGTCGCCACAGTTTATCACTTGTTCACAAAAGCCCTTTGCGCGGGCTCATTTGCCCGTGCGGGCTATTTTCCCATGCACGTTATTATAGCGTCTGAAGCACTATAATAATGGCGGTCATGGTCCATGTGTCGGGATTGCTCCCGTTTGGGCCAGGAGCCCAAACGGGAGCAAGAATTTACGCGCTTATGCGCGTATGTAAAGCTTGGTTTTAAAGTTATTACATAACGTTAAACCTGATCGCTTTACATTCTATTTTACAGATAGCAAGCCCTGATTCTGCGGGCTTGCGTGAAATTAGATTTTACAAATTAATTTCACGGTGGAGTTTACATGTCCGATTCTGATTTATTGCGCTCCCTGACCGGCTTAGCCGGTCCAGCCCGAGACCAAGCGATAGCATATTATCGCGGACTGCCGGAGCCTGAGCGCATCAAAATCCACAAAGATCAGAGCGCCGCCTTTATACGGCTTCGTCAAGAAAATAGGAATGTGCCCAGGAGCGTTTTGTCCTACGCCGCCCAGGTTGCAGCGGCGATGAAGCACCGGGCGCTAATGGAATCTATCAGCAGGAAGAAGGCTCTTGACGCTGACCAGCTTGAAGCAATTGCAGAGGCCCGGATTAATACAATACGCGGACGCAGATCCGCGCGTGAAGGCTCGAACACAAGGTTTTTAAGGTTGTACCTGCATCTTGTTGACCGGCTGAGAAATGAAGGCCTCAGCTGGCGGGAGATTTCAAACTACATCGCTAAATATCACAAGAAAAAAATCAGTCACACGCACATTAGAAATGTCTGCTTGCAGCTTGGCGAAGCTTTACAGATCGGCCAATCTGAACAATTGGAGTATTCAGAGTGAAATTTATATTTGCATTTGCGGGTAGTTTCATTAGCGGCGCCATCGCGGCCTGGGCCGTCCCCTGGTTTCTCGCCGCAGCCGCTACCAATGTCGGTTTGTACTACTGGGTTGCTGAGGCTTTTCAGGCCTGCCTGCCCTGGCTGTTCATTACAGCCCTCGGCCTGGGCGGCTTTGCAGCCGTCCGCTGGGTATTCCAAGAGCGCGACGCATCAGCGACGGCTAACGCCGCCGCTGATGCTCGCGCTCTTGTCGCCCAGGCCGAGCGTGAAGCCCAGCGTATTGAACAAGAATTAATACAGGAAGAGGAAGCAGTAAAAGCCCGCGCACGGGAAATCATGATCCGGGCCGAGCAGGAGTCCCAGCGCATCCGGGCCGAGGCCGAGCAGATCCGCGCGGATTTGCAAGAACGGGAAGCACAAATAGAGGAAAAGCGGAAGATCTATAGAGCCGATCTTGAACGCGCAGAGCAGGCGCTACGGGAGAAAAATATACTAATTCCTAGGCTGGTCAATGCACTGGACGCGAAGAAAAAAGCCATCTACGATCGCCACCACGACAATCCAGGACGTATCAAAAGAAGCACTAAGCGGCTTGACGCTGCCCTGACCGAGGCCGCGAACCAGGGCTTTGAGCCGGACCACGGGTAGGCGGATATGCTAATTCATCGTCGTCTTTGACTGACTGCAACCATTGATTAAGTTCTTTATCTAACCACCATTTTTTCGCACTACCGATAGAGCGCATCCCTTGGAAGTAAAACACTAATTCGCCGGGTTCCAAGTCTCCCATTTCATACTGTTCAAGCAAATGCCTTTTTTCTGTTTTTATGCTAACGTTCTTGCCCTTTTCAAGGAATCCGCTGCTTGATTTATCTTGTTCTTCTATCTCGATTTCCCCTAGTTTGTCCGACACATATTTTTTGCTTATTTCACCGTCTACTGCGTAACTGAGCAGGCATGAAGCGGTGGTTTTGAGGCGCTCGCCATATTTATTGTCCAAGTCATCCGCTTCTTGCGTAGCCAAACATGCTGTTATTTTTCTGTCCCTACATATGTTTAAAAATTGAGTTAGTGCCGGTACAGCCGGAAAGTTACCCAGCTCATCTAGTAGCAGCATAATTTCGCGGGGTCGCCTTTTACCACAGTTTTTTATCACATGTAATGTGTACCCCACCAATGTGCTGTAAAACCTGTCTTTAGTGCCCGGACTGGATTCTCCTTTTGAGTCCCAGTCTTTATCCGGGTGCATTATTACAATACAACATTGTTGATTTCCTAATAGTGCTTCTCTTAAAGATATTTTGTCCTGGCATACAAAATCTTTAGCCGCTGGATGCACTAGCCATTCAAGAGCATTTGCGACATTACCGCTTACAGAGCCCCAAGTTCGCATACTCAATTTTAGATCCCTTAGTAGATATGCTCGATCCCTGATTGTTGAGTCATTAGCTTGCCGCATTACGCGCAAATAATGACCAGCAATATCATTTTTTGGTGCAGTTTCTTCGATGATTTTACCGACTTTCATTAGTTCTGAAAGAGGCGCTTTTTTCTCGCGCAAATAAGCTAATTGGCAATACACAAATTTTTGAGCCAAATCAGCAAAATATTGATTATCGCCGGAAACCGGAGGCACAAAACCGGTTGCCAAAATCTCTAATCCTGATGCTCTTTCCGTCTCAGTTTCCCCTAAATCTTTCCAGAATCCGTATCTATCACCCTTTTTGTTAAATGGGGCTAAAACTATTGTTTTGACGCCTAATTTATCAAGCGCGGGTTTCAACATTCCGTATAGTTCGGGCTTAGTATCCCCAAGCACTAAGTCTCCGCCCGCACGTAGCCAGTATAGGGCTTGCTGAACCAGCAATACTGTTTTGCCGGTACCAGGACGGCCTAAAATGAGGGTGCGCTGTTCCCGGTCTATGCTCATAAATCGTTTGTGGTGCTGACCTACATAGACTCGTGGCTCTGACCATTTATCAGGCTTCGCGCAAAGACCGGCCTTTCTTAACGTGCTTTTATGGCTCCACTGCGCCGATGCTTTAACGCCACTTTTATCGCTCGTTTTGAGCCGATCTGTAATTAATGATTTAGACTTTTTGCGCGTACTACTTTTGACTTTATGCAGCTTTATCCAAATTACTAAACTTATTATAATACCCGCTGCTATAAATATCAGTAGTGTGTTTATACCATTACTACCAAAAATCTGACCATCTACAAAAATATCACCGTTTTGTAATTCAACTTCTAGTCCTATTATTCTCGCGGTTATCCACCATTCCCCTGCTTTTAAAACGCTACCTAAATTATTATATGATATTTTTTTATCTTTTTTGACCAATGCTTCTTTTAGTGTTTTATTACAATATTTTATATCATTTAATTTATTACAATTAAACCACCAGGCCGATTCGCCTTCTGTTGCCTTTTCTGCTAGTTCGAGACCTTTAGTTATTTGAACTAGATCATTAAAAGAATAATTACAAGCCAGGTGCCGCAGACCTGCCCAGCTGAGCAGGCCCACGACTAACAGCAATCCTAGCCAAGTGGTTAGTTTACTAGAATTTTCAGCGCCCATTACTGCTACGCCCCGGCTTCCATGCCTTGATCTGCCCCGGCCTCCTGACCGGCCTCTTGCTCAGACTCTTGATCTGCCCCGGCCTCCTGACCGGCCTCTTGCTCCCCCATGTTTTCGCTGTACTCCGCATTAGCCGCGTCGCAGTCGGCGCGGACGCTTTGTTCCCAATCCGATCCGTCAGCGCCGTTCGCGGCCCCCTCCATGCCTGGAATCTGCGAATTTTGACCTGAAACGTCCAGCCCGGCAATATTTCCCCCGGCCTGGTCTCCAAGTTCGTGGCCGAGCTTTTCCGCTCGCTCGTGGCCTTGTGTTTCGCCCCCGATTTGTCGTTGTTGATCACCGCTCATGTAATAAGCGCCGTCGTATCCTGCCTGCTCTGCCGGGGTTGACTGTTCGGCCTGATCGGCGGGAACTGAGCCCGAGTAATGCTCATGTTCATAATCGCCGCTTGAGGCTTGATCTTCTTGCATCTGCTCGAAAGTCACAGGCTTATCTGCGATATCTGACCCAGCGTCTTTTGATTTTTCTGAGCTTTGATCTTTTGCGGCGGCAGCTGCGGCTGGTGATTCGTCAGGATTTCTCGGGCCGGGCTGGTCTGGCACATAACGAACTCCCCCCATCCCGTCCACTAACTCGCTAAACAACTTGTCTCCGTCACCGTTCATTTTCGGCATCGAGCCTTTGTCGTATCCGCCCATTTTTGACCCTTTCTTGCGTTAGTTGTTTCAGCTATTGTAGTGTTTTGAGGTCAAAAATAAGGCGGCCCCCCACCAGCGGGCCGCCTTCAAACAAAAAAGGAGCAATGGGTCATCTCTTAAGCGTCTATAAGCACCTCCGGGACACTATACTAGCTCTTGTCCTTATTTATACACATGATACACGTGTACCTTTTAAAATGTCAACTCATTCTTTGTGAGATTTTATAATATGCCGTCTATACATTTACGGAACGTTTCCAGCGAGTTACATCGTTTAATACATAAAGCATCACAAGATGATTTTTTCAAGCGCCGCGAATCAGGCGAACTCGCTAAAAATCAAAAACCTTCTACAACGCGTTGGATATTGAAGGCGATCGAGGATCGTCTAAAACGTGACGGCTATCTATAATCGCCCGCCCAGGTTGGCCTGGTCGAGCTCTCGCGCTCGCTGGGGCTCGCGTCCACGTCCAGGCTAGCTGTCCGTGGCTCCGGCCTACCGGCCGGGCTGGACGCCCCCCGCCGGCTACGGCCTACGTTCTCGCTGAATGGGAGAAAATTTGCCGGTAAGTCAGGAACGACTGGATTTGAACCAGCGACCCCTATTTATGTCTTGGTTGCTTTTTTACTTTTTCCGATATACTATATGAATAACAGGAGGGATGAAATGGCTCGTAAACCAGTCGTTTAACAACTAAATTACATCAAAACTGTAAGATTCTAATAATAAAGACCTTATTATTAGTCGTTCTCCAGCCTTGCTTGCCATCTCTTGGCATATTCTACAAAAAATTCCCATATTTTTGGATCTTGCTCTTGCATGCGCTCTACATAAAGTCTTCCCCACCTGTAATAATAATCAAAATAATAACATAAATCCTCATACATAATATCTTCGTCTAATACCTTGCTTTTTATGTTTGCTGCAACCGTATCTAACATATTAAATTTAATATCAAAAAAAGTTATAAACGACTTCTTTAACTCGTCTGGAATTGTTGCAAGTGTGCCATCATAATCTAATTCTGTACTGTATATATCAAAGCCAAAATCATCTTTGTATGAACCGTCCCATAAATAATGATTCATAAGATTAAAATTGACATCAAGAGTAGCTTTTTTTCTTTCCCATTTATTGTTTGTATAAATTTGATATATTACGATGCTTGCAGAAATTAAAAGAATAACTATTTGTATTACACTAATCCAAAACGTAAAATCATCAGTTGATAAAACAATTTGATCCGGCTTTAGGTTTACAGTTACATCATACATTGTGTCCCCCAATCAGATCATTTAGATATGACCTTATTCCTTTTTCTCAGCTTTTCTAATTTTTACAGCAGTGCCACTTGCTGCTAAAAACAACATTGATTTATTGTTACCTGAAAACTCATTATAATCTAATTTAACAGCTATTACTGCATCAGCGCCAAGATAGAAAGCTTCTTTTCTTAGTTCATTGAGACAAGTCTTTCTTGCATCCCTTAAAGTTTTTTGTATTGTCTCACTGCGCCCGCCAAAAATATCACTCATTTTTGTGAATAAATCTTTAAATAGATTTATTCCAAATGCGCATTCTGCAGAGATTATATCAATATTTTCAACCACTTCATACCCGGCGAGATAAGGGGCTGTTGTCAATATTATGTTAGCTGATGAGCCCTGTTCTTCAGTGTCTTTTTTTTCTAATTTTTCAGGCGGCAACTTATTTATATTCGCTATTTGTTTTTTCGCGTGTTTCGCTTCTTGGGAATAAGAAAACTTTTCAACTATTTCTTTATACAGTATCAATGCTTCATTATATTTAGATGCACTATAGTGTAGATAATATGCCTTTTGATACATCTCCGCGCTGTTCATAGCTGCCCCCAAAAATGTTAAATATCGGCAGCACTAAAGGCTTACATACATCTCCGCTGACTGTATTTCATCAGCAGTTATTCCGATATATTTCATGGTTTCTTTGGGCGAACTGTGCCCAAATTTTGCTTGAATTATCTCTATACTGACGCCTTTTTTTCTGGCGTGATAACCCCAAGTTTTCCTTAAAGAGTGCGTGCCGATGCCTCGTTTTACCCCCACGGCAGCGCAGGCGGCTTTGATAATCCGCCAGGCTTGCACATACCCCAGCGGCTTGGCTTTCCCCCTTTTGCTTTCAAAAAGCGGCTTCCAGGGCTCCTGATAGCCCGCCTGAGCCGCGAAATATTCCAGGGCCATAGTTGACCCTGGGTTTAGCCGGATTCTTTGCTCCTTGCCCGTTTTTGCCTCTCTCAAGCGCAAATAACGGCGCACCCGGTCCCCTTCAAACACATCGCCAACGCTTAAATTGAGCAGATCCGAGATCCTTAGCCCGGTATTTATACCCAAGCAAAATAGTAGGTAATCGCGCGGTCGGCTCTTGAGATAGCCTTTGATTGCTGAGATCTGCTCAGTGTCGCGCAGCGGTTCTGTAGCCGTGTTTGCCATGTTATTTATATAGCATATTTCGATGATTATATTACATTAAAATATTGTCTACAGCCGGTCAATTTATCT
>Ga0180009_10005392_pt1 | contig 13713 bp, 13 predicted proteins | sample OS_PC_MetaG_FD_123537 | JGI IMG/M metagenome (GOLD analysis project Ga0180009, IMG submission 123537) | Groundwater microbial communities from the Aspo Hard Rock Laboratory (HRL) deep subsurface site, Sweden - OS_PC_MetaG | ecosystem: Environmental > Aquatic > Deep subsurface > Groundwater... | reverse complement strand
AGGGAAACTGAAACCTGCGTGCAATAAGGCGCTCGGTGTTGTTAAGGAGATGCTCGCCAATGATACCCTGGATGACTTGAGTGTAGCGGCTTAACCGCTACAACTTTTTTGTGTTGCACCCTACCCAGATAAAAGCCGACTGGCAGGGCCAGAACAATCAACGGATTGTAGCTGAACGGTACCTGGATGCGGGTCAGATGGTTTCAGCCAACACCCCGCTCTTAAAAATCATTGAACAGAATCCCATTAAAGCCGTCTTTTTTGTTACCGAGCGGGACTATGCCCATCTCAGTCCCGGGCAGGTTGCTTCTCTGACCACCGATGTCTACCCGGGAATACGGTTTTCAGGCAAAATTCAAAGAATTTCGCCGATATTTCGGGAAAGCACCCGCCAGGCCCGGGTTGAACTGAGCGCAGAGAATCCTGAAATGCGTCTGAAACCCGGTATGTTTATCCGCATTTCCGTGGTCCTGAAACGAGTCAAGAATGCCATCATGATTCCAGAACAGGCGATCACCGTTCGGGATGGACAGAAAGGCGTTTTTGAAGTTAATCCGGAAGACATGACTGTCAAGTGGCGGGCCATCAGTACCGGTATCAGCCAGGACGGGAATGTCGAGATTATCTCTCCTCCCCTGAGTGGGCAGGTCGTGACACTGGGTCAACAGCTGCTGGATGATAATTCCCGCATCATGTTTCAGAATGGCCAAAGGGAGAGGAAACCATGAACCTCCCCAGGGGAAGTGTCAACAGACCTGTTTTTACCATTATGGTCACTTTGATGGTTCTGGTGCTTGGCGGGGTGGCGTTCAGTCGACTGCAGATTGACCTGCTGCCCAGTATCGAGCTGCCGACCATCACCGTTCGCACCGAATATGAGGGGGCCAATCCGGTTGTTATGGAAAGCCTGGTCACCCAGATTGTTGAGGAAATCCTGGGAACCGTTCCAGGGGTGGAGGATCTCAGCTCCCAATCCTATGAGGGAAACAGCAGAGTCCGGGTGACATTCAGCTGGGGCACCGATATCGATGCGGCCGCTGCGGATGTTCAGGCGACCCTGCAGGATGAGATCAGCGAACTTCCTGATGATATTGTAGGGCCCCGTGTCAGTAAATTTGATGTGGACAGTTTTCCAGTGGTTATTCTGGGGATATCCAGCAAACTCGATCCGGTAGAAGTCACGCAGCTGGTCGAAAATCAAATTCGCTACCGTTTCACCCGCATTCCCGGTGTCGCCCAGGTTGACCCCTGGGGCGGGTATAACAGAGAGGTCCGGGTTGAGCTGGATCCGGATAAGATCAATGCCCTGGCGCTGCCGATGAACAATATCCTGGAGGCAATTAAAAACGCCAACCTGAATCTGCCTGCCGGCAAGATTGAGCAGGGTCGCTACCAGGTCAATTTGCTGGCCCCGGCAGAATATACAGGACTCAATCAAATCCGTGACACGGTGATTGCCCAGCGAGATGGTTCCGTTGTGACCCTGGGCCAGATTTCCACCATCAGGGATACCTACGAAAAACCCACCCGAATCATTCGCGTCAATGGTGAATCGGGGTTGCGGGTTGCAATCCGCAAACAGGCGGGTGCCAATACCGTGGAGGTTTCCAAAAAAGTCCTGGAAGTGATTGAGGATATCAACCATGATTTCCCTCAGCTGAAGATCATTCCCGTTATCAACCAGGGAAACTTTATTGAACGCTCCATTTCCAATGTGGCACTGTCAGTGCTTTATGGAGGATCGCTGGCAGTGTTGGTGCTCTTTCTCTTTTTAAGAAATCTGCAAAGCACCCTGATCATTTCCCTGGCAATCCCCATCTCCATCATTGCGACCTTTGCCCTGATCTATTTTGGCGGCTTCACCTTGAATCTGATGACGCTGGGAGGTCTGGCACTTGGCGTGGGAATGATGGTGGACAGTTCCGTCGTCGTCCTGGAAAACATATTCCGACACTACCGGGAACTGGACACCCCACCCGCTGAGTCAGCGGTCACAGGTGCGAATGAAGTGGCCACCGCGGTGATGGCCGGCACGATCACCACGCTGGTGGTTTTTCTGCCCTTATCCATGGCCAGGGGGATCGCGGGTGTCCTTTTTAAGGAACTGGCCTATGTGATCATTTTCGCCTTGATCTGTGCCCTGCTGGTCTCCCTCAGTCTGATACCGATGCTCGCTTCCAGGCTGTTGAAGCATGATCCTGCCGAAGGCCGCCGGAACAGATTCAATACTGCCCTGGAATCGTTTTTCAGATCACTGGACGATGGCTATCAGGATTTCCTGCGAAGAATTCTCGACCGTCGCTGGCTGACCGTTACCATGGCTCTGCTGGTACTTGGCGCAAGCCTGTTTCTCGTCCCCTATATCGGGACTGAATTTCTGCCGCCCAGCGATGAAGGTGAAGTCCGGATCGAAGGGGAAATGGAAGTCGGTACCCGACTGGACTTGATCGATAAACAGACCGCGTTGATGGAAAAACTGATTTATCCGGCCGTTCCGGAGATCATCTCATCGGTGACCAGTATCACCACCTCCGGTACCAGAGGCAGTTCCAAGGCAATGGGACAGGTCCAGTTATCGCTGTCGCCGGCCAGTCAGCGATCCCGTTCCAACAAAGAAATTGCAGATGATTTACGCCAACTGCTGGATGGAAAAATACCCGGCATGAAAATCCGTACACGGGCGCCCCAGGGCCAATTTCTTCTGGAAAGACTCCTGGCCTTTGTTGACGGTGTCACCGTGGAAATCAGGGGATACAATCTCGATACACTGGCGGCATTGTCCAGTCTGGTTGCTCAAAGGCTGGCAGATGTACCTGGTATCAGTGATGTTGAGCTGAGTCGGGAAGCGGGTATTCCCCAACAGGAAATTCATGTCAACCGGGATAAAATTGCAGATCTGGGTCTGAGTGTGCGAGATGTGACAGAGGTCATTGAAACCGCCATGGCAGGTTCCAAGGCAGGGGAATATCGCGTCGAAGGCAACTCCTACCGGATTTTTGTTCAACTGGCGGATGCTGAAAAGCGCTCCCTCGACGAAATCCTCGATCTGACACTCAGCAATCCGAGGGGAGATCAAATCGCCCTGCGCAATATCATTGACACCCAATCCAGTCATGGCCCGGTCACCATCGAGCGTAAAGACCAGCAACGCATTGTGACGGTAACCGCCAACGTGACGGATCGGGACCTGGGAGCTGTGGCCGCCGACATTCAGCAACGGTTGGATAATATTCCCAGACCCGCCGGATATGACATGATGATCGCGGGTAATTTTGAGGAGCAACAGAAGGCCTTCCGTGAACTGATGGTTGCACTGCTGTTGGCTCTGGCCCTGGTTTACATGGTTCTGGCTTCTCAGTACGAATCATTTCTTGATCCGCTCGTCGTCATGTTATCGGTGCCTGTCTCCGTCATCGGGGTTCTGCTGGTTCTGTTCATCACGAAAACCACCTTGAACCTGCAGTCAGCCACCGGCTGTATCATTCTGGGAGGGATTGTGGTCAATAACGCCATCCTCCTGGTCGACCAGACCGGCAAACTCAGAAAAACCGGTCTTAAAACGAATCAAGCGATCGTAGAAGCGGGTCGTCGAAGACTGAGACCCATTCTCATGACCTCATTGACCACGATGCTTGCTCTTCTGCCTCTGGCCATCGGGATTGGAGAAGGCGCGGACGCACAAGCCCCCCTGGCCCGTGTTGTCGTCGGCGGGTTGGCCGGATCGTCCCTGATTACGCTGTTCCTGGTTCCAGCGGTATACTCACTGTTTCATCGTGAAAAGGGAAAAAAGCTGCGGAAATGAGTGGTTAAAGCCGACCTGTTATAGGGGTCACTGGATTGACGAAACCTGTTTCAAAGGCCCCGGGACTTTAGGGATTTTCAGTTCCTGAAATTACGCCAGGAAATTACGGATGCTTCGGAATTGGTATTATAAGGAACCACGTAACAATGCACCACTTTTTTCACGGGAACTGGAACCTGTATGGGATTGAACGGGTTGGGAGTGGTTAAACCCGGCTATGAGACGCGAGACTCGCAGCCTCGAACAGGCCGGGTCAACAATCATCCCCGGAAGATGACCCTGTTCGAAGCTGCAAGCTTCGCTTCTCACCTGTCGAGAATGAGTTCAATGACATACTGGTCGGCCCGCGGCGGCTCCTTTTTCGCCATATATTTTCCAGTTCGTCTTTTCAAGCGCTACCCGTATTTGTTGCTTTTCATCTGCCAGGTCTCTGTTTTTTATCAGGACATTTTCCCTGACTCGTACATCTACCGCTTTTTCCTGTATTACTTACACTGAGCAGCGGGAAAATAAGGCAGAAAGGACCGCAGAAATCCGGTAGACTGTTCTTTTCTTTCACCCGGAATAGGTACGACAGCGACAGGTACCTGTGATCTTTGCATGACTCTTTTGGAGAGGGTTGTCGTAAAGGTGAACCGAGGTTTCTCGTGCGCTCCCATGACTATGAAGTCGCAGTTCGAGTTGATTGACTGTTTTAAAATCTGTTCTTCGATATTGCCGAACACGACTTTATTTTCAATTGTTAATTCGAGTTGTTCAGGATACAGTCCTTCCTCTGTGCCGATCTGCTGACAAATAAAAGCCTGGCGATTTCTACGCGCCATCTCTTCGAGTGATTTTTTGGTTTCCTGGTGAACTACTTTCTGCTTGTCCTCTTTGGTCAGGTAATACCCGGCAAAATTCATGGATGGTTTATGCGAAAATATATCTACCACGTGTAAACAGACGATTTCGGCGTTAAACTGCTTTGCGAGAAAGAGTACATATTGGTACACCTTTGGTGCGGATTTTGTTAAGTCTGTTGCGTAAAGAATCCTTTTGATCCGGTTTCTGATGGTCAACGTGTCTTGAGTGCTATTGTTCTGGTTCATGAAATTTCTCCTTGCTTTTAATGGGTTGGTAGATGGGTTCAGTTATTTCTATTACAGCAAGGGGCGTACCAGAATTAAAAGGCAAGTATATACAGTACTTTGCGAGTTAGACGGCTTACAGAGGGGAATGCGTTTATGCAGAATAAATGCAATATTGCATAGTATTACAGTTTTCTGGAGAGAGTCGATTGATGGACCCCTAAAATTTTTGCAGCTTCGACCTGACTCCCGCTCTCCTCTATTGTTTTTTCGATAACATCTTTTTCGAACTGGGAAACCCGCTGGCTGAGCGTACCCTGATAGTGTGACAACCCGTTTGGAGAGTCTTCCGTTGTCGTGGTGGCCCACTTGTCGACGTGCTCCACGGTGATTTCACCTCCTCCGGTTACAATGAGTAAACGCTGAATAAGGTGGGATAGCTCCCGCACATTGCCCTTGAAAGGGAGTTGTTCAAGTTTGTCCAGGGCCTCGGGAGAAAGAGAAGCTTTTATCCCAAATCTGGTTGAGTACTGTTCGAGAAAAAAAAGCGCCAGGGATGGTATTTCTTCTGCACGCTTTCGCAGGGGCGGGAGTTCTATCGGGACACCGTTGAGGCGGAAATAGAGATCGTCTCGAAATAGTTTATTGGTTATCATGGATGCCAGATTTCTGTTTGTGGCGGCAATAACAGTGCAGTCGACATGAATCGGATCTGTCCCCCCCACAGGGTAAATCTGGCTTGTCTCAAGAAACTGGAGGAGTTTGACCTGGAGAATGTATGGAAGTTCACTGATTTCATCAAGGAATAACGTCCCTCCATCTGCAGCCCGTATGCGGCCTTTTTTCCCGCCGGCTGTGGCGCCGGTAAAGGCTCCCCCTGTATGTCCAAAAAGCTCTGACTCCACAAGCTGGTCCGGGATAGCCCCGCAGTTGATAGCAATAAATGGTCCTTTTCTTCTCGGAGACTTATCATGAATAAAGCGGGCAAACATTGTTTTTCCAACCCCTGATTCTCCGGTAAGAAGCACAGGCACAGGAAATTTTGCAACCTGCAGGGCGAGGTTGAGCTGCTCTTTCATAATACGACTTTTTACAACGATCTCATTTAATGTGTACTGCTGAGTTTCCGCAACGTTGTGTTCGGCTTTTGCGTCAGCGTTAATGGCCAGTTCAACGGACTTGTTGGAGTCGTCTTCAAGAAGAACCGATTGCAGTGACATATCCCTGTCATTAAAGAGTACATAGATAAGCTTACCTGCATCGTCAAAAATCGGTGTCCCTGTTGCGAGGACTGAGCTGCCGCTTCGGGTGGTCTGTATGATAGAGAGGGTTTTTTTCTTTTGGAGTATACGCTGAAAGAGGTTGGGTGACCATGCTCCCTGCCTGGAAAGTTCCAATACATTGGCCCCAAGCACTTCAGAGGCTGGGATTTGAAAAAGGTTACTGAACCTCTTGTTTATCGCAATAACACGGCCTGTGGAGTCAGTGAGTAATATTCCATCAGTGCTGTAGTTTAATATGAGATTTGCGAAATCGGCGATATCGATATCATGTAATATATTCTTTAGTGGCATCTGGAATCTGTATGGTATGTAGGTTGGTTGAAATTTCCCCGTAGAGTGCTCGGACCTTTTCATTTTGTCAAACAGACGAACCATTCACAAACGGTCCGATAAACTGAACTTATTGAAATAATGTATAAAGCGGTATATTCCGGGTTGTTGCTTAAAACCGGTTCATGGTATGTTTTACCCATATTCGTTTTATCATAATAGTCTTATCGGGCAAACCACATAAGTGCTGGCAGCTTTAAATTCCTGCCGACATCATTTCGGCCGATTTTTTAAAATGTCCAGGCTCACGTAAATTGATTTACCAGGGACGGATGAAAAAAGGGGAAAGACAACTCAAAATGTCTTCATTCTTCCAAATCTTGCCTCATTTTTCAAGTTGAGCACGAAAGAACAGTCTGAACCAACCAGGTTTAAAAAAGCGATTTCCTATCAACTTATACAGTAACCCCGTTTGACAGCGCCATGCATTGCAGCAAGGCTGATTTCCAGCAAGACGCTGATCCAAACCCATAAGCGGATCCAGATTTTCGGGTAGCATCCTTTCATCAGCTTGGTTTTTAAGGTGCGGCCTACCCAGAAGGAGTTCATGTACCTGGCAGCTATTATTGACTGGCATAACCGCTGAATCTGAGTTTGGAATCATTGAAGAGAATTGAAAATATGCATATATTTGCTTTTTTGGAAAGTTAGTTTCTGTTATTATCGGGACATGTGAAACTGGGATCGACACAAATCAGACAAACCCAACATATCAAGGGATTCAGTATGGAACAGATAGATATATCTCTTTCTGAGCTTTCGTTTGGCCAAAAACTCAATTTGATGGAATTGATATGGGATGAATTCACAAAAGAGGAAAAAAAACTTATGTCTCCTGATTGGCATAAAGATATCCTCGAAGACAGGGAACAAGCATTAGCTTCTGGAAGGGCTAAAGTAAGTGATTGGGAAGAAGCAAAAGAAAGGATTAGAAAGAACACAAGATGAAAGTGACGATCCTTGATGCTGCTGAAGGAGATATCGAGGATGGATATCGTTTTTATGAACGGCAATCACCCGGCCTAGGCTCATACTTTCTTGATTCTCTTTTTTCAGACATCGATTCTTTGAGATATTTTGAAGGTATTCACCTGAAAGTATTTGGATACCACCGACTTCTCTCAAAACGATTTCCATTCGCAATATAATATAGGGTTTCCGAAAACGAGGTTTTGGTTGCAGCTGTTCTCGATTGCAGAAGGAATCCCAGTTGGATTCGCAAGAAATTGATGGATACCTGATGAGTATAGGCTCAGGTTTTCATGCTGACATCAAAAACCGGGATGAATTTTGTCTGATGGTCAAAAGGGAAATTCCTGTTATTTTTTCAACCGGATTTGCAGCGTTTCGCTTAAGGGCACCTTGATTAAATGAAACTCCGTCAGCAGCAAAGGGTTATTGAAATCTCCCCGCTGCACTACGAACCGTCCCGGTGATGCTGATCTGCCAGTACAAATCGGATCTCACCGTAAGAAAAGCCATCACCGAGCTGCTCTTTGACGTTACTCAGGGAGTCTGTTGTTTCAAGATCGAGCTGTCTGGCAATGGCCGCCTGTTTTTCCTTGGAAATGAGCCGATCGATGCTGAGCTGACCTGATTCGACAAAGGTGCAGAGGTGGGATTCGATGGTGGATGGCACCAGGCCGCGCTGTTTGCTGATTTCCTCAATCGTCAGCCCTTGCTCGAAGAGATTGAAACTGATATTGCGCGTATCGGAAACGGTATTCTGCTTCTGACCGGTTTTTTCAGTAGTAATCTTAAACTCCTGGCGGTAGGCCGATACCATGGCGACAATCTCTTTTCCACTCTGCGCCAGCGTCTGCTTTCCAACTCCTTTGACCCGTTTCAGGTCCTTCCAGTTGTCAGGAAGCATTCGCACAATCTCCAGCATGGCGGAACGACGAAGGAGCTGATGTGCAGAAACGTCCAAACGCCGGGCCTTTTCAGCCCGCCAGATCTTAAGCCGTGCAAACAGTTCGGCGTGTTCAAGTTTCTGTTCAGCCCTGGTCAGTATCGGCGCGTCCGCGTTCGAGGGGGTTGGCTCTTTCCGGGTCACGGCCAGGTAGACCTGTCGCTGGTATTCGGAAGGAACGAATCCGGACGCCAGCGACCGGATGCCTGCCCGTTTGACATCGATCTCCCGCCGCAGCTGCCGCAGTGTCTCGTTAAGCATCGCCTTGAGGATCGAATTATCCGTCTCGACACGCACTTCCTGCAACGGGTTAAAAACCGATGTTGTCAGCTGATCCGTAAACCAGACGGATGCTTTCTGCAACCGTTCCAGAATCTGCGGATCGTTTTCCGGCAGGTTCCCCTCCTGAAACAACCGCGTCAATTGCTGTGTAAACTTAGCCGCTACCGAGAACAGATCCTGATCGGTTTGCTGGCTGGCACGCTGCAACTCCTCCAACCCGAGAACAGCCACCGACCCCTTGTGGTCCATAACCAGTTTGAGAAATCGGTTCAGCATATATTGAAGCTTGCTGAAATCGAAACACGCTGTCAGCATCTTCTGCTGATAACGGATTTTGGCCTGCCCGAGCTGCTCTGTGGTGGGCGGGTTATTGCGGATATGCCGGTCGAAACTCAAAAGCGCTCGGTCCGGCTCTATTCCATAGGCTGACAACGGCGAACTGAGCACCACACCATCCAGGGAGCGACATCGACTCAAGGCCACGTAGGCCTGGCCATGGACAAAGGCATCTTCCGCGTCGATAATCGCCCGCTCGAAGGTCAACCCCTGGCTTTTATGAATCGTGATCGCCCAGGCCAGTTTCAACGGATACTGTTTGAAAGTGCCGATGATCTCCTCCTCCACTTTCTGTTTCTCGGGATGCAGACGATAGCGGATGTTCTCCCACTCAACCGGCTGAACCCTGATGGCTTCCGTCTCACCCGGACAGATTACGTCGATCCCGTCGGGTGACAATCGCTCGACCAACCCGATTTTGCCGTTGAAATAGCTTCGGTCCAGGGAGGTTTCATTGCGTAAGAACATCACCTGCGCCCCTTTCTTCAAATCAAGGGAGCTGGGGGCCGGATAGATATTTTCGGGGAATTCCCCCCGGATCTCGGCGCTGTAACTGCGTGCATCACCATCCAACGCTTTCAATTGGGAGATATTCAGCCGCGTTGCACCCGCATTGTGGGTTGTCAACGTGATAAACCCCTGGCCCGCCTTCGGTGTAAACCCCTTGAGATATCGATTCCCCAGCGACTCCATTGATTGTTCATCGAGCCGGTTGTCCCGCAGCTGGTTGAGAATACGGATAAATCCGGGATCCGATTGCCGGTAGATCCGCTTGAGTTCGATGGTGGTGAAACCGGTCTGTCGCAGGGCCAGACTGCTGAAAAAGTAGGCTGTATCGTAAAATGGCCGTAACAGATCCCAGTCCACCGGCTTCACTACCGGCGGCAACTGGTGCAGATCGCCAATCATTAACAACTGGATCCCTCCAAAGGGCGCATCGATACCCCGATAGCGACGGAGTACCGCATCAACGGCATCCAGGATATCGGCCCGAACCATACTGATCTCGTCGATAACCAACAGGTCGAGACGGTTCACGATCTCCCGCTTCTGCCTGCTGAACCGGAACTTGCTGCGACCGCCCGGATCGTGAACCTCACCGCCGGGAACATAAGGCCCCAGGGGAAGCTGAAAGAAGGAATGCAGGGTGACACCACCGGCATTGATGGCCGCGACACCGGTCGGTGCCGTGACAATCATGTTTTTCGCCGATTTCAGCTGGAGGTTTTTCAGAAAGGTGGTCTTGCCGGTACCCGCCTTCCCTGTCAGGAAAAGATGGCTGGCCGTCTGCTCCACAAACTGCTCGGCCAGCTGTAGTTCGGGGTTGATTTCCGTTGATGCGGTTTCTTCCATGGAGACAGTATTCTGCTGGTCGGAGAGATGCTCAAGGCAATGCTCTGATTCGTTTTCACAAGACCAGCATAGCCAAACACAATCATTATATCACGCAGTTATTTGTGTTTTTCCTTCCCAGATAAATCAAGCGCAAGCGGTGCGGTGGGTGAGATCTGTTTCGTGATGAATTCAGCACCGGGGAATGATGCATTCTCTTTGACGAAATCGCTGATGGCGGACCAGTAATCGGTGACCAGGTGGATGCTGTTGTGGTCTGCGTTCTGAATGGTAATCACATTAACAGATCCCCCCCAGGATTTCGCCAGTGCTTTTGAATGCCTGTTGGGAACAATACGATCGGCCGATCCCATCAGGATCAGGGCCGGGGCTTTGATTTTCGGGGCCAGTTGAGCAGACTCAAATCGATGTCTGATGGCCAGTCCGACAGGAAAGATGGGATAGTGGGACCTCGCCACCTCGACCAGGCTGTCAAAGGGGGTGACCAGGATCAGCCCGCCGACGGTTCTTTGAGCCGCAACCTGAACCGCAACACCGGATCCCAGGCTTCGCCCCATCAACAGCACCTGCCTGGGATCGATGCCCTCCTTTCTGACTATTTCGTCAAACACAAATATGGCATCGGATACCAGGTTGTCCTCAGACGGCTTACCGGTACTTTTTCCGTAACCGCGATAGTTCATCAGCAGCAGGGAAGCGGGGGGAAACCGCTCCAGATCCAGGAGGTTTCCGGAAACCTCCTCTGCATTGCCACCGTAATAAATGATCAGCGGGGACTGCGCATGGCTGCCCTTCCTGATCAGCCATCCATGCAGGAAAATACCATCGTGGTCAAACCGTATCTCATCATCTGAAAACCGGGAGACGAATGGATTGCTGATCGGCTGGGCAAAGAAGATCAACCGGTCCTGAAACAGATAAAGAAGCGTCAGGAGAATCAGGTAAACCACTACCAGGATTTTGATGATATTCAGGAAAGTAGACATTTTATCCTCTCTAAAACCAATCTCATGATAGATCAGTCGACTGGATTAGTAACCATAAGAACGTCACGGGACTTCAGCCGGAACCCTTTCACAACTGTCCTGCACCCAGATAACTGGGCAGATTTTATGAGATCAGATATTCCTGAAACAGATTAATGTAACGACCATTATCGGACTCAAAAAAAACGGTCACAGATTCAATTGGTGAAGGTGCTTGACACATCAAAATATGATTTTTAATTCATACCTTAAGGTTATTTCAGCCTGGAGTGAATCAGTGGGGAGTTAAAAAGCGAATAATCTTTTGACCAAGTCGATTAACTGCTTAGTTTTTCGAGTGAATCTATTCTTTCCAGTTTTAAATCACGCCAACGACTCATATGCTTTTTATCAAATGAGGCGATATATTTTATATCGTTTTTAATAGCATCAGTTGCGATTACAGCATCAGTAAAATCGACATTTCTCTCAAGAAAGGCTGTCAAGGCCCCAGGGATTGTACTGCCGTTAATAACATGAATACCAGGGGTTTGATAAAGATGGTGTATCTTTTCGGTAATTGTATTTCTATCCAGCTCGTAGTAAGAATCCATAACCCAAACCATTTCGCAAATCACAACAAGGTCAGTTACGAGTTCAATGCTTCCATTGATGGCAGCCTCTATCATGTTCTTCGCTTTATCGGCTTGAAGTGGAATATCATTCAAATAATACCGTAACAGAAAATTGGTATCAAAAAAGACTCTCTGCATCTTAAGACCTATTTTCTGCAATTTTGGTTCGGACAGCTTTTCGAACAACCTCAATATCGGTCTCTTTTAATGCAAGATTTTTCATGAAACCGAAATCATCCAATATGTTTTTTTGGGCTGGTTTCATCAAAATACCTCCCGATGACTTTTCGTAAATGACCTTATCACCGGGTTTTAAGTTAAGTTCGTCTCGAAGCGACACAGGTATTGTTACCTGGCCTTTTTGAGTAATAGCGTATGCTTTCATTTACAACCTCCAAACTAATGAATTATTACCTATTCAAATAATAGTAAGAATTTTAACATCTGTCAATACACGCTTACGATACATCAAATTCAAAATCGGTTGTATGGCTAAAGGTTTCTGGAAGCCCTGCCAATAAAGACTTTGAAAGCGCAATCAAACAGGCTTTAGCATACACCCTGTTTGATTGGGAATGGCCGAACATAAAGCTCTTTTACTGCATTAAATTGGGAGTAAAATACTCATCACCTCCACCATCTAACCCCATTTTCAGGCATATCAGTCGTCACATCCGTATTTTATCCCCGTAAAATCAACGGGTAATCAATTGCCGTAATGGTCATCCGAATGATCTCTTCGAGTCCGGCGCGTTTCACAACTTCATAGTATCTATCACTTCACTTATCACTATCACTTATTCGAGGAGTTCAGGCCACTTATTGACAAGCAAGCCAAAATCAGGTAAGAGTAATACTAAACGTTGATAAGAATATTACGGGAGAACCAGATGAAAGTGACAACGAAAGGTCAAGTAACAATACCCTTACATATTAGGGAAAGCTTCGGAATTTTGCCGAATACCGAAGTCGATTTTAAGGTTGAGAAGCAGAGAGTTTATATTGAAAAATCAAGTGGATCTCTAAGCAAGCAAAATAGCTACAAGCGACTTAGAGGTGTAGGTACGGTAAAAATGACGACTGATGAAATAATGAAGCTTACCAGAGAGAGTAAATGAATCAAATTATCGTGGATTCAAATGTCATTCTGGATTTGTTCTTAGATGATCAAGACTGGGCTGATTGGTCGGAATCGATACTCAGTCGGTACAGTCAGACACATCATCTTTGTATTAATCCGATAATATATTCAGAAGTATCAGTGGGATTCAAGAAGATTGAGGAATTGGAATCTGCTCTTACGGCAGGAAGATTTAGGTTTCTTCAACTGTCTAAGGAAGCTTTGTTTTTGGCAGGCAAGGCATTTTTGAAATACAGAAGTAGAATGGGCACAAAAACATCAACCCTGCCGGACTTTTTCATCGGTGCGCACGCAGCAGTACTCCAAATCGATCTAATCACGAGGGATGTATCTCGTTTCCGTTCATATTTCCCGACTATAAATCTAATTACACCCAGATCTTCATAGATTTATCACTTGTCTAATATCGCATTGGATTAAAGTCCAATCTACTACCAACCCTACCCGCTATGTCCCGTAAATATTGAAAAGGCATCTCCTCTATGATCAACGCTTTTACTTCCGTCCAATATCAGCGGGATGAATCCCGACACCTGCAACGGATATAGTCAGGCCATTTTTTCTTGCTGCTTATTTGCTTCCTGTAGATTCTTTGCTTTTTCTT
>Ga0180009_10005391_pt1 | contig 13714 bp, 12 predicted proteins | sample OS_PC_MetaG_FD_123537 | JGI IMG/M metagenome (GOLD analysis project Ga0180009, IMG submission 123537) | Groundwater microbial communities from the Aspo Hard Rock Laboratory (HRL) deep subsurface site, Sweden - OS_PC_MetaG | ecosystem: Environmental > Aquatic > Deep subsurface > Groundwater... | reverse complement strand
CAAGCGCCTCCGCTGAGGATGGCGGCATGAGCAGTTCGCAATTTTTTCATTTTAATGCTTGGTTTTCGGCAGGAGTGTTTTCCGAGGCAAATTTTTATTGTATTTTGTAACCATTTTCAACAGTTCGGACGATGCCTTTTAAACATAATCCTTGTGAGCGTTCGCCGAATAGAATGAATCACCCGAAATATCCGGTTTGACGCCCAAGATTTGTTTTCAGAAAAATCCATATGAGCTTGAGGCGATCGTCCAACCAGGAGGATGGAGCAGAACTCCGGCTTCGCCGGAGCTGCGGCCCTGCCGGGCCTTGCCCCTTCAGGGTCTGCTCATCCTCAACGTTAGGAGTTTATAATATAAGGAGTCTTATAATATGGGTACCATAAAGGACTTAGTAGATCTCGTCACTCAGCTTGTGAACAGTGTGGAGGATCGTAAGATTGCATCAGAGCTGCGCGAAATTCAGACATTCGCCTTGACACTCCAGTCAGAGCAAGCCTCGTTACACGAAGCAAATATAAAATTGCGAGAAGAAAAAATAGAGCTTAGTGACAAGATAGGAAGACTTGAGCGAAAGATTGAGGAACTCTCAGAGGCAAGAGGAAATGGCCCATCTGATGTTCCTATTTGCCCCAATTGTTCAACAACTGGCAGGTCAATTTACATGGCGACTGTACCCCGAGACTTTGTCGAGATAAGAAACTTGCGGGACGTCCTTAAATAACTAAATAACTATTTTAGCAGTTTGTTTTATTTACTTATTTTGACATCCACGGCAACCTTTTTTTGTAAATAGATCCAAAGAGTGCCAAGAGACCTACACCCAAAAAATGAAGCAAAAATTCGATTCAGATCATGGTCGCATGATTTACAGCGGGCGGATAGGGACTGCACAACCAGTATTTGCAAATTTGAGACACTCCATCGATTTGGTCCAGAGTTTACATAGAACGTAAAAAGAGAAGGTTCTTGTAAGATCGATATTGTGAAGTTCCCCGCCTTAAAGGGCGGGGAACTATACTTATTCTACAGCCTCGTTGGACATCTCAAAATTTGGAAACCCAGGCTTGAAATAGCATGGCTTCCGTGTTATTGTGATTCCATGATACAGTCATTCAAAAATCAGGCTACTGAAGATATATTCAACGGTGTAACGACCAAAGCTGCTTTGAGGTTATGTCCTAAAGATATTTGGAAAGTTGCGTCTCGAAAACTTGATCAGCTTGATTCTGTTGTCTATCTTAACGAGTTGCTCATACCGCCTGGAAATCATTTGGAGGCGCTCGCAAGAGAACGAAAAGGTCAACATAGCATTCGCATCAATGACCAGTATCGGGTCTGTTTCAAATGGACAGAGGCGGGTCCAATTGATGTTGAAATTACAGACTACCATTGAAAGAACATACTCAGGAGATTATTATGATTAGAATACCGACTCACAGGGCGCCAACCCATCCCGGGCAGATGCTTTCTGAAGAATTTCTAAAGCCGATGGGGCTTACCCAGCGAGAATTAGCAGATTCGATACATGTGCCCTATCAGAGAATCAACGAAATCATCAACGGTCGCCGAGGAGTTACCCCCAGTACGGCATTAAGGTTGTCCAAGTTTTTTGGTGTTTCTCCTGACTTCTGGTTGAATCTTCAATTGAGGTGGGATCTTTATTTTGCTCAGCAGGCTGAAGCCGATGAATTGAATTCAATTAATCCGCTATCCGTTCAAAACGAGTCAGTCCATTAATATGGACAGCCCATGCCAAGCGAACAGCCAGGGCAGAGCGGCTGTGCAAAACTGAAATTCCTTTTTGACCTGGCTGCTGCTGAGTTCGGCCCTTCACGGCCTTTTGGGCTCTGCTCGCGCTCCACCCATCATGTCACTACTCCGGAACTGCATTTCGCTGCGCTTCATGCAGTCTGGTGGGTTAGATTAAAAACATAGGGTCCTAAAATGCACTTATTATATTGAACAGACCAGGAGCGGATATGGTTGAAAAAGTCATTATCATGGGGGCGGCCGGACGGGATTTTCACAACTTTAACGTGTATTTCAAGGACAACCCCCGCTACCGGGTGGTCGCTTTTACGGCGGCTCAGATTCCGGACATCGAAGGCCGGCGCTATCCGCCGGAGCTGGCCGGCACGTTTTATCCTGAAGGCGTTCCCATCTATCCCGAAAATGATCTGACTGATCTTATTCGTGCACACCAGGTGGATCTGGTCGCGTTTTGCTACAGTGATATTCCCCACACGGAGGTGATGCATAAGGCGTCTATCGCCATGGCCGGCGGGGCGGACTTTGTCCTGATCGGCGCCACTTACACCATGCTCAAGTCCCAAAAAACCGTTGTGGCGGTCTGTGCCGTGCGGACGGGTTGCGGAAAATCTCAGACCACGCGCCATATTTGTAAAATTATAAGGGAACAGGGCCGGAAAGTTGTGGCCGTTCGCCATCCCATGCCGTACGGAGATTTAACCCGGCAGGTGGTCCAGCGCTTTTCCTGTTACCAGGACTTTGAAAAGCAGCAGTGCACCATCGAAGAAAGAGAAGAATACGAACCGCTGGTATCCCAGGGCATCGTGGTTTATGCTGGGATCGACTATGGACAGATTCTCAAGGCGGCTGAAGCAGAAGCCGATGTCATCGTCTGGGACGGCGGCAACAACGACACGCCCTTTTACTATCCGGACGTGCACATTGTGGTTTTCGACCCCCACCGGGCCGGCCACGAATTGCTGTACTATCCCGGTGAAACCAATATGCTCATGGCCGATATTGCCGTCATCAACAAGGTGGACAGCGCCGACCCGGAAAAGGTAAACACCGTCCGGAAAAACATCGAAAAACATGCCCCCAACGCCGCCGTCATTCTGGCTGAATCGGCGCTTTTAGTGGACTATCCCGAACAAATCAAAGCAAAGCGGGTGCTGATTGTCGAGGACGGCCCGACCTTAACCCACGGCGAGATGTCCTATGGTGCCGGCGTTATTGCTGCGCAAAGGTATGAAGCGGCCGCGATTGTCGATCCCCGGCCCTATGCCAGCGGAACTATCGAAAAAATCTACAGGCGGTATCCGCATATCGGCCCGGTGCTGCCGGCCATGGGATACGGTAAGAAACAGATTCAGGATTTGGCGTCGACCATCAATCAGGCTGAATGCGACCTGGTTCTTTATGCCACACCCATCGACCTGCCCAAGCTGATGTCCATTAACAAGCCGACGCTGAGAGTGCGTTACGAATACAAGGATCACGGCGCCCCTGTCCTTAAGGATGTTCTTTTAAAATGCTTGCAAAAATTTAATAAATAAAAACACTGCGGACACTATTGATGATGAAAAAGGATAAACAGACGCTTTTGGTTGCCCTGGGCGGCAACGCGCTGATTCGAAAAGGCCAAGAAGGGACCGTCGTTGAGCAGTTTGAAAATCTGAAAGTACCCATTGGCCAAATCGCAAGACTTTCCAAAAAATTCAGGGTCATTATCACCCACGGCAACGGGCCCCAGGTAGGCAACCTGCTGCTGCAGCAGGAAAGCTGTGATAGTGTTCCCAAACTGCCGCTGGAAATTCTGGTGGCGCAGACCCAAGGGCAAATCGGCTACATGATCGAATCGACCCTGGATACAGAGCTGATGAAGCTGAAAGATAATGCCCGGCATTACTTTGTCAGCCTGCTTAGCTACGTGGTTGTGGATAAAAACGACCCGGCCTTTTTAAATCCGTCCAAACCCGTCGGTCCGGCCTTCTCGAAAGCAAAGGCTGCCACCCTGCCCTATCCGACTCAAAAAACCGCCAAAGGATACCGGCGGGTGGTGGCCTCTCCTTTGCCGGTTACGATTGTGGAAAAACGGGAGATCAAAAAGCTGATTGAAATGAACTTCATCGTCATTTGCTGCGGGGGCGGTGGCATACCGGTAATTCGAAAAGGACGCAGCTTTAACGGAGTTGATGCCGTCATCGACAAAGATCTGGCAAGCGCCAAGCTGGCCCAAGAAGTCGGCGTGGATATTTTTTTGATTGCATCCGATGTGGAAGCAATCGCCCTTGATTACGGTACAAAAGATCAGAAATTCCTGCGCGCCCTCACCCTCAAGCAGGCCGCCTGCTATTTAAAGGACGGCCATTTCCCCCCCGGATCCATGGGCCCCAAAGTCGAAGCCGCCATGCAATTTGTTCGAAAAACCGGCAAGAGAGCCGTTATCGCTTCCATTGAAGCGATTGAAAGCGCCGTTGCCGGCCAAGCAGGCACTGAAGTTGTCAGGGATTAGGACGGATTGAATATTTTAATACGGTTTTTCTTCTCCCTGCAGGCTGTCGCTGATAATGCGTAACCCTTCCAGGGTCAGTGCCGGTTCAAGGGCTTCAATGGTCTCGGATACCTGATACATAAGCTCCGCCAGACCTCCGGTAGCAATTACCCGTGGATTTGTGCCCATCTCCGCCCGCATGCGCTTTACCATTCCATCCACAAGGCTGGCATAACCGAAAATAATCCCGGCCTTAATACTGCTGGCGGTATCTTTGCCGATCACACTTTCAGGTGGCACAAAGATTTCAACCCTGGGAAGTTTAGATGCCTTCATAAACAAGGCCTCGGAAGCAATCATGATTCCGGGGCTGATTGCGCCGCCCAGATACTCGCCTTTTTCCGAGATAGCATCAAAGGTTGTCGCGGTCCCAAAATCTATGACGATAAGGCTGGTGCGGTATTTATGAAATGCCGCCACCGCGTTGACAATGCGGTCGGCCCCTATCTCGGACGGGTTTCTGTAACGCAGCGTGATGTTGGGAACAGACTCGGCATCCACCCAGTGCGGTCGATGACCCAGATATTTGCGACAAAACGAGTCGAGAATGGTTACCATGGGCGGAACCACGCAGGAAATAATGGTCTTGCTGATATCTTTGGAACGGATGTTCCCGGCCGTAAAAAGATTGGTGACCAGGATGTTAAATTCATCCTCTGTTATGCGCCATTCGGTACGTATCCGCCAGTCTTTAACAAGATTTTGACCGTCGTAGACGCCGATGACAATATTTGTATTGCCAACATCGATGACCAGCAGCATGGTTTTAAATTCCTTTGAGAGACCTTTGATTGATGGATTCGAAATAAGCTCAATTTATCCTATGGCGGAAAATCGGTCGAAGCATTTTTAATCGCATCAATAATTTTTAATGTTGTCCGCGTATTGCCAACGTTGTGGACCCTTACCATGTGGGCGCCGTTTAAAACCGAAGCGGCAACCGCAGCCTGGGTGCCGGTTTCCACCTCCGGCATGTCGGCCTGAATATCTGCTGCGGTCTTGTCTTTAAGGATGTTTCGTATAAACGCTTTTCTGGAAGGTCCGATCAGAATGGGAACATCCAGCGTTTTAAATTCACCCAGGTGCCGGATGAGCGCCAGGTTATGTTCTCTTGTTTTTCCAAAACCGATCCCCGGATCGATGATGATTTTCGATCTTGAAATTCCTTTCTTTACAGCACGATCAATTGCAGTTTCAAGAAACCCTTTGATTTCTCCGAGAAGGTCGTCATATGCGGGTGCCGCCTGCATGGTTTTGGGCGTTCCGAGCATGTGCATTAAAATAATCGGCACACCGTACTCGGCTGCCAGTGCCGCCATACCAGTATCAAAGCGCAGCGCCGTTACATCGTTGATGATGGAAGCGCCGGCGTCAAGAGCCCTTCTTGCCACTTCGGCCTTGGTGGTATCGATCGAAATCGGAATCGAAACCCGCGCGGCAAGTTTTGCAATGACAGGCACGACGCGCTGGATTTCCTCTTCGATAGATACCGGATCGGAAAAGGGGCGTGTCGATTCGCCACCGATATCAAGAACGTCAGCTCCTTCTTCGCACAGTTTTTCGCCTTGAACCACGGCCTTGTCGAATGTAAAGAATTTTCCCCCATCGGAAAATGAATCGGGAGTGACATTCAAAATGCCGATAATACGCGTCTGTTTGCCTAAATCAAGGCTGTGATTTCCCCAGGAAAGATTATAGGTCTTCATAGTCGCAGGTGTGGACGGTATTTCAGATATCAAGCTGCCGGTTACTCATCGGCAGCTTCTGCTTTTGCTTCGACTTTGGGTTCGGTGCCTGCTTCGGTTTCCGCTTCAGCCTTCTTTTCAGCGCTTGTTTCGCCTGGGTCTTTGGTGTCTTTATCCTTGGCTTCCATCTCGATAGATTTCGATGGAAACTCAAACCCCGGTTTCATGGTGCGTATCAGTTCATCAAGTTCTTTGCCCATGACGGTTTCTTTTTCAAGCAGGCGCTCGGCCAGGGCATGAAGGATATCTACATTTTGCTCTAAAGTGCTCTTGGCAAGCTTGTAAGCCTTCTTGATCAGGTTGCTGATCTCCCGGTCAATTTTTCGTGCGGTTTCTTCGGAATAATCCCTGTGCTGGGCAATCTCACGCCCTAAAAAGATATGTTCTTCGCCTTTGGCATACGAGAGCAGACCCAGTTCAGTGCTCATGCCCCAGCTTCGTACCATTTTCTGGGCAACGTCCGTGGCCTGTTTGATGTCGTTGGCAGCACCGGTACTGATACGGTTAAAAACAATCTCTTCGGCCGCTCGTCCGCCCAAGGCGACCGACAGCTCGCTTTCAAGCTGGTCCTTATATTTAAAGTCGCTCTCTTCGGGTAAAAACCACGTAATTCCCATCGCACGCCCCCTGGGAATAATGGTGATTTTGTTGACAGTGTCTGTTCCGGGCAGAAAGCGGGCAACCAGGGCGTGCCCCCCTTCATGATACGCCGTGGTTTTCCGATCTTCTTCCCTGATGACTTTCGATTTTCGTTCCAGCCCCATATAAACCTTATCCTTGGCATCTTCCAGATCGGACATTTCAATGCTTTCCTTGTCCCGTTTGGCACCAAGGAGGGCCGCTTCGTTCACCAGATTTTCCAGGTCGGCACCGGAAAACCCGGGTGTTCCCTTCGCCAGCAAGAGAGGGTCAACATCCGGGCCCACCGGTGTTTTTTTCAAGTGCACCCTTATAATTTTTTCACGGCCGACAATGTCCGGCAGCGGCACAACCACCTGGCGATCAAAACGCCCCGGCCGCAGAAGGGCCGGGTCCAAGACATCGGGCCGGTTTGTAGCGGAGATAAGAATAACCCCTTCGTTGGATTCAAAGCCGTCCATTTCGACCAGCAGCTGATTTAAAGTTTGTTCTCTTTCGTCATGCCCTCCACCGAGGCCGGCTCCCCGATGCCGGCCGACAGCGTCAATCTCATCGATAAAAATGATACAGGGTGCATTCTTTTTGCCCTGGACAAAAAGATCCCTGACCCGCGATGCGCCCACACCAACAAACATTTCTACGAAATCCGATCCGCTGATATGGAAAAACGGGACATCAGCCTCTCCCGCAATGGCGCGTGCCAAAAGGGTTTTGCCGGTACCGGGAGATCCCATTAAAAGAACACCTTTGGGAATCCGGCCGCCAAGACGCGTGAATTTTTTGGGGTCTTTGAGAAACTCGACAATTTCTCCGAGTTCTTCTTTGGCCTCATCGATTCCGGCAACATCATCAAAGGTGACCTTCTTGGACTGGTCGGATTGCAGGCGGGCACGGCTTTTTCCAAAAGACATGGCTTTGCCGCCGCCGGATTGCATTTGGCGCATGAAAAAAATCCACACGCCGATGAGTACAATCATGGGGAACCATGATACCAAAACAGACATATACCATGGAGATTCGGCCGGTGGTTTGGCGCTGATCGGAACTTTCTTTTGCCGGAGAATCTTGATCAAATCCATGTCCTGAGGTGCATATACCTTTAAGCGATTGCGGTTTATATCCGTAACATAAAGTTCCTGTCCCTGGATAACCACGTCGCTGACACGCTCACCTTCGACCATGGCAAGAAATTCGGTGTAACTGATCTTGGTCTCGGCAAGGTTCTGTTGATTAAACAGATTGTAAAGCATGACCATCATCAGCGTTATGACAAGCCACAACGCCAGGTTCTTATAAAAAGGATTCAAAAGTCATTACCCCCTGTAAACGATTAATACCTACGTTATGTTAATCATTATTGCCGATTAGGCAAGTCTAAGTTCTCCTTTAAGTACTTTGCCGGTTGCCGGCATTACTTTCACGGACTCATCGATACGATGACCCACAACCCAGATTATTTTCCCGCGGCTTAGCAGGACGGGGCATTTTGCGCGCTCGGTTCTGGGAACCTTTTGATTGATAAAAAAGTCTTTTAATTTCTGTGTTCCGGTCATTCCCAGCGGTTTAAAACGGTCTCCCGGGCGAACGTTCCTCACAATTAGAGGAAAACCTAATCTATTCATATCAAAAAAACCGGTCAGATGTCCAGCATGACTGAAATCAGACAGATGTTCAACCCTGGTTTCAGAAAACTTTATTTGGGCATTAAGCTCTTTAATGAAAAGGGTTCCGGGTTTGTTTATGCTATATTCAAAGGTAAATGTTTCATCCTGGTCGGGCTTAATGTCAAGATCGCGCAGTGCTTTTTGCTCTTTGGAAATCAACAGCACGCCCTGCATGCGTCGAACTCTGACCCGATCCGGCAGATCAAGGTTCCCGAAGGGCTGTGGACTTTCCAAAAGACGAATCACGGCATCGACGTGAGCAAAGGTGATACGCCTTAAGTCTCCTTTTATCCGTTCAACGGCGTTTCGAATGATCCGTCTTAAGGCGGCGATATGGACCCCGTCAAGTTTAGAGACGGAAAGGGTAACGGTCTTTGGGCCTGCATTCAAAATAGCAGCATCCAAAATAGGCCGCAGGACATCTTCCATCCATTCTTCTTCGGCGCTTAAAATTGAGGCCAGGCGGTTAAGGGTTTCAATGATCTTGGGGTTGTAAGATGTTTTAAGCAGCGGAATTAATTGATGGCGGACTCTGTTGCGCAGGTGCTTTAAGTCTAAATTGGTTCTGTCCGAAACATAGGTTAACCCATTTAACTTCAAATACTCTAGAATATCGGATCGTCTTAACTTTATGAGCGGACGAACGATCTTTACGCCTCTCACCGGCGGGATGCCTGAAATGCCCAAGGGGCCGCTCCCTCGAAACAGATTCATCAGGACCAGTTCGGCGTTGTCATCGGCATGGTGTCCCAGGGCAATTTTGTCGAAACGGCCTTTTGCGGCCAAATCCGTTAAAAAAGCGTAACGAACACGCCTGCCGGCTTCTTCCAGGGAGAGCCTGTTGTCATGCTGATACTTGCGAACATCAACTTTATGGACATAAAACGGCAAATCGAACCGGTCCGCCAGTGAGGCAACAAAGATGGCGTCATCATCTGAAGCTTGCAGGCGGAGGCCGTGATTCAAGTGGGCGACCCCCAGTTTGAGGGATAATCCGGAAGCTAAGGTGATCAGGGCATGCAGAAGGGCCACAGAGTCCGGCCCGCCGGACACACCGACAAGAACCGAATCCTGGGGCTTGAACATTTCATGGGCCGCAACGGTTTTTTCAACGGTTCGGAATACTTTATTTTTGTAGCCTTTGCGCGATGCTGGCATGAATCAGCTCGGAAACTTTTTTGTCCCATATTCCTACCACGCCGGAACGGACGGAAACCTCCGTAATTCTGGGTTCAATCATTACCGTTTTTACGGTTAGCGGGGTTCCATCGGTTCGCTTGGCCTTTATCGTTGTATTAATGCCGTCAGATGCTTCTTCCGTAATCGCTATTTTCAGGCTTTCCAATGCTGCCGTACATGCCAGGTTGGTTTTATCAAATGGTGCTTGATACGACCTTGTCAGTTGGCCGTTAAAATAGGTATACACACCGGCGACCGCAGCTGCTCCGGTGAACACGGCGGCACAGCCGCTGACGACACAGCACGATAACGCCAACAGTATAAGGAGGTTCCGTTTCATCTTTTTGTCCTTTGGGATGCTAAAAAGATCGGAAAGTTCGTTTCGATTTAAATTTTTATGGTGAAATTCGCAACCCGTAACCCTTAATAACGCTCGGATGTCGCCAACTTATGATAGAAACCCATCGATGTCAATAAAAAACACTGAATGTTGAGTCCGTTAATCATTAATATCGTTTATCTTGTGGTAGGAAGCCAATTTGTTGTAGGAGAATTTCCTTTTTGAAGCGATTTTATAACTTGAAAAAAAACGCCATCGATTATATTCATATCATCAGGTTGTGCTAGGCGGGGAGTTAGCGGTGCCCTTTTCCCGAAATCCGCTCTATGCGGGGCTGAATTCCCTCTGGAGGGTTTTTACCTGGAATTCTGTTTGCCATTTTGACCGGCCGCCGCGCAACAGGCGGTTACGAACCTCGTCAGGTCCGGGAGGAAGCAGCGATAAGTAAATCAGCCTGTGTCGCGGATCGATTCCGGTCATACATGTGGCGGATGTATTTCAGAAAAAACTCGATAGGGGGTGCACAACCGATCTTTTGATCTGTCAAGATCGACCATGGCCCTTGATCCAAACCTGCCCATCGTTATCCTTATGTTCTTAACTTGTTAGAATTGTTAATAAAAAATGTTTTTCCCAACCATGCCTATCAGAAGTGCGGTTTAATGCCGAAATCCCCATTTGCGCCTTGACATTGCTTAAGACAGTCTTATTTTTTACAAAACTTTGTAACCTATTTCAAAAAAAACCAGGGGACAACATCAACTGATGGGTGAAAAACGGCAAGCTAAAATTCAAACGGAAAACCAAAAAACCGATACTGAAAGCGAATCGCTCCCCAAAAGTGACCCGGACCAAGGAGTTCGAGCCGAAACCGCCGACCCTCTATCGGAGCTAAAAACGCAGCTTGAGTCTGCCCAAAAAGAAGCCGGGGAGAATTACGATCGTCTTTTGCGGGTATCGGCGGATTTCGAAAACTATAAAAAGCGCTCCGCCCGCGAGATGGAGGATTTCAGGAAGTTTGCCAACGAATCTTTGATTAAAGCCTTGCTGCCCGTGATCGACAACCTTGAACGGGCCTTGGATTCGGCCGGCAATAACCAGCATGTAAACGACGCCTTCGTCGAAGGTGTTCAACTGACCCTTTCAGAGGTATTGAAGATTTTTGAAAAATTTAATGTCAACCCGATTGAATCCTTGGAAAAACCGTTTGATCCCGGTTTTCATCAGGCGGTTATGCAGCAGGAAACAGATAACTATCCGGATAAAACGGTTTTAACGGAACTTCAGAAAGGATACTTGATGCATGCCAAATTGATCCGGCCTGCCATGGTGGTTGTTTCCAAGAAAAAAGAAATACCTGAAAACCAGGAAAACGATGAACAGCTTGAAATAACAAAAAAAGAAATGATTATATCTGACAGTGAGGAGGACACAGCAAATGGGTAAAGTCATAGGTATCGATCTTGGCACCACCAATTCATGTGTGGCTGTTATGGATGGGGGCGATGCAATCGTGATTACAAACCCTGAAGGGGGACGCACGACACCTTCAATTGTCGCTATTTCCGATAGCGGGGAACGGTTGGTAGGCCAAATCGCCAAGCGGCAGGCCATTACGAATCCCGAAAATACGGTCTTTGCGGTTAAACGTCTGATCGGTCGTAAGTATCGATCCAAGGTAGTACAGAATGATATTAAGATACTTCCCTACAAAATTGAAGAGGCCGACAACGGTGATGTCCGTATCAATCTTCGGGGAAAGCAGCACAGCCCTGCCGAAATATCATCGTTCATCCTGGCGAACATCAAAAACACCGCTGAGCAATATCTAGGTGAAAAGGTCACCGATGCCGTTGTCACGGTTCCGGCCTATTTCGACGACAGCCAGCGCCAGGCCACCAAAGACGCCGGCAGGATTGCCGGTCTTAATGTCCTCAGAATTATCAATGAGCCGACAGCGGCATCCCTGGCATACGGCCTTGACAAAAAGAAAGAAGAAAAAATCGCCGTCTTTGACCTTGGCGGCGGCACTTTTGATATATCATTGCTCGAAATCGGAGAAGGGGTTTTTGAAGTCAAGTCGACCAACGGCGATACCCACCTTGGCGGCGAAGATTTCGATCTGCGGCTAATCGATTACCTGGCAAACGAATTCAGAAAAGATCAGGGCATCGATCTTCGAAACGACAAGATGGCCCTGCAGCGGCTCAAAGAGGCGGCTGAAAAGGCCAAAATGGAACTTTCCTCGTCCATGGAAACCGATGTGAACCTCCCGTTCATCACCGCCGATGCCAGCGGCCCCAAACACTTGAACCTGAAGATCACCAGAGCCAAGTTGGAAGGCCTTGCCAGCGATCTGCTCGACGAGCTGGAAGGTCCCTGCCGGATCGCCCTTAAGGATGCCGGCTGGACCCCCAAAGACATCCATGAAGTCATCCTGGTGGGCGGCATGACCCGCATGCCGGCCGTGCAGGAACGGGTCAAAAAGATTTTCGGCCAAGACCCGCACAAAGGTGTCAATCCGGATGAAGTTGTGGCTGTCGGTGCCGCCATTCAGGGTGGCGTTCTCAAAGGTGATGTCAAGGATGTTCTCCTGCTGGATGTAACCCCCCTTTCTCTGGGAATCGAAACACTCGGCGGTGTCATGACCCGGCTCATCGAAAAGAACACCACCATCCCGACCAAAAAAAGCCAGATTTTTTCCACGGCCGCCGACAACCAGCCCGCGGTTTCTATTCACGTGTTACAGGGTGAACGGGAGATGGCTGCCGGCAACAAAACCCTGGGGCGTTTTGAACTGGTGGGAATACCCCTGGCCCCCAGAGGCATCCCCCAGGTCGAAGTAACGTTTGATATCGACGCCAATGGTATCGTCAACGTTTCTGCCAAGGACATGGCTACCGCTAAGGAACAGTCCATCCAGATTACGGCCTCCAGCGGCTTGTCAAAGGAAGAAATCGACCGGTTGATCAAGGATGCCGACCTGCATGCTGAAGACGATAAAAAGAAAAGGGCGTTGGTAGAGGCCCGCAACCATGCCGATTCGCTGATTTACTCAACCGAGAAATCGATCAAAGATCTTGGCGATAAAATCGACAGCGCAACCAAGAGCAACGTCGAGTCGGCCATTCAAAGCCTTAAGAAAGCCATGGAGGGTGATAATGCCCAAGAGATCAAGCGCCTGAGCGAGGAGTTAACCCAAGCCTCCCACAAGCTGGCAGAAGCCATTTATCAGCAGGCTTCCCAGGCCGGTGCCCGGGACGATGCCAAAAGCTCGGCCCAGGCAAAGTCTTCCGGCCCTGAAGAAGAGGTGGTCGATGCCGACTTCGAAGAGGTCAAAGACGACAAAAAATAAGATTCCCTCCAATTTGCTTACAAATCCCGTGTGCACCAACGTGCCGCGGGATTTTATTTGACTGGGCGGAACCGACCCGTGCCCGGCAAAAAAAGAAAAAAAACGACGGTGTTTTAGGAGGGTTTTCACATACTGTTTTTAAAATTCATTGAATATTCAAAATGTTATTGACAATTCGAATAAAATAAGATATTTATATAAACAGGCTCTGGGGGGTATTTATAACAAATTGATATAATAAGAAAAAGTTGTGTGCAACATTTTGGTCATAGACGACGAAGAATCGATTGTGCTGATGATTACCATGGCGCTGGCACATCACGATTTTAACGTCGAAGTCGCAACCAGCAGCAGGGAAGGTATGCAGATGTTTAACAACGGCTGTTTCGACCTGGTCATCACCGATATTCGCATGCCCGGTATCGACGGCAATCAAGTGGCCCGGCATATCCGCAATTCCGGAAAGTCCTCGACCCCGATAATCGGCAT
>Ga0180009_10005390_pt1 | contig 13717 bp, 13 predicted proteins | sample OS_PC_MetaG_FD_123537 | JGI IMG/M metagenome (GOLD analysis project Ga0180009, IMG submission 123537) | Groundwater microbial communities from the Aspo Hard Rock Laboratory (HRL) deep subsurface site, Sweden - OS_PC_MetaG | ecosystem: Environmental > Aquatic > Deep subsurface > Groundwater... | reverse complement strand
CGGCCAGCAACTCGGCCTGGTGCGGCTCGAAGGCAACTACCTGGCCGACGAGGACGGGCTGTCCAGCATCACCCCGGCCGCCGACGAAGGCAGCGGCGTGCGCGGCGACTACATTCCCTACACTCACAAGCCGATCAACTGGCACACCGACGGCTACTACAACACGCTCGAGCGCCGCATTCTCGGCATGACGCTGCACTGCGCGCAGGACGCCGAAGCCGGCGGCGAGAACGCGCTGCTCGACCACGAAATCGCCTACATCCATCTGCGTGACGCCAATCCCGATTACATCGCCGCCTTGATGCAGCCCGACGCGATGACCATTCCCGCGCGCATGGACGAGGACAACGTCGCCCGTGCCGAGCAAAGCGGCCCGGTATTCGCGGTCGACCCAGACTGGGGCTTTCTTTACATGCGCTACACCGCGCGCACCCGCTCGATCGTGTGGAAGGCCGACGCGGTGACGCAGGCTGCAGTCAAGGCCCTGGCCGACATCCTTGCCGGTTCCGAATACATCCTGACCGCGCGTCTGCAACCCGGCATGGGCCTCGTCTGCAACAACGTGCTGCACACCCGCAGCGCATTTTCCGATTCGCCCGAACACCGCCGCCTGCTCTATCGCGGCCGCTATTACGACCGCCTGAACTTCTCTGCGCGCGCAGCTTAGGCGGCGGGTAAAGTAAAATAGCGGTCTTCATTTTTCGGCCCTCTGCCGTCATGCAGCTTCTCACCCTCGGGGTCAATCACCACACCGCACCGCTCGCAATCCGCGAGCAGGTGGCGTTCGGCCCCGAAAAACTGGTGCAGGCGCTGCACGAACTGACGCAGAGCCGGCGCGCGTCCGAAGTCGCCATCCTGTCGACCTGCAACCGCACCGAACAGTATGTCAACACGCCGTCGCCCGACGAGGTCGCGCAATGGCTGGCCGACTTCCACCATATCGAACGCCACGAACTCGCGCCTTACCTGTATGCGCTGCCACGCGAAAAAGCCGCGCAGCACGCATTCCGCGTCGCCGCCGGACTCGACTCGATGGTACTCGGCGAAACCCAGATCCTCGGCCAGATGAAGCAGGCCGTGCAGGCCGCCGAGGACGCCGGCACGCTGGGCCTGTTGCTGCACAAGCTGTTCCAGCGCACCTTCTCGGTCGCCAAGGAAGTACGCAGCAGCACCGAAATCGGCGCGAACTCGGTCTCGATGGCCGCCGCCGCGGTGCGGCTCGCCGAACGCATCTTCCCCAGCATCCGCGAGCAGGCCTGTCTCTTCATCGGCGCCGGCGAGATGATCGAGCTGTGCATCACCCATTTCGCCGGGCAGCATCCGCGCAAGATGACCGTCGCCAACCGTACTGCCGAACGCGCCCGCCCGCTGGCCGAACGCTTCAACGCCGGGGTCATTCCGCTCACCGACCTGCCGGAAGAACTGCCTCATTACGACATCATCATCACCTCGACCGCGAGCCCGCTGCCCATCCTCGGCAAGGGCATGCTCGAGCGCGCGATCAGGCAGCGTCGCCACCGGCCGATTTTCATCGTCGACCTTGCGGTGCCGCGCGACGTCGAAGCCGAAGTCGCCGACATGGATGATGTGTTTTTGTATAGCGTGGACGACCTCGGCCAGGTGGTGCGCGAAGGCATGGACAACCGCGTGGCGCAGGTGGCGCAGGCCGAGGCGATCATCGAGACCAGCGTCGAGAATTTCGTGCACTGGATGGAAGGCCGCGAACTGGTGCCGGTGATCCGTTCCTTGCGCGACAGCGCCGAGCGTCATCGCCGCCATGAAATCGAGAAGGCCGAAAAGGCGCTGGCGCGCGGCGAAGACCCGCGCGCGGTGATCGAGGCGATGAGCCACGCCTTGTCCAACAAGCTGCTGCACGCCCCCACTCACGCGCTCAACCACGCCCCGCGCGACGAGCGCGACCAGATCGCCCGCCTGATCAGCCAGCTGTATGGGCTGAGCCGAGACAATTGAGGGAGACTGGGGAATGAAGGCCTCGCTGGCCGACAAGCTCGCTCGCGCCGACGAGCGCCTGGAGGAACTCGATGCCCTGCTGTCACAGCCGGAAATCGCCGGCGATATGGACCGCTACCGAAAGCTGACCCGCGAGCATGCCGACCTCACCCCGGTGGTGGCGCTTTACCGCACCTACAAACAGCTTGAAGCGGACCAGAAATCCGCTCGCGGCATGCTCGAAGACCCGGACATGCGCGAACTCGCCGAAGCCGAACTGGCCGACTGCGAGGCCAAAGTTGAACGTCTGGAAACCGAACTGCAAACCGCGCTGTTGCCGAAAGACCCCTACGACGAACGCAACATCTTCCTGGAAATCCGCGCCGGCACCGGCGGCGACGAGTCGGCGCTGTTCGCCGGCAATCTCTTGCGCATGTACACGCGCTACGCCGAGCGCTGCGGCTGGAAGGTGGAAATCGTGTCGGAAAACCCCGGCGAAGTCGGCGGCTACAAGGAAGTCATCATTCGCATCGTCGGCCAAGGGGCGTACTCGCGGCTGAAGTTCGAATCCGGCGGCCATCGCGTGCAGCGCGTGCCGGAAACCGAATCGCAGGGGCGCATCCACACCTCGGCCTGCACCGTGGCGGTGATGCCGGAAGCCGACGAAGTCGGCGAAGTCGACATCAACCCGGCCGAGCTCAGGATCGACACCTACCGCGCGTCCGGTGCCGGCGGCCAGCACATCAACAAGACCGATTCAGCGGTGCGCATCACCCACTTGCCCACGGGGCTGGTGGTCGAATGCCAGGACGACCGCTCGCAGCACAAGAACAAGGCGCAAGCCATGAGCGTGCTGGCGGCGCGCCTGAAAGACCGCGAGCTGCAGGCGCAGCACGCCGCCGAGGCGAGCACGCGCAAGAGCCTGATCGGCAGCGGCGACCGCTCCGACCGCATCCGCACCTACAACTTTCCGCAGGGCCGCATCACCGATCACCGCATCAACCTCACGCTCTACAAGATCGACGCGATGATGGACGGCGAGCTGACCGAGCTGCTCGATGCGCTGGCGGCCGAGCATCAGGCCGAACTGCTGGCGACGCTGTCGGGTGAATAAGCAGGGGTCAGGGGTCAGGGGTCAGGGGTCAGGGCTGGGAACGGTGGCCGACTGCCTCGGCACCGCAAGTCGCCAACTCGTCGCCACGCTCGGGCTGGACACACGGACAGCACGGCTGGAAGCCCGCGTGCTGGCGGCGTTTGCCTGGAATGTGACGCCGGCCTGGCTGATCGCACACGACACCGACCCCCTGGTCGACCCGCAATCCGCAGCATTCGAGACGCTGCTGGCCCGCAGGCTCACGGGTGAACCTGTCGCCTACCTTGTCGGCACACGCGAGTTCTATGGGCGGCCATTCCAGATTTCGCCCGACGTGCTGATTCCACGCCCCGACACCGAACTGCTGGTCGACCTCGCACTGGCGCGCATTCCGTCCGACCAGGCCATGGACGTGCTTGATCTCGGTACCGGCAGCGGCTGCATCGCCATCACGCTGGCGCTGGAACGTCCGCATGCGCGCGTGACGGCGGTGGACCGTTCGGCAGCGGCACTGGACATCGCCCGACACAATGCAGGAATCCTCGACGCCCGCGTCGAATTCCTGCCCAGCAACTGGTTCGACGCGCTTGCCGGTCGGCGCTTCGGCCTCATCGTCAGCAACCCGCCCTACGTCCCTGCCGCCGATCCGCATCTGACACGCGGCGACGTGCGTTTCGAGCCCTTGAGTGCACTCGCCGCCGGGGATGACGGCCTCGACGACCTGCGGCATCTGATCGCCGCCGCACGGCCCCACCTCGAACCCGGCGGCACCCTGCTGCTGGAGCACGGTCACGACCAGGCGGATGCGGTCGTCGCCCTGCTGGAACGTGGCGGCTACACCCGCACGCAAAGCTGGCCGGACCTCGCTGGCATCCTGCGCGTCAGTGGCGCAGTAGTGTCGGAATAATTTACACTTGATCTGCTGCCGCGTCCGGTCTGCACCGTTCAAGACCGCGCGCAATGGGCATTTTGGACGGTTCGCTGTATATTGGTGCGATTCTTGCTGCATATGCATTGAACCCAGATCATATCGAGGCTAGTCATGTCTGACCGCACACCCGAAAACCAGGATAACCCGCCCGAGGCACCGCAAAACGACGCCATCAACCCCGGTCGCCGCAAGCTGGCGGGGGCCGCGCTGGGTGCCGGCGCAGTATTCACGCTGGCCAGCCGCCCGGTATGGGCCAACCAGTGCACCATCTCTGGCATGGCCTCCGGCAACCTGTCGGCACCCAAGGTCACCTGCGAAGGCTGCACCCCGGGCTACTGGAAGGAGGATCAACATCTGGACGCCTGGATACCCACTGGATTCAGGCCCCTGGATGCCAGGGATGCACTCCAGAAAGCAGACACATTCAATGCGGTTTTTGGCGTTGATCAATACATTAGGAGCGATGGCACTGCCTATACCCTGCTCGAAGTCATGCGGGAACTCAATGGCAATGGCAATGGCAAGGCCGATCCCATTTCCCCCAACCTGGGATTCCATGCCGTGGCTGCACTGCTGAATGCCGCGCACCCGAACGTGAATTACGGCTACACCTCCGGCGAAATCATCAATCTGTTCAGAGACAACATGCACAACGGTGCAGCGCTGAAGGATTCGCTCGACATGCTGAACAATCGCGGCTGCCCGCTGAACTGATGCGATGACGCAGGCTGCAACGGCCCCGCCACGCCTGCTGAAATGCTGGGGGGATGAAGCGGTCGTCTACGATGCGGCATCGGGCGACACCCACTACCTCAAGCCGCTGACCCTGACGCTCTACCAGATCTGTCGCGACCACCCCGGCTGCCATGCCACAGCGCTTGCCGGGCTGCTTGCTGAACGGCTGGGCGTGGAAAACACGCCGCAACTGCATGAGGTGGTTTCAGACACGCTCGACAGCCTGCGCAAAGCCGGTCTGCTGGAATCCGCATGAAATTGCTGCAACTGCCTCCTGCCGAGTTGCGTCGGCAACTGGTCGGCGCCGGCCTCTGGTTGCGCACCGGACCGTTCTCGCTGCGCGTGCAGTCGCGCATTCCCTTTGTCGCCGAAGGGCTGACCGAACTCTATGGACAGTTCGAGGTGCGAAACGCCCTCGAGGCCTTCGCCGATTTTCACGTCAGCGTGAACCCGCCTCCCACCCTTCGCCGCTGGCTGCGTCCGCAGGTTGCATTCAATTTTGACGGCAGGCAGCCGTTCAAGCCGCTGCCGCGCGACCAGGCGTTTCCGATGCTGGAATGGGGGCTCAACTGGTGCGTGTCGACGCAGGCACACCAGTACCTCATCATTCATGCCGCCGTCGTTGAGAAGAACGGGATGGCGGCCATCCTGCCGGCGCCGCCGGGATCGGGCAAAAGCACGCTGACCGCAGGTCTGGTGCTGTCGGGCTGGCGCCTTCTCTCCGACGAACTGACCCTGATCAACCGCAAGACCGGCCTGATCCAGCCCTTGCCGCGTCCGGTCAGCCTGAAGAACCAGTCGATCGACGTGATTCGCCAATTTGATCCAAACGCCTACATCAACCGCGCCTCGCACGACACCATCAAAGGCACGGTCGCCCACATGCGTCCGCCACGCGACAGCGTGCTGCGCCAGCACGAAACGGCACGTCCAGGCTGGGTGATCTTTCCAAAATGGGAAGCCGACGCACCGGCCACGCTCACGCCGCGCTCGCAGGCGCAGACCTTCATGTTTCTGGCGCAGAACGCGTTCAACTACAGCCACCTGGGCGCCGACGGTTTCCGGGTCGGCGCCGCCCTGATCGACCAGACGCAGTGCTTCGATTTCCACTACGGCGATCTGCGCGAGGCGGTCGCCGAGTTCGATCGCCTCGCCGAGCGGCGCACCCTCTGACATGCTGCCGCTCTCCGACACCCTGCTGGCCCGCACCCTGCGCACGCCCGCGTCGATCGCCCGCTATTCCATGAGCGAGTGGGACGTGCTGGTGCGACAGGCGCGCGCGGCCGGCCTGCTGGCGCGGCTGGCGCACCGCTTTCGCCGGGACGGATTGACGGCCGCCATTCCGGCGGCGGCACGCTGGCATTTCGAGGCCGCCGAAACGCTGGCCGCCAAGCAACAAGTCGCCGTGCGCTGGGAGCTGCAGCAAGTGCGCCGCGCGCTGCGTGATCTCGACTGTCCGCTGATCGTGCTGAAAGGCGCGGCCTATGTCGCCGCCGGTCTGCCCGCGGCCGAGGGCCGCCTTTTCAATGACATCGACCTGCTGGTGCCGCGCGAGCAGCTAGCACGGGCCGAGTCCGCGCTGATGCTGGCCGGCTGGCACGCCAGCGGCCTGTCCGAATACGACAAGCGCTACTACCGCCGCTGGATGCACGAAATCCCGCCGCTGCAGCATGTGCAGCGCGACACGGTGATCGACCTGCACCATGCCATCCTGCCCGAGACCGCGCGCTATCACCCGGATACGGCGCTGCTGCGCAGCCGTGCCGCCTCCGTCGACGGCCTGCCGGGCGTCCAGGTGCTGGCGCCGGAAGACCGCATCCTGCATTCCGCCACCCATGTGTTTCATGACGGCGAATTGCCGCACGGCCTGCGCGACCTGACCGACCTCGATCTGCTGCTGCGCGATGCAGCCGGCGACCCGGGCTTCTGGACGCGCCTGGTCGCGCGCGCCGATGAACTGCAGCTCGGCCGTTCGCTGTACTACGCGCTGCGCTACGCGCGGCATTTCCTCGATACGCCGGTGCCCGGCAGCGTGCTGGCCGCCCTCGATGTCCATGCGCCCGGCCGCATCACCCTCGCGCTGATGGACCGTATTTTTACCCGCGTGCTGGCGCCCGACCATGCAAGCTGCGCCGATGCCTACACCCCCGCCGCGCGGCTGGCCGCCTTCGTGCGCGCCCACTGGTTGCGCATGCCGGCGCACCTGCTGATCCCGCATCTGTTCCACAAGGCATTCATCAGCCCGTTGCAACGCACCCCCAAAGCCGCTTGACGGCAGCCCCGTCGCGCGTATAATTCCCGACTATTCCAGTCAAGTATTATCAGGAGCCCAAGATGACCGCGCTAGACCGCATTCGTGAGCAAGTCACCAGCAATACCGTCGTGCTGTATATGAAAGGCACGCCCCAGTTTCCGCAGTGCGGCTTTTCGTCGCGCGCGGCGCAAGTGCTGCAGGCCTGCGGCGTGAAGGATTTTCTGGCGGTGAACGTGCTCGCCGATCCCGAAATTTTCGAGAACCTGAAGCACTACGCCAACTGGCCGACCTTCCCGCAGCTCTACGTCAAGGGCGAGCTGATCGGTGGGTCCGACATCATGATCGAGATGTACCAGAAGGGTGAAATCCAGAAATTGCTGGAAGAAGCGCAAGCCGCCTGACGCGACCCGTACGCGTAAAAAAGCCGACCCACGAGGTCGGCTTTTTTATTGCTGCACGCAGTCATCAAGCGTCCGTCTCGGCATCGCCGTCCATGCCCAGTTCGTGGATCTTGCGCGTCAGGGTGTTGCGTCCCCAGCCAAGCAGATGTGCGGCTTCGATTCGGCGCCCACCGGTATGGCGCAGCGCCACTTCGATCAGCGTTTTCTCGTAGGCCTGGGTCAGCTCGTCCAGAATCGCCGCCTCGCCGCGCGCCAGCCGCGCGCCCGCCTCGGCCGCCAGGCTCTGCAGCCAGTCGCCGCCCGCCGGCTCGGCCGGCCCTTGCATCAGGTCGGACGGCAGATCGCCCACCTCGACCACCTGCCCCGGCGCCATCACGGTGAGGTAATGGCAGACATTTTCGAGCTGACGCACGTTGCCGCTCCACGGCAGGCCGACCAGCGTCTTCATCGCCGCATCCGACACGCCCTTGGCTTCCATCCCCAGTTCGCGCGCGCTCTTCTGCATGAAATGGCGCACCAGCAAGGGGATGTCCTCGCGCCGCTCACGCAGCGCCGGCAGCCGCAGGCGGATCACGTTGAGGCGGTGAAACAGGTCTTCGCGGAACAGCCCTTCGCGCACCCGTACTTCCAGATCCTGGTGAGTGGCGGCGATCACCCGCACGTTGACCTTGATCGGCGTGTGCCCGCCGACGCGATAGAACTGGCCGTCCGACAGCACGCGCAGCAGGCGCGTCTGCAGTTCGGACGGCATGTCGCCGATCTCGTCCAGAAACAGCGTGCCGCCGTCGGCCTGCTCGAAGCGGCCGCGCCGCTGCGCGGCCGCGCCGGTGAAGGCGCCGCGCTCGTGGCCGAACAATTCGGATTCGAGCAGATCCTTCGGGATGGCAGCCGTGTTAAGCGCAATGAACGGTCCGCTGGCGCGCGGACTGTGCCGGTGCAGCGCACGCGCGACCAGCTCCTTGCCGCTGCCCGATTCGCCGGTGATCAGCACGGTGGCGTGCGACTGCGAGAGGCGCCCGATCGCACGGAATACCTCCTGCATGGCCGGCGCCTGGCCGAGCATTTCGGTCATCGGCGCTTCGCTCGGTGCCGGCGTGTCGCGGCTGGCGCTCTCGGCCTGTGCACGGCGCACCAGTTCGAGCGCCTGATCGACGTCGAAGGGTTTCGGCAGGTATTCGAACGCCCCGCCCTGGAACGCCGCCACCGCGCTGTCGAGGTCGGAATACGCGGTCATGATGATGACCGGCACCTTAGGCAGGCGCTCCTTCAATGCCTGCAGCAGTTCCAGCCCGGTGACCCCCGGCATGCGGATATCGGACAGCACCACGGAAGGCGTGCTGCGTTCCAGTTCGCGCAGCGCGTCGCTCGCCGCGCTGAAGGTCATGCAGGGAATGTCCTCGCGCAGCAGGGCCTTTTCGAGCACCCAGCGGATGGAACGGTCGTCGTCGATGATCCAGACACAGCTTGATTTCGTCATGGTGGGGTTCAGTCGGGCAAGGGAAGAAAAATGGCAAACACGGTGTGGCCCGGGCGGCTGTCGCAGTCGATGGTGCCGTGGTTCTGCGCAACCAGAGTTTGCGAGACCGCGAGGCCGAGTCCGCTGCCGCCTTCGCGGCCCGAGACCAGCGGATAGAAAATCTGCTCGCGGATGTCGTCGGGAATGCCCGGGCCGTTGTCGATGATCTCGATCCGCAGGCCCAGCCGGTAGCGCCGGCTTTCCAGCGTGATCTGCCGCGCAACCCGGGTCTTGAAGATGATCTCGCCCTGGCCATGCATGGCTTGCACCGCGTTGCGTGCGATGTTCAGCGTGGCCTGGATCAGCTGTTCGGCGTCGGCGCGGATTTCCGGCAGGCTGATGTCGTAGTCGCGCCGCAACGACACGCTCGGCGTTTCGGCAAGAATCAGGCTGCGAACCCGCTCCAGCACTTCGTGAATGTTGACCGCACCAAAACGGGGCATCCGGTGCGGTGTCAGCAAGCGCTCCATCAGCGACTGCAGACGATCGGATTCCTTGATGATGACCTGGGTATATTCGCGCAGGCTCTCGCGCGGCAGTTCGTGCTCCAGCAACTGCGCGGCGCCGCGGATGCCGCCGAGCGGATTCTTGATTTCGTGCGCCAGATTGCGCAGCAGCTCGCGGTTGGCCTCCTGCTGCAGGCGCGCCTGCTCCAGCCGAGCGATACGCAGGTGCGGATCGACCGCACGCATTTCGATCAGCACGCCCTGCTGCGGCGCCTCCAACGGCGACAGGTTGCAGCCGAGGCGGATCGGCGGATGCCCGCCCACCACCACGTCGAGTTCATGCTCGATCACCGTTTCCTGCGCGTCGCGCACGGTCCGAATCGCTGCCAGCAGCTCGGGGCTGCGCTCGAACACGCGGTCCGCGTGGTCGCCCGCCAGCAGCACGCCGGACATGCCCAACAGGGTTTCCGCCGCGGGGTTAACGTAGACGATGCCGTCCTCGGCATCCAGCACCAGGGTGCCGGTCGACAGGCAATCGAGCCCGGAAAAATCGGTTGGGGGGGGCGGCAGCATGCTCATGCACTCTATTGAAGCACTGATTGTGCCAGCGTGCGTATTGCCGCGAATCGGCTTGTTCCCGGTGAAAATGGGCTGGCCGGCACAGCGTCCCGCATACGGCAGGATGCGGCCGGATCGAAGGCTGCGCCAGCCCCACGCGGCGGCGGCGCTCAGGCTAACGCAGATTGGCGAGTTCGCGCTGGATCGCGGTGACGTTCTGTTCGTGCTGCTGCAGCGCGGCGCGTAGCCGGTTCACACGGTTGACATAGGTGGTGTCGGAGGCGCGCTCGCCCGGCTGCAGACGTTCGCCCAGCGTCAGTTGACGGCGCGCTTCTTCGGCATTGCGGCGCTCGCCATCGATTTCGTCCTGCAGCACCTGGCGACGGATGTCGTCGCGGCGCTTCTGGGTGCCGGGGTCGATGCGCGGGAAATTCGCAGGACTGGGCGTGGAGGCCCGGGTGGGCGTTTTGCCGGCGGGCGCCAGCGGCTTCGGCGCGCCAGGCAGATCGATACGCTGGGCGCCCTTCCTGTAGACATCGGTAAACGTCACCTGACCGTTCTCGTCGACGTATTTATAGATTTCCGCCTGCGCAGGGGCAGTCAGAATCAGGCTCAACAGAAGGGAAATTCGGACAATGGGCATGGGCAACGAGTGTAGCGTACCCCTCATTTAACGGACACAGGCCGGCAATCTTGACCGTCGGCCGCCCATGAAAAAGGGCGGCCGAAGCCGCCCTTTTTGCTGCTTGCGCAGGTTTTACAGCGAGTAGTACATCGCAAATTCGACCGGGTGCGTGGTCATGCGGAACTTGGTGACGTCTTCCATCTTCAGCGTAATGTAGGCGTCGATCATGTCGTTGGTGAACACACCGCCACGGGTCAGGAACTCGCGATCCTTGTCGAGCTCGTCCAGCGCCATTTCCAGGCTGTGGCAGACCTTCGGGATCTTCGCATCCTCTTCCGGCGGCAGGTCGTACAAATCCTTGTCCGACGGGTCGCCGGGGTGGATCTTGTTCTGGATGCCGTCGAGGCCCGCCATCATCAGCGCAGCAAAGCACAGATACGGGTTGGCGGTCGGATCCGGGAAGCGGGTCTCGATGCGACGCGCCTTCTCGGAAGCGGCGATCGGGATGCGGATTGAGGCCGAACGGTTGCGGGCCGAGTAGGCCAGCATCACAGGAGCTTCGAAGCCGGGCACCAGACGCTTGTACGAGTTGGTCGACGGGTTGGTGATCGCGTTCAGCGCTTTGGCGTGCTTGATAATGCCGCCGATGTAGTACAGGCACATCTCGGACAGGCCGGCATAGCCGTTGCCTGCGAACAGGTTCTTGCCGTCTTTCCACAGCGACTGGTGGACGTGCATGCCGGAGCCGTTGTCGCCGACGATGGGCTTGGGCATGAAGGTCGCGGTCTTGCCATAGGCGTGGGCGACGTTCTGCACGATGTACTTCAGCGTCTGCGTCCAGTCGGCGCGCTTGGTCAGCGTGCTGAACACGGTGCCGATTTCGCACTGGCCGGCGGTGGCGACTTCGTGGTGGAACACTTCGACCGGGATGCCGGCCTCTTCCAGCGCCAGCACCATTGCGGCGCGGATGTCCTGCAGGCTGTCGACCGGGGGCACCGGGAAATAGCCGCCCTTGACGCCGGGACGGTGACCGGTGTTGCCGTTCTCGAATTTTTCAGCGGACGACCACGAGGCTTCCTCGGAATTGATCTTCACGCCGCAGCCCGACATGTTGTCGTGCCAGGTGATGGAATCGAAAATGAAGAACTCCGGCTCGGGGCCGAAATAGGCGGTGTCGGCGATGCCGGTCGACTTAAGGTACGCCTCGGCACGACGCGCCACCGAACGCGGATCGCGCTCGTAGCCCTTGCCGTCGGACGGTTCGATCACGTCGCAGGTCAGGATCAGCGTGGGCTCATCGAAGAAGGGATCCATGTAGGCCGAATCCGGATCCGCCTTCAGCAGCATGTCGGATGCCTGGATGCCCTTCCAGCCGGCGATCGAGGAACCATCGAAAGGATGGCCGTCCTCGAACCACTCTTCGGTCACAATGCGGGCGGGAATCGAAACGTGCTGTTCCTTGCCACGGGTATCGGTAAAGCGCAGGTCGACGAACTTCACTTCATCGTCCTGAATTCTTTTGAGCACATCGGCCACGGCCATGCTGGATCTCCTCGAACTGAATAAAAAGGGTAACGAAACTATTGACGGCACCTGCCTGCGTGCCGTGATGAACTTAACTTAGCAGCAACCATGCCATGTACGAATGCGGGCGCAAAGCATTGTGCCACAAGGCTCATGCAGCAGGATAGTGCGGCGCGCGGCCTTCTGCTTGCACTTTTAGTGTGCATCCGAGAGGCTTGTCGCACCGTTTTGGTGCAAATTGCATCGGGGAGCGTCTTTCGTATACTGAATTGAACCCTACAAGGAAATCATCATGGGACGTATCACCGCGTTGCTGGATGCCGCCCACGGGCGCAGTCAGGACCACGCCTGGCCGTATGCCGGCGCCCTCCTCCCGCACGAGGCGCACGAACTGCTGCAACTGGCCCCCGGCGCGCGCCTGGTGGATGTGCGTTCGCACGCGGAGATCGAGCTCAATGGCGTAATCCCCGGCGCGGTGCATGTCGAGTGGCAATCCTGGCCGGGCTGGGTGCCGAACCCGCATTTTTTTACCCAGCTGACCCAGGCCACCGATCCGGAGTCACTGCTGATTTTCATGTGTCGCACCAACGTGCGTTCGCATCGGGCAGCTGCAGCCTGCGCCGAAGCGGGGCGCGGCAGCTGCTACAACATGCTGGAAGGCTTCGAGGGCGACCTCAACAAGGCCACCGGCCACCGCAACGAAATCAACGGCTGGAAGCTGCGCGGCCTGCCGTGGACACAGGGCTGATCAAGATGCGCCGCCCCGATTGGAGCCGCCGCGGTTGGGACCGCCTCGATTAGTACCGCCTCGATTAAAATAGCGCGGCCATGACCGACCGCTACGCCGTATTCGGGCACCCGATTGCCCACTCCAAATCCCCGCAGATTCATGCCGCCTTTGCCCGCCAGACCGGGCAGGACATGAGTTATGAGGCGATCCTCGCGCCGAAGGACGGCTTTGCAGACTGCGTGGCCACTTTCATCGCCGCGGGCGGACGCGGCGCCAACGTCACCGTGCCGTTCAAGGAAGATGCCTTCCGGCTGGCCGACCGTCTGAGCCCGCGCGCCGAGCGCGCCGGGGCGGTCAACACCCTGCGCTTTGATGCCGACGGCATCCTCGGCGACAACACCGATGGCGCCGGGCTGGTGGCCGACCTCACCCGCAATCTCGGCTGCGTGCTCGCCGGCAAGCGTGTGCTGGTGCTGGGCGCCGGCGGCGCGGCACGCGGTGTGATCGAGCCCCTGCTCGACCGGCAGCCTGCCGAGGTGGTGATCGCCAACCGCACCGTCAGCCGCGCGCAGGACCTGGCCGCGCTGTTCGGCCACGGCGTCAGCGCGTGCGGGTTTAACGCGGCGAATGCCCCTTTCGATCTCGTCATCAATGCCACCGCCGCCAGCCTCGCTGGCGAATTGCCGCCGCTGTCGCCGCGCGTCTTCACCGCCGCCACGACGGCCTACGACATGATGTATGGCCGCGACACCCCCTTCCTCGATTTCGCGCGCAGCCACGGCGCCGCCACCGCCGACGGGCTCGGCATGCTGGTCGAGCAGGGGCTCGATCACCCCGCGTGCCGCGCCGCCGGCGCCCAGCAGCAGCACACGCTTGCCGGCGAGTACGCAGCCGAGATTGCGGGTGAGATCGGCCACCAGCCCGGCGCCATCGGTGTTGTCGCCGAGGATGCCG
>Ga0180009_10005389_pt1 | contig 13719 bp, 15 predicted proteins | sample OS_PC_MetaG_FD_123537 | JGI IMG/M metagenome (GOLD analysis project Ga0180009, IMG submission 123537) | Groundwater microbial communities from the Aspo Hard Rock Laboratory (HRL) deep subsurface site, Sweden - OS_PC_MetaG | ecosystem: Environmental > Aquatic > Deep subsurface > Groundwater... | reverse complement strand
TAAGCCGGATTCTGTACCCCTTTGCAGGGGCCATGATCATTTCTCTGTGGATGCCGGTTGCCCGGCATCTCTTGCAACCTACCCGGAAGCTTCGGGCGGGCCGCCCTCAAACGCTTCCCTATTTGGTTTTGCTCCAGGAGGGGTTTGCCGTGCCTTGCGTGTCGCCACGCAAGCGGTGGGCTCTTACCCCACCTTTTCACCCTTACCGGTTGCCCGGCGGTTTGTTTTCTGTGGCACTTTCCTCGGGGTCGCCCCCAGTTCGCGTTACGAACCTCCTTGCCCTGCGGAGTCCGGACTTTCCTCCGGCGGCAATTGCCGCCGGCGATCATGCGCCCACTCCCACACTGCTACAACTACAAGCAGAATCGGAAAAGGTCAAGAAACCCTTCCGCAATCCTGCCGGAATTCTCTGCGCCGGCCGGATGTGTTATGCTTCCTCGGTCTCGGTCTGGTGGAACATGATGCGGTGACAGGTGGGACAGGAGATGAGCTTGTCTTCCTTCATCAGATCATTATAGAGTTGCGGCGGGATGTTCATGAAGCAGCCCCGGCACACGCCGCCGGTTACCGGGACAATGGCCAGGCCGTTGCGTTTGTCCCGGATGGAGGTGTATTTTTTGAGAAGACTGGCGGTTACGGCGCTGGCCTTGCTTTCGCGATTTTTCAGGATCTTGCTTTTTTCCGCGGTGAATTGGCTGGTTTTTTTCTCAACCGCGGCGATATCCTCGGCAAGCATTTTCTCATCTTCCTCGCAGATCTTGCTCTCTTCCTCGATCTTGGTCTTCAGGGTCTCGATCTGCTCCATGAGCTGAACCATGGTCTCTTCCCGCTGGGTGTTGTTTTTTTTCCCGTCTTCCGTTTCCTTGAGAATGCTCTGGTATTCGCGGTTGGTCTGGACATTCATCAGTTTGGCCTGCCGGTCCTTGATCCGGACCTGCTCGTCTTCGAGTTCGGCCTCGAGTTCACGGCGCTGCTCTTCGCAGGCGGCTATCTTCGCGGTCAACAGGTCGATGGTTTCCCTGTGGCCAACGAGACTGGCGCGGCGGCTGTCAATTTCGGCGGCGCTGGCGGCGATTTCCTTGTCCAGGGTGCTGATTTTTTGGTCAATGGCCTGGAGTTCCCTGAGATGCGAGATGTTTGCTTTCAATTGTGCTTCCTCAATGGTTCTATTGGTTGACAGAATTTTGGTGTGTTATGATCCGAGACAACCCATTGCATGGGATTGTCCTGTTGGGCGGTGGTGGTGATTGTCGGGGTGAATCCTTTGGCGGCGCAGGTTTTTTTCAGCGTCTCCGCCAGGATCGGCACGATGAACTTCTCGGTTGGGTAATGGCCCGCGTCAATCACGCAAAACCCTGCCTCCTCTGCCCAACGGGCAACGCTGTGCTTCACCTCGCCGGTAATATAGGCTTGCGCCCCCATGTTCCGGGCGGTTTCTGCCAGCTCGGAACCGCTTCCCCCGCAGAGGGCCACGGTGTGGATGGTCTCCGGCAGGGAGCCGGCAAGCTGGAGGCCCTGGGCATCAAGAACGGTCAGGACACGGCGGAGGAATTGCTCGGAGGCGAGGGGGGCGGACAGGGTGCCGATTTTGCCAAAGCCGGAGGTTGGGGCGTGTTCGGTGTATTCCGGGCCGGCGAGCGGCCGGGTGTCGCGCAGATCAAGTCTTTCCGCCAAGGCGTTGCTGACCCCGGCGGAGATGCAATCGAGGTTGGTGTGGCAGGCAATGAGGGAAATGTTATGGGCAAGGGCTGTTTTCAGGATACGCCCCATGGGGGTGTCGGAGCGGATTGTTTTCAGGGGGTGGAAGATCAGGGGGTGGTGGGTGAGGATGGTGTTCAGGTTCTGCGAGAGGGCTTCGTGAATGAGAGCCTCTGTCGGGTCGAGGGCGATGAGAACCCCGTTGACCTGCTGGCCGGGATCCCCGACCAGGAGTCCGACGTTGTCCCATGGTTCGGCCATGGCAAACGGGGCAATGGAGTCGAGGATCGAGAGAAGCGCTGCGGTGGAAAATTTTTCTTCCGGCATCCTTTGTTGGTGTCCGTGGGTAGCCTGGGCCGTTATTTTAAAATAGCCGGACAATAAAAAAAGGCGCTAACCGTGTGTGGTCGCACCTTGTGTCCGGAACCCTGCCTTGGCCTTGCCAAAACATATCCGGATGTATTGATTTCTGTCGCACGTGCACTGCATTCCCGCTCTGTCTGTTCCGGCTTTTTGTGGTGGGCCTACCTGGATTCGAACCAGGGACCGACCGGTTATGAGCCGGTGGCTCTAGCCAGTTGAGCTATAGGCCCATATTCTCTAACCAAGACTGAATCAAACAAAATAGCCGATACTTCAATATTGTCAATAGTATTTGTGTTTGGTTGGGGGGAAGAGAAGGGGTGCGGGAGGGCTCTGCATGGGAGACAAGCCCACACAGAGCCGGAAACGGAAATTATCAGGCAAGCACGGCAGCCCGGAAGATTTCCATGCCGATTCTGTCCAGGAACCGGCCCATCCGCTCGCCTTTTTTGGCGTTTTCCTTGAAATAGGCGATGATCCTCGCGCAGGTGGCCAGCGCTTCCTCACCGGAAAGGTCTTCGCAAAGGGTGACGCCGATTCTCGCCTTGGAGGCGGCGTTGCCTCCGACCAGGATGGTCCAGCCCTTTGCCTTGCCCACCAGCCCCAGATCCTTTACCGAGGTCTCGGCGCACTGGTTGTGGCAGCCGGAGACCCCCATCTTCAACTTGCCGGGCAGCTCGAGGCCGTGGTATCGGGTGTCGAGTTCCATGCCCATGGCCAAGGCATCCTGCTGGCCAAGGCGGCAGAGGGTGTTGCCGGGGCAGGCCTTGATGCTGCGGACACAGAGGCCGATGGCTGCCCCGGGGTTCATGTCCAGATCCCGCCAAGCATTGTCGATATCCGCCTCCTTGAGGCCGACAATGGCAATGCGGGCCGCGCTGGTGACCTTGAGGGCGGCGGTCTTGTATTTTTCCGCTACGTCGGCAATCTTGCGCAGTTGCGCCGGGGTGATGAGGCCGAGCGGAAGATGGGGGACAATGGCATAGGTTTCCTTGTCGCGCTGCAGCACCGCGCCTTTTTCGCCGTCGTTCAACATGGGGCTTCTCCTTGCAAAATAGCGTAACAATAAATAAAGAAAAGGACTCAACAGGTGAGCCCTTTTGGTGTCTGTGTTACAGTGGGGGCAGAGCAAAGCAGTCTATGCGTTTCCTTTTTTTGTAAAATTAATCGTTTCCTTGGAAAAGTCAAGATTGATGGGCATGTAACAACTCAAAAACCGCGATATCCCGTCATTCCGGCGGAGGCCGGAATCCACTTTTTTCAGGCAGTTACAATAAGGCCGGACCCCGGCCTTCGCCGGGGAGACGAGTTGTTGCAAGTCCATCAAAATTGACGGACCCGCAAAAAAAAGGGACTCCCCGCAATAGCGGCTTCACTAACCCTTATACGTTTTTTTGAGGAATGTGCCGATGGATGTATCCTTTCTTATGTATCTTGCAGGGGCGGGATTGGTCGGATTGTGCTGCGGCGGAATATCGGTTTGGCTGCTCATGCGAAATCGTTTGGCCGAACAGCGCGGTCTGGCCGAGGAACGGGTGCAGCTCCGGGAGAGTCAGCGTGTTGATTTGGAGAGGCGGTTGGCGGCCGGAGAGGAGGAGCGGGCCGGACTGCGGCGGGAAAACGGGATGCTGCAAGCCAGGGCCGCGGAACTTGCGGCGCGGCTCGAGGTGGAGCAGCGGCAACTCCAGGAAAAACAAGCGCTTCTGCAGGAGGCCCGGCAGGAGCTGGCCAACGCCTTTAAGGCCATTTCCGCCGATATATTTCAAAGCAACAGTCAGCGCTTTCTGGAGCTTGCCCAGCAGACCCTGGCCAAGTTTCAGGAGCGGGGCATGGCCGACATGGAGACCAGAAAGCGCTCCATCCAGGAGCTGCTCCTGCCCATGCACGAATCCCTGAAAAAGGTCGATGACCAGATCCGCCAGGTGGAAAAAGAGCGGGTCGAGGCGTACGCCGGGCTGACCGAGCAGGTCAAATCCCTGGCCACCAGCCAGGCCCGGCTCCACGGAGAAACGGCTAATCTGGTCAATGCCCTGCGCAAGCCCTCGGTGCGCGGCCGGTGGGGCGAGATGCAGCTGCGGCGGGTGGTGGAGATGGCCGGGATGGTGGAGTATTGCGACTTTGTCGAGCAGGGCTCGGTGGACACCGACTCCGGCAGGTTGCGCCCGGATATGATCGTCCGGCTGCCAAGCGGCAAGAATATCGTGGTGGATTCCAAGACCGCGCTGTCCGCCTACCTTGAGGCCATGGAGGCGGGAGATGACGAGAGCCGGCAGGCCCGGCTCAAGGAGCATGCCCGGCAGGTGCGCTCCCATCTTGTCCAGTTGGCCAGCAAGTCGTATTGGGAGCAGTTTCAGCCCTCGCCGGAATTTGTGGTGCTCTTTCTGCCCGGCGAGAATTTTTTCAGCGCGGCCCTGGAGCAGGACCCGCAATTGATCGAATACGGGGTGGCGCAAAAGGTGATCCTGGCCACGCCCACCACCCTGATTGCCCTGATGCGGGCGGTCTCCTACGGCTGGCGGCAGGAAAAGATCGCCGAGCACGCCCAGGTCATCGGCGAGCTGGGGCGGACGCTTTATGAGCGGCTGGGGGTGTTGGGCGACCATTTCCACGACATGCGCAAGGGGCTGGACCGGGCGGTGGAGTCGTACAATAAGGCGGTGGGCTCCTTTGAGGGGCGGGTGCTGGTCACCGCCCGGAAGCTGCAGGAGATGGACCCGGCCTTGGCCAAGGATATAGCGCCCATGGAGCCTCTGCACAAGATCCCGCGCCCGCCTCTTACGGCTCAGAGAGAGTAGATTGTTGTACCTGTTCGGCCAATGGCTTCCGGGGCATGGTCGCAAAGTTTTCCTTGCCGGAAGCAGGCCCCTTTCGTATAATCAGCGGATTGTGTCGCAGTACACGATGCACCCGTTTAACCAAAGCGCAGAAGGAGATGTATCCCCATGAAATTAGGCATTAACGGCCTGGGCCGGATCGGCAAGCTTTCACTCTGGTATCATGTTTCCCGCAAGCATTTTTCCGAGATTGTGGTCAACGTGGGTCGGCAGGTGGGCACCGGGCTTCAGGATATAGCAAGCTCCATCGACCGGGACAGCTCCTACGGGCGGCTCGGCATGTATCTGCATGGCTGCAAGGGAGGATGCCAGGTTATTGATAACCTCAATGAGGCGGACGGCACCATGACCGTCAACGGCGTGCCGGTCAAGATCCTGCGTGAGGCCAGGAATCCCGCCGGGATCCAGTGGAAGGAGAACGGGGTGCGTCTGGTCGTTGACACCACCGGCGCCTTTACCGACCCCACCGCGGACGCCGACAGCCCCAAGGGCTCGTTGCGGGGCCATGTCCAGGCCGGCGCCGAAAAGGTGCTCCTCTCCGCGCCTTTCAAGATCAAGAACAAAGGGGTGGAGATGCCCGGTGATGCCGTCACCACGGTGATGGGCATCAACGACGGCGATTTCAACCCGTCCCAGCACACCCTGATTTCCGCGGCCTCCTGCACCACCACCTGCCTCTCCTACATGATCAAGCCCATGCTCGATCACTTCGGGGCGGACCGGTTTTTGAGCGCCTCCATGGTCACGGTCCATGCCGCCACCGGCAGCCAGCAGGTCCTTGACCGGTTGCCCAATGCCGGGGCCACCGATCTTCGGAAAAGCCGCAGCATCTTCAATAATATCATCCTGACCACCACCGGCGCGGCAAAGGCTCTGCCCCTGGTTATCCCGGAGATGAAGAGCATCGGCTTCATCGCCGAGTCGGTGCGGATTCCCACCAATACCGGCTCTTTGATTGTCCTGGTGCTCAACCTCCAGGATGAGAGCATGGAAAACCCCATCAAGCGGAATCTGGTGAACTCCATCTACCGGGATTACGCCAAGAACTCCCGCTACCTGGAATACAGCGACGAGCAGCACGTTTCCACGGATATCATCGGTCTGCCTTTTGCCGCCGCGGTTATCGAGGGCTCCGAGACCCACACCCGCACGGGCAGCCTCAAGGTGAATCTGGCCAATCTCGGTTGCAGCATCGGCCCTTCCACCTTGGAAGTGCCGGTGACCCAGGCGGTGGTGTATGCCTGGTACGACAACGAACTGGGCAGCTATACCAACGTGCTGGGCGACCGGACCGTTTCCATCGCCGAGCAGATGATTTAGAAAGGCAGGGAAAAGGAAAAAGGTGAAAGGTGAAAGATTCAAGGAAGAACGCGAGCCTTGCGCCTTTTTCATTCGCCCCATGGCCGTCGAGGATATTGGGGTAGTGACAGCCATCGAATCCGAAAATCCCGCGCCGTGGAGTGGTGGGCAACTGGCCGGCGAACTGGACCAGGAAGGCGGCTGGCAGTTTGTCGCCGAATCCCGCGCTTTCGGGCAGGTGTGCGGCTTTGTTTGCGGCCGGAGCTGCGTTGGGGATGGTGAGCTGCTGAAAATTGCCGTGGGCCGGGAACACCGGCGGCAGGGGGCAGCGGCGCAGCTTGTGGCGCACACCCTGCACTACCTGGCGGCGCAGGGGGTGGCCCGCTGTTTCTTGGAACTGCGCGCCGCCAATCTTCCGGCTCTGGCCCTGTATGAACGGTTCGGCTTTCGCCGGTTGGGGGTGAGGAAAAAATACTACGCTTCGCCGCCGGACGATGCGATACTCTTGGAAAAGAATGTCGCATTAGTCTCGTAATAAGTCGTCACACCGGTGAAAACCGGTGTCCAGTCTTTCCGCAGCTATCTGAAAAACACTGGATCGGAGTCTCACTCCGTTCGCTTACCTCCGGCTTTCGCCGGAATGACGGGATGTTGTGATTTCATCAAAGTTTGAGGGAGGAACGTTCCATGAAGAATATCCGGGATCTTGACATCAGGGGGAAAAAACTGCTCATTCGCGTTGATTTCAACGTGCCCCTGGATGAACAACTCAACATCACCGACGATATCCGGATTCGCGGGGTGTTGCCCACCCTCAACTACGCCCTGGATGAAAATGCCAAGGTCATCATCATGTCCCATCTGGGGCGGCCCAAGGGAGAGCGCCAACCCCAGTTCAGCCTGGCCCCTGCGGCCAAGCGCCTTTCCCGGCTGCTGAACAAGGAGGTCGTTCTGGCTCCGGATTGCATCGGGCCGGAAGCCAAGGCCATTGTCGAGGCCATGCAGCCCGGCAGTGTGGTGCTCCTGGAAAATCTCCGCTTCCATGCGGAGGAACAGCAGAATGACGACGGCTTTGCCAGCCAGTTGGCCGGCCTCTGCGACATTTACATCAACGATGCCTTTGCCGTGGCGCACCGGGCCCATGCCTCGGTGGTGGGGGTGACCCAATTCGTCGAGCAGTGCGCGGCCGGGTTCCTGCTGCAAAAGGAGATGGATTATTTCCACCGTTCGGTGAGCGAGCCCATGCGGCCCTTGGTGGCTATTGTGGGCGGGGCCAAGGTCTCGAGCAAGCTCGGCGCCCTGGACAACCTCATGGACCGGGTGGACAAGATGATCATCGGCGGGGCCATGGCCAATACCTTCCTGAAAAGCATCGGCCATGACATGGGCAAGTCCAAGGTCGAGGATGAACTGCTCGATACGGCCCGGGAATTGCTCAACAAGGCCAAGCGCCTTGGGGTCAAGCTCTATCTGCCGGTGGACTGCATCGTTGCGGACCGATTTGAGGCCCGGGCAGAATCCAAGCGGGTAACGGTGCAGGAGGTGCCGGCCGACTGGATGGTGCTCGACATCGGCCCGGCCACCACGGTGCTTTTTTCCGAGGCCATGGAATCTGCCAAGACCATCATCTGGAACGGTCCCATGGGCGCTTTCGAGATGGATGCTTTTTCCCGAGGCACCATGGCCATGGTGCAGCATGTGGCCCGCTCCCACGCCCTGACCATTGTCGGCGGGGGCGACACCGATGTGGCGGTGCACAAGGCAGGGGAGTCGAGCAACATCTCCTACATCTCCACGGGTGGCGGCGCCTTCCTCATGCTGATGGAGGGCAAGAAGCTGCCTGGAGTTGAGGCCCTGGAAGCAAAGGAATAAGGTAAGTGCTTGCAGGCCAGGGGGAACAGGTCTGAATCTCGGTTTTCACCCCCGTGATACATAACGGAATAAGGAGCAGTTCATGGAGCGCATCCCCCTGATTGCCGGGAACTGGAAGATGTATACCTCGCTTGCCGAGGCCAGAACTCTTGCCGCTGCCGTGGTCTCGGCCTGCAAGGGGCTGACCGGCCGGGAGGTCATGATCGCCCCCCCCCTCACCGCTCTGGCCGCGGTGGCTGAGGTGGTGCGCGGCTCGCAGGTCCGGCTGGCGGCCCAGAATGTCTGCTGGGAAGAGCAGGGCGCTTTTACCGGGGAGATAGCCCCCTCCATGCTGCGGGAGTTGGGCTGCACCATGGCCATCATCGGCCATTCGGAGCGGCGGCAGATCTTCGGCGAGACCGATGCGCTCATCAACCAGCGGGTGGCCGGGGCCATGCGGCACGGGATTACCCCGGTTCTCTGCTTTGGCGAGACCCTGGCCGAACGCGAGGCGGGCCAGACCATGACCGTGCTTGAGCGGCAGGTCCGGGCAGGGCTTGCCGGCATCGCTGTGACCGAGCCCGCAAACATAGTCCTTGCCTATGAGCCGGTCTGGGCCATCGGCACCGGCAAAACCGCCAGCGAGGACCAGGCCCAGGAAGCCCATGAATTCGTGCGGAATCTGCTGGGTGCGATGTACGAGAAAAGTATTGCCCAGCAAATGAGAATACTGTATGGTGGCAGCGTTAATTCGGGGAACGTGGATGCCCTGTTGCAGCAGCCCGATATAGACGGGGCCTTGGTCGGCGGGGCATCTCTCAAGGCGGATTCCTTCGAACGCATCATCCACTTCCGGCAATAACGGTAACGAAAAGAGAATGAGCACCTTACTGACCATTATCCATATCGCTGTTTGTTTGTTTCTCGTTGTGATCGTGCTGTTGCAGCACGGCAAGGGCGCCAGCATGGGCGCGGCCTTCGGCGGCTCCAGCCAGACCGTGTTCGGCACGGAAGGTCCCCTGCCCCTGTTGAACAAGATCACCACATGGGCTGCGGTTGTCTTCATGCTGACCTCCATCTCCCTGGCCTATATGTCAACCAGGGTCGGGGATGGCTCGGTCATGAAGGAAGTCGCCCCCATTGCCGAGCCGCAGAGCGCCCCGATCCCGATCCCGTTGCCTTCGGCAGACAAGGATGTGCCCATGGCGCCGTCTCCGGCGCAGGGCAAGTAACAGTTGTTGTTTGATCTGAGAAAATAAGGATTGCCGAAGTGGTGGAATTGGTAGACACGCAGGCTTGAGGTGTCTGTGGGGCAACCCATGCCGGTTCGAGTCCGGCCTTCGGTACCATATTTATAAAAGGCCCTGTAACCGACAACGGTTACGGGGCCTTTCTTTTTTGGGGGGAGAAGCACGGGGACTGAAACCATCCCCACATGTCCCTAAGTCCGCTTCAGCTGCCTATAGACGTCATCATCATTGCATTTACCGATGAGCGCAACTTTCAAGATATCGCCTTCCACCCGGTATACGATTCGATATTCTCCAACATCGGTGCGACGAAAGGGGTAACCAGTGAGATCCTTTGAGTCGTGAGGTTCCGGGTCTTCCATTAAGCTGAATATCTTATTCGCCACCTGTCTGAACTGTTTTGGCGGCAACTGTTCAAGAAAACCCAAGGCTCTCTTGGTCAGATCGAGCTTAAGCATGGTTTCCTTTCAAAAAGGCAAGACTCTTTTCAGTGCCGACATAACCTTCCTGTTCTGCTCCGATAGCCTTCTGTGCCCAGTAGGCGTCTTCCATTTCGGTGAGGCGTTTGTATTCCTCATAAGAGAGCAACACCGCTGTCTTTCTGCCGGTTTTGTCAACAATCACCGGCTCTCCCCTTGAGATATCAAGGTATTTCCCGAGCCTGTTTTTTAATTCCGTGGCTGTAACTTCCATGAGACCACCTCCTAATGGAGTCATAATAACTAATTTAGCTAAAATAGTCAAGGCTGGCGATAACGCATTCCGAAAAGAATTTCGCTTGGCCGCCCATTTTTGAAGATAGGAGGGGGAGCCGAGTCTGTATCTGTCCGGACTTCGGCACCATATTGATAACCGGCACTGTCCGTAGAAGTGCAGAAAGCCCGCTCCTGAAAAGGAAAGCGGGCTTTTTTGCGTCCGGTGGCGGTTGCATGCTTCAACCTTGCGAACAGAGGTCCTCTTGGGGGGAGATGCCGCATAACCGGATTGTGGATTTTTGAGTTTGCACCAAAGAGGCTGTGTGTGATAGGGTAAGCCGGTCGCGTGAAACAGACCCACAAGGACCTTTTCCTTCTTTCGCTGAGATTAAACTGTGATTACGTATGGCGCCAAACAATTAACGCCAAAGAAACAACGGGTTGGCAAATTGGCCGGGAGAATATACAGAATTTTTAGGTACAATAGGCAGAATCTGGACGCCTACCATCCCCGGCTAAATTCTGTCTAATATAATGTTAGCTCTCACCAGGAGACCCTCATGCCCTACTTGAATGTCAAAGTTTCAATCCCCGAATCTTCAGAGTCCGCCGAAAAGATAGTGGCCATCCTGATGAAGCACACAAGCGAAGTTCTCGGTAAGAAGCCTGATGTCACATCCATCGAGATTGATTTCATAGCCCCCGACAAATGGTTCGTCGGCGGTGTGCGCGTACGCGATCAAAAGGCAGTTACGTTCTACCTTGACATAAAGGTCACTGACGGAACAAATACCAAAGCAGAGAAAGCGAAATACGTAAGAAATGTGTTCGCTGACTTTGACTCTATGTTTGGCCCAATAACCCCAGCCAGTTATATCGTTATCCACGACGTGCGTGCAGACTCATGGGGTTTTCAGGGGCGTACGCAAGAATATCGGTTTATTCAATCTCAACCGCTATGAGAGCTAACCTTCCGCTCCAGTGGGACGCTCCGCTGGCAAGCCGGCTCCGCGCCCCTGAGCTTGCACGTTCGGCTACAAAAATATGGGGATAAACAGGGGACCGGGATAAACAGGGACAGACAACGGTTTATTGTATCACTTCAAGCAAAACAATCGTGGTCTGTCCCCTATTTACTTCGCTATTTACTTCTTATCATGGATGTCCCCGCAATTCCCGGGACTCCGGCTTTTTGCCGGCGACGCTCGGTGCTGTTTTGGGGGCAATCCGCGAAAGAGTTGCATAAGGTTTATCCGGTTGCTAGGATGAGATGGTCTAGACGAGGGAACTGCTTTTTGTCACTCATCATCTTGAGCTAAGCTCAGAACAATTTTTACAACCTTACCGGCATGGAGGATGGCATGAAGAGGGGGGAAAAAGGATCGCGCGGGCAGAGTTTGGGTGACAGGCTGGAGAAGCTGGCGGCACGGCAGGTGCAAGCGGAATTGGAGTTGGAGGGCATTCGGAAAAAGCTGGAGCAGGCGGTGGGCGTTAAGGCGTCCGGCGCCTATGTCGTTGGGAAGGACAAAAAGGTCAAGGAGAAGGAGCTGCAAGAGTATATATCCGTGCTCACGCTGAGCGAAGCAGAGTTGAGCGGAGAATTGACGGAGATCCGCGGGCTCCTGCGATCCTTGCCTGCCCGGCAGATGAGGCCAGCCATCAAGGCGAGCAGACTGCGTGAGCTGTTAAAGAGTCCCAATCTCAGGGCGGAGGCGATCAAGGATCGCATAGCGTTAAAGGATGACTTGCGGGCCGGGTGTATTACCAGTTGCGAAACCTGCGTGACGTCGTGCAATTCCGAGTGCACGACGGGTTGCACCGATTGCGTGACGAGTTGCGCAACCGATTGCCTCAGCGGATGCACAACCGACTGTGTGACGCACTGCACGAGCGAATGCATGAATTCCTGCACGACCTGCGTGGCGAGCAAGGTTATGCTGTGCGCAATCGGCGATATCAGTGGTTATAATTTCGATACCAAGACGTTGACCCCTAGGCCCGATGTGTCGCAGCCGCCGGGCCTGGACCTGACGGAGCAGGGGGTCCCGCGGCACATTGAGTTCGAGATCGACTGGGACGCCTAGCTATGAGCAATATCCTCAAGAGCAGCGCGACCCGCCTGTGTGTTAACCCGGAATGGCGTCTCAGGCCCGGAGAAGGTCGGGCGATCCTCTATAGGAACAGCACGGAAGAACTGATCTGGCGGGCGGTTCCTCCGGTCATGGGTTTTGCGCTTTCCTTTTTTGACGGCTACAGCACGTTGGCGGAGATCGGCAATCGCCTTGGCGAGGCGCTGGGTGATGAGGCGAAAGCCCGCGACATGCTGGGGTGTTGCATCAAGAATTTTTACAGGAATGAAGACGATACCCTGATCGAGCCGGAAAAGGTGGCTGACGGCGACTGGTATGTCTACGATCCGGGGGTGATCTTGTCCGTCGCCGGAGGCTTCAGTGGGGAAAAGCGCCTTGAGGCGCCGATTTCGATGGTGCTCATGCCCTTCAACCAGTGCGCGGTTGATTGCGTGTATTGCTATGCGGAGCGGAAGCCCATTGCGAAACGGGATGTCATGAGCATCGGCCGCTGGCGTGAAATCATTGCGGAGGCGGCAGGGGCCGGGATTTCGATTGCCACCTTTTCGGGTGGCGACCCGATGATCTATCCGGACATCATGGCGTTGCTGGACCTCCTCATCGCACATGATTTTGAGTTCGTGGTGTCGACCAAGTCCGCGATTTCGGCGGAGCAGGCAAAGCGGCTTTCGGAGATGGGGTATGGCAAGCGCTTTTTTCAGATAAGCCTCGATGGAACCTCGGACACGACGACCGAGGCCATGCTGAGAAGGCCGCGGTATTACAGGAGTGCGATCCAGAGCATCAGGCATTTGCTCGCGGAAGGGATCAGGGTCCAGACCAATACGGTGTGTACGCCGCGCAACTACCGGGAGGTTCCGGGGTTGGTGGAAAAGCTGGCCCAAATGGGGGTGAGCCGGTGTCTCGTTACGGGATATGGGCGATCCATGTATCGTCATGACGATGCGATGTTTCTGGACGACGACATGCTGGCGTGGCTTGGAGACCGGGTTGACGCGGTGAAGAAGCGGTATGCTGACACGGAGCTTCGATTCAATGCCACAAGGCTCGATTACAACGAGATCGAACCGGAGCAGAAGAAGCTGCGGTGGGAGAATCGATCGGGTTGCAGCGGCGGACGCTCATCGGTCACCATCTGCGCGGATGGGCGGGTGCTGCTGTGCGAGCAGATGCCGCATGAGGACCAGTATACGGCGGGGAATCTCAAACAACAGGGACTGCTGGAGATATGGAATTCCGAGAGAATGATGCAGCTTGCCTATCCGGCCAGGGAGTCGTTTGAGGGCGGCGCGTGTTTTGACTGCGATGCATTTGACGAGTGCATGCGGGAGAAGGGGTATTGCTTTCGGGACTCGCTGAATGCGTTCGGCAATGCCTTTCGGCCGGCGCCTGGATGCCCGCGGGCGCCGAAATCACCCAGATTTTCTTAGGACGTGGAAAGAGAGAGCATGGATTGAATTCCGGTAGTTCCAGGGACGTAGTTCCAAGTTCCAGCAAGTTCCAGGACCAAGTTCCAGGGACATCCATGATAAGTAAAGTCAAGGGGAAAACGGAGATTTCCCGCAACCCTCGCGGAGTACTCCGGCGGCTTTATCTACCTCACGAACCCTTCAACCTTTCCGACCTTTTTTCTCTGTTC
>Ga0180009_10005388_pt1 | contig 13724 bp, 10 predicted proteins | sample OS_PC_MetaG_FD_123537 | JGI IMG/M metagenome (GOLD analysis project Ga0180009, IMG submission 123537) | Groundwater microbial communities from the Aspo Hard Rock Laboratory (HRL) deep subsurface site, Sweden - OS_PC_MetaG | ecosystem: Environmental > Aquatic > Deep subsurface > Groundwater... | reverse complement strand
CTCATCCCGGGCATTTTTACATCCAGAACAACTACTTCAATGGATTCTCTGGCAATAATTTCCAGGCATTCTTCTCCGTTTGAAGCCTGTATCGGATCAAATCCCCGTTTTGTAAGCCTTTTTGCGATCGCTGTCCTGAAGCCGTCTTCATCATCCACCAGAAGAAGGCCTGCTTTATGATCATACCGTTTGTCCATGTGTGTTTTTTATCACCTTTTTAAAAGTTCTTCTAAATCAAACCCAGTATTTTCCACCAGGTTCCGGCAACAATAACCAATAGTGTCAGTAAAATCGGCGTGGCAACCAGTCCGACCTTTGTCAGATCGGATGATTTAAAATACCGGTAACTGTATGCAATGGCATTGGGGGGACAGCCGATAACCAGCAGCATGGCAAAAGAGGTTGCCATCCCCAGGCACAGCGCCAGAATCACGGGATTTACCCCTTCAAGCTGAGCCATGGGAATAACAATAGGCAGAATCAGGGCAGCTGCTGCCACATTGGCCATGGCATTGGTTACCAGGGCACCGAAAACACCTACACCAATAAACAGAACCAGCCATCCCTTTCCCTGGATCAGAGGAAAGAACAGATTGGCAAAATAATCCGCAGCTCCTGAATACCCCATGGCAAGCCCCAGGGAAATTCCACCGCCAAAGATAAACAATGCGGTTCCCCACTCCAGGTTATCATTGATGTCTCTCCACTTTAATACTTTAAATAACACCAGGCCGGCAACCCCCAGCATACCGGTGACGGAATAATCAATTCCATGAAGGCCCTTGGTCAGCCAGAATATGAATGAAATACCGATAATGGTTAACGTTTTTTTCTCAAGCAGTGTCATGGGTCCCAACTCTTCGTCAAAATCCGGTAATCTGAGTGTCGGGTCCGGTCTGTAAACCAGGTATACAATGAACACAGCCGCAGGAACCGTAATAATGGCCGCCGGCATGGCATACAGTATCCAATCAAAAAATGTGATCTCAATCCCTGTAAATTCTTTTAAAAAGGCTGCTGAAACCATGCAGCGCCCTCCACCGATAAGTGATCCCATGCCGCCGCTTGAACAGGCAAAGGGTAGTGACAGCATCATGAACTTGGCAGTGTTGGTATTCGGTTCAATGCCGACTGCCCGCATCAGCGGCAACATGGTTACAATTCCTATGGCACAGGCAGCTGCATCATGCATGAAAGTTGATGCAAGCCCGAGCCCGATGGCAATAATAAAAGTAAAACGGGTGATACTGTTGCCGGCCTTTTTTATAATATAATATCCCAGTCGTTTTGTTAAACCTGCTTTATCAAGGGCAATGGCAAAAATCAGGCAGCACATGATAAAAATTACAACCGGGTGCATATACGGCGCCCACGCACTTTTTACATCGGTGATCTGCATGACCACCAGGGAAACCCCGATTAAGACAGCAGTAATTTCCAGGGGGATGGGCTCGATGACAAATAATATAACAAGAACAGCAAGAATGGCCAGAAAGCGTTTTGCCTTTGGTGAAAGTCCGTCAACATAATCAACTTTAATTTCGGAAAGATTCAAGCTCTTTGATTTTTGATCCAGGAATTTTACACTGGCTTCCAAAGCCCCGGGTGTGTTGGCCTTTAAAATATATGAACCGGTTTCAGCTTTTTTTCCAGGAATAACTATAAAATGTTCTTCCACATTCTGTATCAGAATCCTTTCTATATCGCCTGTCACTTTAAACTGTGTTCCTTCAGGTCTTGGCAGCACAAAAACAATAACACCTATCAAAAATGCAATGCCAAGTTTAAATCCATTGGTTTTATAAAACATGTCCTCTCCTTAACAGCTCAGCCATCATTGGTATTTTGTTTGTTAATCTAAATGGGAATCCTTTATTGTTTTTTGTTGATGCTCATGTGCTTCATGAATTTTATCTATTAAGTCTGAAAGCTCACACGGTTTGCTCAGATAATCAAAGGCACCGAACATGATGCCTTCCCTGGCAGCTGTCTGTGATCCGTGTCCGGTCAGTATAATCACAGGCAGTTCGGGAACCATTCGTTTAATAACCTTTAAAACTTCGATGCCGTCCATATCTTCCATTTTCAAATCAAGAACCACCACATGAAAATCTTTTTTCCGTAGAATCTGTATGGCCTGTGTACCGCTGAACGCCTTTGTTGCAATAATGAATCTCTTGGACAGCCTGTTGGACAGGACATTTAAATACCCTTTTTCATCATCGACCAACAGCACATTTATAGGATTCATATCTTTATTTTTTCTGCTCATGATCTTTCTATTTTCCTATGGTCGACGCTCAGTAATCTCTTTTATACGGGCTTCAATAATTTTTTCTTCATGCCCTCTTTTCTTTGATGCAGCATCATTGACTTTATTGACCAGCACTTCAATGTCACACGGTTTCATCAGGTAATCAAATGCACCCAGCTTCATCCCGTCGATTGCCGTCTCGACGGTGGCATGACCTGTCAGCATGATCACCTCAACAAGGGGCACCTTTTTTTTAATTTCAATCAATGTCTGTATGCCGTCCATCTCAGGCATTTTTACATCAAGAATAACCACTTCGATTGAGTGATTGTTTTCCAGTTCAACCAGAGCATCTTTCCCGCTGTAGACTGCAGATACATTCAAATCTCTTTTCTCCAGGCGTTTGGTAATGGTATCAAGAAAAGCTTTCTCATCATCTACAAGTAATAATTTAATCTGATTCATCTTTCTTCTCCTCATATAATTGTTTGATTCTGTATTTCCGTATCCATGTTTTCAGGCACATCTTCCTGAAAAGGCAACCATATTCGAAATTTAGTTCCAATGTCGACCTGACTTAGAACATCAATTTTCCCTCCCATTTTCTGGATGATGCCGTAACATATTGAAAGTCCCAGCCCTGTCCCTTTTCCCACTGCCTTGGTTGTAAAAAACGGGTCAAATATCCTTGAAAGATTATCCTTGGGGATGCCGGGACCATTATCTTCAATTGAAATCACCAGATGGTTTTTCTCAATCTGACTGACTTTTGTTTCGATCTTAATGGTTCCGCCGGTTTTTTCCATGGCATCAATGGCATTGTTGATTAAATTGAGAACCACCTGCTGCAGTTCAGACGGAGAGATTCTGATATACGGAACCCCTTCATTCAGGTTTGTTTCAATGATGACATTGTTATACCTGGCCATTTGCGCTGTTAAGGATACGATTTCCCTGATGGCATCATTCACCTGTACATCATTGACAGTGGAGTCTGTTTTCCTGGCAAAACTGAGCAGTTTATGGGTAATCTCTTTGCACCGTTTGCCCTGGGTATTGATCTGAATCAGGGCTCGTTTGAATTCATCCAGATTTTCAGCTTTTTTTAAATCTTCTTCTTCAAGAAGATCCTCTATCCATCCGGCTTCTTCAACCATGATGGCCACCGGGTTATTGATTTCATGGGCAATGCCTGCGGCAAGTTCACCGATGGTGGCAAGTTTCCCGCTTTCAACCACCTGCTGGTTCATGACCTCACTCTTTTTATCTGCACTGAAAATGAGTGCCACAATATTTTTAGGGAGCGTAAAGGCAACAAAAAGAATGGCAACACACCCGATCATAAATATGACTGCCGTCAGAAGCTGTGTTTTCCATAAATCACTGAAAACATCCTTCATGTCCTGGCGAAACACCAATATCCAGTCAATATTTTTAAGGGTGGAAATAACAAATAAATATTTATTCCCGGAAGCATCCTGTTTTTCTGTAATGACGGTTTCATTTTTTTTAGTGCTGCTTTGCTCTGCCAGTGAGGCAATAATGGACGTGTCGAGTCTGATGTCCGCTTTGGTTTGGAGTTGACCTTTTTTATTGATAATATAGGCGATACCGGTTTTTCCGATATGAATATTTTCCACCAGTAAATTAAATGCCCCAAAATTGATGGTTGACCGCAGAATATAATCAGAACCATCTGATTTAATCTTGACTGCAATAATAAAATGAGGATGCCCTCTTAATCCGGCAAACACATCACTGATATAAAAGGGTTTGTCCTTTGCTTTTAAAAACCATTCAGCAGTCGAATAATCTGCATTTTCAAGTTTAAACGGTCCTTCGTAAGCAAACTGGATGCCGGTTTCATTGACCAGTCCAAGATCCGTAAATGCATCTCCATATTCACTTTTTAATAATTCCAGATGTTTTTGCAAAAATATCTTAGGCGTCAGTTGCCGCTTATCAAACTGCTTGGACAGATATTGGATATTTCCTAATTTTTCCAGCAAATAGGTATCAATATTCTGGGTATGCTTTTGAACCAGCTCTGAAATATGGGCCTGAATTTTTTCAGTATAGGTCAGGTAAAATCGATAAAAAAGGAATCCGGTGGTCAATGTCATGGGAAAAAAGGACACAATCAATATCAAGACTTTGATCTTTCTGGTCAATACCTGATAAAATGCTTTCCGCTCTCTTATAAATTGTTCCAATCTGTTTTTCCCTTTTTTTAATATTTCCCATAATCAATCCCTTTTGCTTTCCTTAGTATCAAAATATATGCCAGGCAAAAAAATTCTATCAATCGAGTCGTAACATATTGAAAATTTGGATAATATCGACGTGTATATATTATTCATCACATCATTGCCGTTGTCAGTTTTCTTTACACTTCGTAAAATAAATCAACCAATAGTAAACAAATCAATTTCTTCTTTTTTTAATTCACAAAAGTTTACTTGTAAAAATCCTTGACACCGATCAAAACAAACAAACGAATATTTTTTCGCATTTAAGTAATCTGATCGATCTTTGAAATGGATGATAGATAGTTTTGATATGTGGTCAGATAGAAAGATAAGGGGCGAGAAAAATTTCTTCCCAGAATGCCGTCCACAAACAGCCTGGAAATATGTTGTTCCTGTTCTAAAATTTTCTGGGACTGAAAAAAAATGATTTTTTCTTCCGGGGTCAATCTTGAAACCATATCCAGCATTGTCATCCTTGCCCTTGGCAGATACATCCAGAAATAAAACAGGTCCAGAGAATTGATAATGATCATTACGGCAAGATCCCTTACTTCAAAATTTCTGCTGGTAAAAAGAATTTCAGGTTTTTCAAGAATCTTGAGTTCTTCTGTTTCCGGAAAAAGAAGTTCCAGCCGGGTATAGGTTTCAAACAGGTCTGAAAATTTCTTTTTAATATCTCTTTTTCGAAGATCCAGGTTATGAAACCGGTCTACCGTTCCCTCAATGACACCTGCCACGGTATCGGACGCGGCTTTTGAAATGATGGCCGCCCATTTTTGAAGGACAGTATCAATGGCCGGGATGTTGAAAAACATTAATATTGCGCTGATCAGACTATTGAACAGGATGGCAACGGGAATGGAAAGAATGCTCCTGAAAAAATTACCCGTAATCATTCCTTTGGGAAGTCCGCGAAAAGCATTGTGGGAAGACAGATAAATTCCATTGGCCAGCGCCATGACGGAATAGAGCATCAGCGGACTGGACGACATGTTGATCCCAAAGGTTTTATCAAGGAGAAGGGTTTTAACCAGGTAATCTAAAAGCGGTACGGAAAAACCCGTATATAACAAAGCATCTGTCAGCCTTTCCCAACTGACATAATCATTCCATTTGGTCAGAGAGGACCGGTTGATACCGCCACCGCCGAGAACCGACTGCAAAATCACCCTGAAACCGGTGATGCCAAACCAGATAAATGCACCAAAATAGGCCAGGAACCACCAGTCCTTGGTAAGAGAAAAACAGATAAATGCCGGAACAAAGCCGGTCAAGATTTTGATGCAGTTTTTCAGCCTTGTATTAAGATTTTTCCATGATTTTTGAATGCTGGATTTCTTTGCTCCCGGCAATTCAAGTTTAAAATTGTTACTGCTTTCCTTCTGAATTCCGCCGAGCGTGACAATATTACCGTTCTTTTTCATATCCAGGGAAAAAGACTCAAAAATCCATTCCCTCTTTTTTAAGGGCATGATCTGATCAAGACCGGGCAGCCATCTGAATGCCTTCATGATCCATTTAAACAGCGGTGATATATCATTTTCCGGAAAAGCCGTCATTCGATGGCTCACATTAATGTTTGCAGGAAGAATCAATCTGTCCCCGATGGTTGTATTAATTTTTTTTATGGCCCTGAACGAAAGCGTGTTAACAATACCAAATCCCATTCCATATGCCTGGTGTGATTTTCCGGTTGAGTCGCTTCCAATTCTGGACTTGAGCGGCCTCACCGTGTACATGTTTTTTAAGGCATCAATATCATGGAGGATATTAACAAGTTTGGGCATTCTGTCAGCCGTATCATCATATCCGGCCTGTTCTGCGGATCGAATAATTTGACGGACCACCCGTTTTAATTTTAATAAGCTTCCGGCATTAATGGCTTTCTGAAGCTGGTTAATGGAAAAAATATGCCCTTTTTCTTCAGAAAGAAAATCTTTTAAATTAATAATTTCGAGCCGGGTAATCAGACCATTCCCCTCATAAAGGATCTCAAGCACATCTTCGGGTTTTAAGTTACCAATTTTAAGTGTAATCCTGAAATCATAATGAAGCTGTTCAATCTTTGAAAAAAGGTCCATAAACCCCAACTTGAGCCTGTCGGGAACATCAGGGTCATCATTGATTGCAAAGGGATGGGTTATTTCAGGATGTTGCAAAGGATTTAAGTAGGTGGCAATAATCTCCTTTGTACTGAAACGATCCATTTTTTCCACCAGCGTTTTTATTCGCTCCTGCTCCTTTGCATCCGAAGTACCAAACACCTGATTCAGATCTTCGATACGCAATGCCATTGCCCTGACAGCCAGAAAATGGATATACTCCCCAAGATGAGGGACGGATGGCAACCCAGGGGAGGCAAATTGTAAAAATTCTTCAGGACTGAGTTTTGCCAGTTCAATATCCAGATCCCGGCTAAGGTCTTCAAGATATCGTTCATTGAAATTATCCAGAAGACGCAATACATATTTTTCCTGAAACTTTAAGACCGCTTTCCCCTGTTCCATGAAGGTTGCCACATGGGGTTCGGCAAGGAAACACAGGAAGGCTTCTGCATCAGGAAGGCCCCGTGACACCCAGATAAAAGATATAAAACGATCCCGGTATCTTGCCCAGAATTCAATTCCGATTCGAAGATCAATTTCCATGATCCTGGCAGCTTCGATCAATTCTGCCGCAAATCTTGGTTCTATACAATGATAATAAATGACCCTTAACCGCCGGATGCCTTTTATCCATGCATCCATGATAAGATGTGTGGGAGATTTACGGCCCGATGTATTGGCATCATGCACATGATCGTCAAAAGCGATCTGATTCCACTCTTCGGGCATTTCCAGAAGATGATAGTGGCTCAAAAGCTTTCTGATAACCCTGGGTTTACCAAACGCAGCCATACGAAAATTATGGGCCAGTTGAAGTTGAAGTGAATCATTGCCCTTGGCCCTAACCAGCTCTTTCATGATCTGGAGAAGAATCCTGGCAGTATTCTTTGGCATGGGGCCATCCGCTGTATTCAGGATTTCATCTTTCAATCCCTGAAGTGCCTGAAGGCGGTTTTCTATTCCACCTCTTTCCATTGATTCAAGAAGATGAACAATGGCATAAGCCGTTCGAAGGCCCTTGGACTCTGCCAGTTCTTTGATGCCCAGGGGATGGAAAAAAGGATAATACAGTTTGCGGGTATAGCCAAGGGTTTTATCTGTATCGTAAACAGAATTGACAATCCTGATCAGGTCATGGTCTCGTCTGTCAAAAAATAAGTGTTTTGGCTTCAATCCGCCCCAAAAATCCTTTTTTAAAATGATTGGCTTGAAACATCAGCTATATCACGGCAAAGTGTTCTATTCAATATTCAACTGATTATATTCAATGATCAATTCAAATTCAGACCCTTCGGCTACCCGGTTTATCGTAAAGCCCAATTTTCTTCCAAGTTTCAGCATCTGGGTGTTTTCAGCAAGGACCAAACCGTTAACACGCTTTAAGCCCTTGTCCCATGCTGCCTTGAGGCATTGTTTCAACAAGGAGGCGCCAATGCCTTTACCCTGCCATTGATCACTGACTGCCATGGCAAATTCAGCCTGCATTCCATCCGGATAATCAATGATTCGGCATACCCCGACAATTTTTTCGTCCCTGCCCTTTCCCATTAATGCAACCAGAGCGATTTCCCGATCATAATCAATCTGTGTCAACTTTATCAGCATCTCTCTGGAAAGCTGTTTTAATGGTGAAAAAAACCGCATGTAGACACTTCTTTTGGACAGAGAGTTAAAATGATCTATCAAAAGATCCGCATCAATAGGCCGAATGGGACGGATAAAAAACCTGTGTCCATCCACGCTTTCAAATTCTGATTCATATTGCCATGGATAGGAACTGATTATCAGATGCAGGGGGGCGATAACCTGTGACGGTGCAATAAGAACCCTTGCATCCACAGCCATAATGTTACCGTTTTTAACAATTAAAGGATTAATGTCCAAAGCCATAATTTCCGGAAAATCGGTCATCAGTCTTCCCGTCCGTATCAACAGTTCTTCCAGTACCTCAATACTTGTTTTCGAAACAGTTCTAAACCCTTTGAATACCTTTGATATTCTTGTTTTTTCAATCATCAGCCGTGCAAGAGAGCGGTTCAGCGGCGGCAATCCCATTGACGTATCCTGAAACACCTCGGTCAAAATGCCACCCATCCCGAAAAGAATAACAGGGCCGAAATTATCATCTTTTTTTGCACCAATGATCAGTTCATAATCTGCCTTTTCCTGCATCGTTTGAACCGATACCCCTTTTATGTCCGCATCAGGCGAATAATCCCTTGCACTTTTAATGATCCCGGCATATGCAATTTTGACCTCTTCAGAAGTTTTGAGATTCAGGGCCACCCCATTACAGTCTGATTTGTGCAGAATATCAGTTGAACAGATTTTCAAGACAACTGGAAATCCCATTTTCTTAGATATCTGTACTGCTTTTTCTTCAGACTCAGCTATTTCTGTTGTGTTGGTTGGGATACCATAGGAAGATAAGAGCTCTTTTGCCTGGGTCTCCATAAGGCTTTGCTGCCCTGCGGCAAGGGCCTCACTGATGATCTGCCCGGCTTTTGCCCTATCGATAACAAGCTTGGTATCTGTTCTGATGGGAATTTCATGAAGCATCTCAATATTGCAGCCATATTGATAAAGATTTTTAAAGGCTCTTACAGCCCGTTCCGCAGAATCACAGGTAACGATTCCGGCCTGGTTGAACGCCTGTCTTGAGCTTTCCACATTATCTCCGCCGATCCAGGCCGTAAAAACAGGACAAGGGGCTGTCATTAAACAGGGAATTAGTGAATTTGCCAAACTTAAAATATCCATTGTACCAACAGGAGAACAGATTAAAAGCAATGCATCAGTTTCAGGAGCAATTGCACATATTTCTGTCGTTTCTATATACGCTTTTGGACCCGTATCTCCCAGGACATCTATGGGATTACCCTTGCTCCAGTTTTCAGGAAGCACCTTATTGAGCTGCCCAAGGGTTTGACTGCTCAGTTGAGCAGGCTCCAGTCCATGGGATGCCAGCGCATCGGCCGCCATAACCCCGGGTCCCCCGGCATTGGTGATGATTGTCAGGCCGGAGCCTAATGGGCGACGTTGTTTTGCCAGGAATTCTGCACAGTCAAAGAGTTCTTCAAATTCATTAACCCGCAAAATACCCGCACGGGCAAAGGCAGCGTCATACACTGCATCTTCTCCGGCCATGGCACCGGTATGGGATGCAGCAGCCCTGGACCCGGCTTTTGACCTGCCGGACTTAAGGACAATGAGGGGTTTTATCCGTGAAACCCATCGGGCAGCACTCATGAAATTACGGATATTGGTGATATTCTCCATATACATGACAATACTGGTCACCGCTCTCAAAGACCCCAAATAATCGATCATGTCTGCAAAATCAACATCCACCATTGAGCCCAAACTTATAAAATGGCTGAAACCGACATTTTCACGATAGGCAAGATCCAGGACCGATGTACAAACTGCGCCGCTCTGGGATAAAAATGCGATTTTTCCGGGCAAAGGAGACAAATGGGCAAAACTGGCGTTTAATGATATGGCTGTATTCACAATGCCAAGACAGTTGGGTCCGATAATTCTCAATTTGTGTTTCTTAGCAGTTTGACGTATCTGGTCTTCAATCTTCTGTCCTTTCTGTCCGATTTCCCTGCCGCCTGAAGAAATAATAACAGCACCTGCAAGGCCCGCCTTGCCACAGGAATCAAGGATTTTGGGTGTCATATCAATGGGCGTTGCGATCACAGCCATATCAATGACCGATCCAATGTCTTGAATTGTAGCAAATGAATCAAATCCCATAATCTGCTTATGCCGGGGGTTAACCGGATAAATTTTACCCTTAAAACCATTTATTACGAGATTTTTCATAATTGAAAAACCCACGGAACCTTTTTTTTCACTGGCCCCGACAACTGCAATAGCTTTTGGGTTAAAAAGTCTGTGCAAATTGAGTGTGCTCATAATTATTCCTCTTAAATTTAACTTGAAACCACACAAACACATACGGTCTGTCAAAGCAATTGAAAGGCCCGTTTAAGGCACAATCCACACGGTCATTTCTCTTGCCCCTTGAATCGCTTTCCATGGGATGCGGCCGATATCAAAACTGCTGACTTCAGATCTTCCTTTTCGACCAAAAACAATGGTATCGCAATTTTCCTGCTTGGCTGCTTCAACGATTGCCCCCGCTCGACTCTCGGCGCCCTGTATGAGTTTAGCGCTGATATTCTTTTTTGGGATTCCGCTGTCTTCAAGGATTTTCCCGGCATCCCGGATAGCAGTTTCAATTTCTTCAAATGCTGTCCTGATAAATCCGCCAGATTTTTTCTTTTTTGTTTTTTCATCAAATACATCAAAATCTCTGAGCACACTGCAAAGGACAATCCTGCAACTGGAATTTTTAATTATTTTTGCCACAAACTCAACCGCTCTTTTTGCACCTTGGGACCCATCAATCCCTATAAGAAGAGAATGATTCACTTTTTGTATCCCAGCCAGTAAAATCGGTATGCCGCTTGCCTTTTCAACCAGTTTTGTTGAAACGCTGCCCATGGTAATGGGTAAAAGTGTCTGGGAACCACCCCGCCTTCGTATCAAAAGTGCATCATATCCTTTTTGGGATTCATCCATTATATCTCTTGCAATTCCTTTTTTTCTTTCGGCGATGATACAGGTGATGGCTTCAGGCTTAAATCCTGCTTCAATGAGCATGGTTTTTGATTTTTCCATAAAGGCTTCCATTTGCTCTTTATATCCAAGTTCCCATGCTAAAACCTGGGAGGTCACTTTCGCACTGAAAGGATCTTTTTTCAGATCGTAAAAACACTCAGGAACTTTTGTGATAATATTGTGCAGTACCAGTTCCTTTTTAAGAAACGGCTTAAAACTGCAAAGATATTGAATGGTTCTAAATGCTCTTTCAGAGCCGTCAAGGGCCACAAGAATTTTATTTTCATTTTCAGACATTTTAATTTCTCCTTATTTTTTGATAGCGTATTCTCAAAATTTCTACATAAGTCACCCCATGCCTGATGAATAATTCAATTGCTAACTCGTCTATTTCGTTGATTTCTTTAACCAGGGCTTTTGCTTTTAATTCTCGACGGCCTGTTTCTTTTTGATTTTTTGGGGCTTGTTTTTCATTTTACTTCTCCCTTTTGAATTTATCCCGGTCCCTGACGCTGACAACCGGGATCGGAGAATGCCGGAACACCTTTTCGGCAGCACTGCCAAACAAAACCCTGGATATATTTCCACGGCCTTTGTTAGCCAATACCACCAGGTCAATATCTTCGGTTTCAATCGCTTTTAAAATGCATTCAAAGGGAACTCCGGTATCAATCTTGATGCTCATCATTGATTTTTCATTTAAAAAATTCTCTTTTATCAATAATTTCAATTTTTCATTCCTGTCCTTTTTCAACGTCTTGATATACTCTTCCACATCAATTCCATTTGTAAAAGCAGCCGGAAAATAAGGAACTGCCATTTGAATACTATTGATATCCCGTTGATTGATAACATTGAGAACCACAATTTCTGTATTTGGCGCCTTTGCCAGCTCAACTGCATATTCCAATACCATTAAAGAAAAATCTGAAAAATCAACGCACGCCAAAATTTTATGTATTTTTTTATCCATTGCATATCTCCTTTATTTAAAAAATTTTCCTGAATCCCCGGGACAGGTCTGCCACATAATACAATTCCCCTGCTTCATGAAATTTTTCAACCAGGTAATCAAAACTTGAAGGATCAATATCAAAGGCATGAAAAAATACTTTTCTATATCCCTCTTCAATATCATCATAGGATGTCATGATACTGCACAGTCTGCCGTTATTTTTCCTGATTATATCTGTTAAGGTTTTAATGACTCCTGGTCGGTCCTTAAGTTTAAATGCAAAAATCTGTCCCTTGTTTGAAACGCCGGTAAAAGATACAAAACACCTGAAAATATCACTTTTGGTGAGAATCCCTTCTATATTCCCGTTATTATCAAGCACCGGCATTCCGGATATCCCTTTTTGAAGCATTATTCCCGCTGCCTCATCAACCGTATGATCCGCGCGGATAGTGACAACCGGTTTTGACATGACCGATCCTATTTCAACCGAATCCAATAAGGAGGGGATTTCAAATCTATCCAGGGAAGTGGCATCAGATGGCATGGCCTTTTTAATATCACCGTCAGTTATAATGCCGGCAATTTTTCCCTTTTTTAGAACAGGAAGCATGGAAATCACCCTTGTTTGAAATAATTTTACCGCATCACTCAAAGAATCATTATAATCAATGGTAATGACGGATCCACTCATCCATTCTTTTATCAGCATAATTTTCCTCCAGTATTATAGGGTTCATTTATAGCCGTATTTTTATCTACTGCTGTTGCCTTTGCTTATCAGCAATTGCCGTGCCACTTTCTTTAAAAACATTCAATGTATTGTCTGGTAAGCATCTTGGGTCGAGAAAGGCCAGAAAAAATCAAATTTTTCAAATTTAATCAATTTATATTCTTTCAATCTGTAAAAAAAGCTGACATCAATCTTTAAAGGAAAAAGATGGGATATAGAATGGGGTTTGACCAGTTGATTGACAGATACTCTATGAACCCGAAACCCGTGTAGAGCGATATGAGCATGTTTCTATAGAACTCAAAACCTAAACCAAAATATTCAAGATCCCATGTCCATTAATAGGCAGTCAGATAGACGATTTTTTTATCTAATCGGATATCAAAAAAAAGATGCCCCAGGAGACGCCGTGCAATTCCATGGTTTCTAAATTCCCTTAATACTTCAACAGCTTTGAGTTCCATCACGGTTTCCCCATTTAACAACCCTGCCCAGCGATCTTCTGCATTCGGGTAATCAAGGATGGCATATCCAACAATGGTCTTGTTGTTTAAAAGGGCGAGAGCAATACTCACACCCTTTTTTAAAATGTGTTCAAGGATCTGTTTCCCGCTATAGATAGCTTTATTCTCAGAAAGGTTTGGCAAATCAAAAACAAATATCAAGTCATGAAACCGGTCCGCAGTTAAATTCGATTCAATGTGCACAAGGCCGTTGTGTGTTTTAATATATTGATTAATGGCAGTTTCCAATAGACAAAGTCCTCTGTTGCATTAAAACCAAGAGAAACATTTTT
>Ga0180009_10005387_pt1 | contig 13725 bp, 9 predicted proteins | sample OS_PC_MetaG_FD_123537 | JGI IMG/M metagenome (GOLD analysis project Ga0180009, IMG submission 123537) | Groundwater microbial communities from the Aspo Hard Rock Laboratory (HRL) deep subsurface site, Sweden - OS_PC_MetaG | ecosystem: Environmental > Aquatic > Deep subsurface > Groundwater... | reverse complement strand
CGGAGACGTCAGATTCGGTGGGCATCACCCATCGGCCGTCATCCTGCTGCTGGAGGCGCGGCATGGATTTGGCTTTGATGTCCTTGGCCCGTATCGCCGAGAGCTCTGACAGCGCCTCTTCGGTCCGCTCATGCCCTGGATTGATCTCAAGGATCCCCTTGTACACCGAGATGGCCTGGACCAGCTTCCCTGTGCTGGCGTAGGTCTGAGCGACCTCCTGGTATTGAGTTACCGCCTCTTTGTTCTTGCCCAACTCTTTGAGCGCACCGGCGAGCTTGAGTCGTGAAACAAGGTTATTGGGGTCATTTTTGACGATGCCGGTCTGCTCTTTTACGAGCTTTTTCAGCTGTCGTTTGGTGAGGCGTGAATCTTTGGCCATCGACGGGCGAGTTCTTATTGCGGTCTCAGGTTGAGCCGCAGTGTGAAAGTCTTGGCGCCCCCCGTGAAGCGGTTGAAGCGCCACTTCCGCAGCAGGGTGCGGATACAGCCTTCAAATCCGGCGCCGATGGGCGGGATGACGAGGATCCGCCCCATGCGTCCGGACGGGTTGATCGTGAACTTCAGCTTCACGCGTCGGGATCCGACCTGCAGCGCGGCGATCTTTTTGGCAGCGTCCACGTAGCAGCGTTTGATGCCGTAGCGAGCTTGGCCGGCCTTGACCTTCCAGTCCTTGAGCGCCTCGGGTGTGCCGGTATCCGTCGGCTGCTTCATGGGGTCGCCCATGGGGCTGGGCACAAACATGGCCCCCGCCGGTTTTTTCTTGATCGAGTACTCGATGGGGTCCAGCTCGAATTCACAAGGCTTCTGGCTGTAGATTTTAAAATCGTTCTGAAGACGGGTCACGCGTTCATTCAGCTGCTTCAGCTCCCCCTGTGCGGTGGTCTCACGCTCCTGAGCATGTTGCAGCTTTGTCTCCAAAGTGCCGATTTTTTTATCCTTGCTGCCGTCGTCCTTCTTCGCACATCCCACGAACATCACGGCCAGGACTGCCGCAAAGCTGATGACGGATATGATCTTCAATGTCCCCTCCTTGCCAGAATTATCAATAAAACCACTCTCCGACACCATACGCCCACCTCAAAAGGATTAAAGGATATCATAAAACAGAAATCGCGAAAGCGGATTCTCCGCCGCTTTGTTACGTGGGCAGGGAAACAAAAACCCCGTTCTTAGGGTGATATCACCGGGCCGTCTTGCCGAGCTCTCGGCGGAGATACTGGCGGAGCTGGGGCAGCGTGTGGTGGTCCTCCGCCACGAAGGTCAGCATCTGGCGCTCACTCCGACCGCCCATTTTGATCAACGACGTGGCAATGGTGGTCAAGATGTTGATCTGGGGCGCGAAGGCCGGCGCGGCTCGATAGGTCAGCAAAAACTGGCTGAAGGGCCAAACGATGCGTTTGTCGCCGATTTTGATGAGCGCCTCCACGATCTCCTCGAGGGCGGAGAATGGCGTCAGCGGCTCCTTGAGATGGGCCAGGAGCGGCAAAACCGCGCGCCGGGATCCGATGCGAGCCAGCGCCTTGGCCACGATTCCCACGCCTTTGGGCGCGGTGCCTTTGAGGAAGTCGTAATGGCTGTTTAGCGCAGCCAGGAAAATGGGCAGCGAAGCCTGCGTGGCGCGCTTGACGAGCACGTCCCCTGCTACCAGCCGTACGCTCACGGGCGTCCTGGGGGCGTTCACCAGGCGGAGGAGGATTTTTGAAATCTCGGCTCCCGGGACCTTCATGAGCTGCGTTATTGCGAAAATCTTGGCATCCTGGAACTGCAGATCAGGCTCCGCGATGACTTCTTTGAGCACCTCCAGAAGAGGTGGGTTTTTGGTGAACCGTGCTTGTGGCGGGTTGAAGCTGAGCGCATCAAAAGTGGCCCCGTGGGTTCGGATGTCCGTCTTGAGCTCCCACATGCGGTCGCCGTTAATGGCGTTCAGCATCACGATCCGGCCTTCCCGGGAGATATAGATGATGCGATCCCCCAGGTGCGCCGTGCTGATCACCTGGGTCGCCTCGTGCATGTACGCCCACTTCAGCAGGCCTGTGGAGGCCTGGAAACCGAAAAAGTAGCGATAGTACTGCAGCGTCGCCATGTCGTTGGAAAAACCGGTGCCCGTGTGGGACCAGCGCCACAGCAGCCGGTTCCGATCAATGGCGGTGTACGCCACCATGGAGGGCTTGTAGGCGTCCCACCAATACCGCGCCTTCACTGAGCGTTGGCGCTTGAGGGAGATTGCGAAGAAGTCCGTTTGAGGCTTGAGGCCGCTCACGAGCTTCGGGGTGAAGCGGATGGCACCCTCGTTGTCGTTGCCAAAGATGATCCCCTCGGGCGAGTTTCTCACATAGTTGATCATGATCGGCGACAGGCGGGTGCCGCGGTCGCGGAAGGCCACCTTATGTCGCACGTAGACCCGGCTGATTTCGTCGCCGGTCTGGTGGTCCAGCACTGACAGATACTGGAAGCGGTACGGCACAAAGACCAACCCGTTCCGCGCGGCGGGTGCACCCAGCGGCCCCTGGGCGCGACGTCGCCAGGCCACCTTGCCCGTGCCACCGACTACCTTGACGATGTCGGCAAACCGCGCGTAGGCCCGGCCGCCGGACATGCCGGTGGCGACGTAGTACAGATTGTCCCCGTCAGCGTCCATGCCGTAGAACTCGGTGGAGTTGCCATATTTGAACCGGTATTGCCAGGCGACTTCACCGGTGCGAATGTGCCGTGCCATGAGGATCGTGCTGCCCTTGCGGTGGAAGACGAAGTTCCTGCCCACCACGATCTTCGAGCTGCAGTTGTTGATGTTCTTGCGCCAGATGACCCGGCCCGACTCGAGGTCCAGCGCCACGATGCCCCGGGGCCGTGTCGCGACGATGAATGCCATGGGCTTGCCAAAGACGTTTCGGATGGCGGGTTGCGCCTGCGCTATTTTGCGCGCGACGCGGTTGATGGAGCGAGGGTCGTTCCGCGGATAGTTGATCTCAAAGGGTTCGGATGGACAGCCGCAGAGGGCCGCCACCATGCTCACCGAGAGCAATACGAGAACCAGCTTCGATGCCCGCCCCGGGTAGAGAGAATTGGAACGTTTCATCGTCTACTTCTCCATGAACTGGTTGGCCATGGCCACGGACTTGAGCCCAGGCAGCGGAGGATTGGCGGCGTAGTTTGCGAGGGCCTCCGTGGCGTGCTGTCCCTTGATCTGCGCCAGGGCGCGCACGATCCACTGCCGGATGGGGTCGGGCCCGAAATCCTTGCGGACGAGCAGCGAGCGGTAAACTTTGGCGATGGTGATTTCCGGCAGCTTCTTCAGGTTCACGGCCAGATGGCGCGCGGTGAGATAACCGCCGATGGCCGCCAGCCCGATGCTCGGTGCGGCCGTGTCACCCCGGTCCAGGAGTTGAATGAGCAGCCCCTCGAGCCGTTCGCGCTTGGGCAGCACCAGTTTCGCCCGGGTGCGGTGGGCGATGACCCACGCCGCTGCCATGCGGACCTGCACGTCCCGGTCAGACAGGGCCGTGGTCATGGACGCGACGATCTTCTTGGCCGACTGGGGATCACGGAGCACGCCCAGGGCGCGGACGGACTCGGCGCGCACTTTGGCGTCGCGGTTGCGGGCGTAGTTGGCCAGCAGGTTCACGGCGCGGGCATTTTGGTGTCTACCGATGGCCCTGACCAGCGCCACCGCCAGGTCGGGTGTACATTTGCCCCGGCTCTTGCAGTACTCCGTGGGTGCGCCAAGCTGCAGCGACTCCATGAGCAGGTCAAGGGCCTTTGCGTTACGCGAACGCCCCAGGCGATCTGCCGCCTTGACGGCCTGTTTCAGATTTTTGCCCCAGAGGGCCTTCCGCTCGCGGGCCAGCGGATCGGCATGAAGGTCGGATGTGGACAGGAGGATCAGAATCCCCAAACTCGCTGAAAAAAGGGCGCTTTTCATCGTGATTGCCTCCGGGCAATGCCTTACAGTAATTCACGACCAAAGTCAAGGACATAGACGTGGTCCAAGGGGCACGTTTCGCGGGCTCAGACCTCCGTTTGGGCCGGGGTGCTCAGGTCAGGTGTACAGCGTGTGGGTCTGGATATAGTCCTGGACGGCACCCGGCAGCAGCCCCGAGACGTCCTGCCCCTGGCGAAGACGTGCCCGGATGTCAGACGACGAGATGTCCGGAAGCACGATGCCGTCGGTGACCGCTGCGCCGCTACGCCCGACAACGTAAAGGTCTGCGAGGGTCTGGATGCGGTCCCAAGCGTACCAGCGCGAGGTCTCATCCTGAATGTCCGCGCCCACCACCAGCACCCATTCGTGTGCCGGATGCTGCTGCTGCAGGTGCTCCAGGGTCACGACGGTGCGGCTCACATCGCCCAAGGCCCGCTCGACCTCGCAGACCTGCGCCCGGTGTGCAAATGGTTCGGCGGTCAGGCGGCACATGGCCACGCGGTCGTCAAAGGGTGCGAGCTCCTTGTCAAAGGCGTGCCTGAAACACGGCACCAGCCACACCTCATCCATCCGGCCCACTGACAGGGCGAGGGTGCACACCAGCTGATGGGCAACGTGCGGCGGGTCAAAGGAGCCGCCGAACAACCCGATTCGCTTGCCAGAGTCTCGCATAACAGTTTCCTGCCCCTCCTGTGCCGACAGCGGCGCTATGCGTAGAGCAGGTGCTCCGCGCGTTGGGCGCAAAAGTCATCCTCTTCGGCGTGCCAGCTGGCGCGTAGCTCCGCCAGGTCTGCGCCGTCGTCGATGAGCCCGCGCAAGACGTCGTTGCCCGCGAGAAGATCAATGGCCGGCTTGTCCGTGACGAACTCGTAGGCCCGGGAGCGCCATCGAAAGTCGTGCGGATAGAGTCGCCGCACCGTCGCGATCAGCGCCACCCCCGTCAAGTACGGGAGAAAGGCTCGGCGGTCGGTCACATGGAGCTGCACACCGCCACACTGCACACCGGCCCATTTCTGGAATTGTGGCAGAAACCAGGCCGGGCGGAAGGCTACGCCCGGCAGCGACTGCCGCTCGAGGGCAGTGGCCAGGGCGTGCGGCTCAATGTAGGGGGCCCCCACCAGCTCAAAGGGGCGCGTGGTGCCGCGGCCTTCGCTGAGCTCGGTGCCCTCTATCAGGCACAGGCCGGGATAGACCAGCGCGGTGTCCAGCGTGGGCATGTTGGGGGACGGCATCACCCACGGCAGGTCGCAGTCGTCGAAGAGCAACTCTCTGCGCCAGCCGCGCAGCTCCACCACGGTGAGTCCGTCCAGCTTGCGCGCATTTCGCACCAGCCCGATGAGCTCCCCCAAGGTCATTCCGTGGCGGTTGCTCACCGGATGGTGCCCCACAAAGGATTCGAATCCACTGCGGACCGTGCCGCCTTCCACCGACACCCCTCCCAGGGGGTTCGGGCGGTCGCATACAACCACCTCCACACCTGCGGCACCGGCGGCCTCCAGGCAGTGTGCCACCGTCCAGACATAGGTGTAGTAGCGGCTGCCGATGTCCTGGAGATCACACACGAGCACGTCCAGCCCCTCGAGCTGTTCGGGGGTGGGGCGCAGGCTCTCGGCATCGGTTCCGTAGAGGGACACGACGGGCAGATTGGTGCGTTCGTCGCGCGCCTCTTGCACGGCGATCATGTCCTGAGCCGCGCCCCGTACCCCGTGCTCAGGCCCAAAGAGCCGCACCAGGTCCCAGTCCGGGTCCGTGTGCAGCAGATCGGCCGCGTGGCGGAGCTGTCGGTCCACCGAGACCGGGTTGCAAAGCAGGCCCACCCGGCGCCCCTTGAGCAGTTGACGTTCCTCGGTGAGCAGTCGCTCGAGGCCGGTCTGCACCGAGACGCGTGGCGGGTTGGATGGACTCATGATTGCGCGGGGGGGGCGGGATTTGCGGCGGGCGGGGACAAGTGGCTCAGGCGACGGGGTACGGCTGGAGCACGACCTCTTCTTCCCCGGGCACCACTGAGAACCGCACTTCGGAGCACTTCAACCGCGCACAGATCATGCGCTCATTCACGTCCAACTTCCGCTGGAATGCCTCGATGGCCATGCCTGTGGTGTCCTCACCCAGGTCCCGCATGGCCTGTACATACTCGCCGAAGATCCGCTTGAAGTACGTGGGGCGGTCCTCGTCCAGCCGCGGGATGAGCTGGGAATCGCCCGGGCGGTAGGCCCGGTCGGGCAGCGGGCCGAGGCTGAACAGAATGCGGGGGCCGCCGGCACCTCCTTCGTCCTCCTCGTCCTCTTCACCGGGTTCCGGTCGCCCGAGCAGCTGCGCCAGGAGCACATTGAGCGAGTAGGCTAAGCCTTCGGTCTCCCGGGAGGGCACGCCGAAGGTGTGCTCCATGTTGCCCGCGACGATGTTGGCCACACCCTTTTGGAGCTCGTCCACGCTCAAGATGAAGTACCGGCGGACCATCCAACCGACGATCAGGAATAGCAGCGCCGTGAGGGTGCCCAAGATGAGCACCATGACCTTGGCGTAGCCGAAGGGCTCTTTGGCCTTGTCTACCGAGGAGAGCACCACGAAGGAGTATGCCCCCCCCTGCCCTCCACGGGGCAACCGACCGGCAGCCGCAAGGAAGGTTTGCCCGTCGATGCTCAACGAGCTGATGGTCGGTGTCTTCCATTGGTGGGGCCCGAGATTGGTTTGCTGCACGGCGCCCAGGGCGCTCGCCGCGACCCGCCTCAAGTTGGTGGAGCTGAGCTCATTGTTGCTCAAGATGGCCACATTCTCGCCCGTGATCTGATCCAGCTTGAGGTGGGATGCGTGCACGTCGATGGGCCAGGCCACCACGAGCACGCCCACCAGGCGATTGCGATTGTTGAGCACCGGCCCGAAGCCCACGCGCAGCATCTCCGGCCGCGGCCGACCGGCGGCGTTCTTGGCTTTGCCCGCGGACTGCGAGAGGATTTTCTCCTTCGGCCAGATTTGCGTGGTGGCATATTTCTGGGCACGGGCCTCGTACAAGGCCTGGGACTTCGGCGCGAGCTGCTCGCCCACGTACAGGGAGTTGGTGCCGCCATCGCTGCGGCGCATTAGCACGCCGCGATCGTCGAGCAGTCCCACGAAGGCGCCGGTGACGCCGTACTTGTTTTTGAGCTCGTGGGGGAACTGCGTCCCCAATAGCGCGTCGATACCGGAGTAGACCGCCTTGAGATCCCGGAGCACCACGACAACGTCGACGCTGTTCTGGAACGCTTGAGCCTTGCTCTTGAGCTCCTGTTTGTTGCTCTTGCCCTTCCAGGCGAGCAGGACGACCAGCAGCACCCGGTTCTTCGCGCCGAGCAGCGGCACGGCGACCGTGTGCAGCGGGGTGGAGAGCACGCCGTTGAGCTTGAGCATTCCGTAAGCCACCGGGGCCTTGCCCAGCTTGACGCTGTCCACGTAGGAGTCCCGGATGCGCCGATTGGTGGCAAAGTCCGTCGGGGTGCCGCTCTTGGTCACGGTGGAGTTGAGCGAGGACCAGACCACGATGTTTTTGCGATCCAGGACGGCCATGAAGTCTGGCGTCCAGTCCTCTCCCAGACTGGCGGCGCTTTTGGTGAGCTCCGCCGCGACGGTGCTGCGGTAGGTTCCCAGCTGCGTGAACAGCGCGCTGCTGCGCGACGCGTACCGCTGGGCGTGGGCCTTGACGGCCTGGGCATCGAGCTCGGTGACCGACCGCACCGCGTGGAAGCTGCTGGAAACGCGCTTCCGAGCGGCACTGTCGGCCTTTTTTGAGCCATCACTGGCGACGAGGGCGTACCCACCGATCGTGAGCCCGATGACCACAACAGCGGCGACTATTCCAAGATGTCCTCTGAGCATTGTCCAGCTCCCCCTCAAGGGTGTGTTACTGTCGGCGAAGACTATCCGTCGCAGCCTGGTGAAGTCAAGGAAAATACCAATAATGCTGGGTTACTGGGCTCTCGAGGGTTCGGCCACGAGCGCCTGGCGGAAGGCCAGACGGTGCAGAGACAGTTTTCGCAGGAGTTTTGCGCGGATCCACTGCTCGCTGGCAGGAAGTGAGCCGCTCCGCGCCGCCGCCGTGAGAAACAGCAACGACAGACCCCGGTGGGACGTCGCCGCGAGGGACAGGCCAAGAAGTCGGAAGGTAAGCGCGTTGGAGGGCCTGGCCGCGGAGAGACGCAGCTGCTCCAGCCTACGCAGTTTCAGGGAGGCCGGGGGAGTGGATCTGCGGAGGGGTGAGTCCCCCCGAAGCGTTTGCAACAGCTTCAGAAGCACCGGCCCGGAAGGGTGTTTTTGGTGTAGCCCCTGCGCGATGCGACGGCGGCGCTGGGCGCGCGGATCCTGCTCGGGCAATCGGGTCAGGACGGCGCGGGCGGCCGTGAGGTCGCCCAGCCCCAGATAGGCGTCCGCGAGGCCCAGGGGTAGGTCCCCGGGAGCCCGGGATACAAGCGTCTCCACCGGGGCCGCGCCCGCCCCGAGCCACGCCAGGATCCGCCGGTGGGAGTGTTTCCGATAGTTGATCAGATCGATGGGCGCGGAGAACTCCACGCGCGCGTTGTCGTCGGTGTTGAGGGGGGCGCCCCGGGTGAGCTCCCGGAGCCGGCGGTCATCTACCAGATGTCGCGCCAGCAGGTCTCCCAGGGAAAGGATCTGGATGCGCCGCAACTCGGACCGCATATTCGAATCCGAGAGACGATTTGTGAGGCGCTGGGCGTCCATTTGCAACGGTCGGGGTGTGGCCACCAGCAGTAGATCCACGTCGGCGTGTCGGGGGCGAAAGATGCTCACCGACGGAAAAACCGACCGCAGGGTTGCGATGACGCTGCCGACGTTTTTTTTAGAGATTTCATAAAGCTGGAGCCACTGAATAAACACGCCGTCGGGTCGCAAGCGGCGCCGGACGAGCTGGAAAAATTCCCGGGTGAACAGGCTCGCCGCGCCGGTCATCCAGGGATTGGAGGGTTCGGATACGATGATATCGTAGGGCTTGCGGGTGGCGATGAGGAAGTTGCGGCCATCCGCTTCGACGAGGTTCACCGCCCGGTGATGAGCGGCTCGGTGGTTGTAGCGGGAGAATACCCGGGCCGCCCGCAGCACCTCGGGCTCGAGCTCCACGGCGTCTATATGGCGCATGCCGGTGACTGCCATGCTGCCCACGGTGACACCGGAGCCCCAGCCAATGACCAGCGCCCGTTCGGGCGCGCGTGCGCCGCGGTGCAGGAGTTGCCCCAACAGGCCGCTGAGCACCTGGGTCTCCATGTCGCTTCGCGGTGACACGTGGGCCGGCCGGATGCGCTCCGGGTGGCCCAGAAAATCGGCGCAACGGCTCTGGGGAGGGCGGCGGAAGGCCGCGGCGCTCGACGCGTCTGACTTGCCGTTTACCTGCAGCGACAGCACCTCCCAGCAGGTGGAGGCGTCAAAGCCGCGCAGCACAATCTGCCAGGTGGAAACTGTGGCCACGACCCCTTCGCGGTAACTCAGCAGCCGCTTGCCCGCCACGGCATCGCAGGGCGTCTCGAGATCCGGCCGAAATCCCAGGGCCCGCCGGGCCGCGCGCGCGTGCTTCCGGCCGGCGCCTTCGGCAAACAGCTGCGAGATCGGATCCTGCGCGTCTGGACAAACCGAACGCCTACGCGCGGGATCAAAGAGGGCCAGCCGGAACACGCCGGCCGTCATGCGGTCGGGGTGCCAGCGCCGGGTGGCGCCGGCCACGGTAACGGTGAGAACCGCCAGGATGGCCGCGGCGCGCAGCAGTCGCGCCCGTCGGGGGATGGCTGCGGTGAGGGTGAATGCCGCCGCCATCACAAGATTCAAGGCGATCATTACGCCGATGGTGCGTCGTACGCCGAAGACCGGAATGAGCACGAATCCACCCAGGAAGGAGCCGACGATGGCGCCCAGGGTGTTGATGGAGTACACGCGCCCCACGGTGCGGCCGACGCCGGTCATGGTCCGCGCGCAGAGGGAGATTGTCGCCGGGAAGATCATCCCCATGAAAAACGTGGGCAACAGCACCACCAGGGCGCACACGAAGAACTTGAAGGCGAAGATCTTCGTCGGCGTGATGTCACCGGAGCGTGAGAGGGTCACGAAAATCCCCGGGATCCGGTCCACAAAGGCGTACCCGGCCAGGACCGCGGTGGCCACCACGATGTGGATGGCGGCCAGATTGCCGCTGTGCCCTTCGGCCCCAACCAGGCGTCGGGCGTAGAGGGCACCGCCCAGGGCGAGCCCCAGCAGGAACGCAATGAGGATGAGGGCGAAGGCGTACACCGAAGAGCCCACGATGAGCGCCAGCACCCGGGTCCAGGCCTGCTGATACACCATCGACACCAGCCCCGACAGGGCTACGGCCATCAGGGCCAGCCACACTTTGCGACCCCAGCGGGTCGGCGGGGCGCTGTCCTTCGCGGGTTCGACCACAGGATCTGCGGAGGCGCTCCGGAGGGGCCAGTAGAGTCCCAAAGAGGCAATGCAGAGGGTCAAGTTGATGGCACAGGCGACGCGATTCGTGGCCGCCAACCCGATCGACGGCATCAGGACAAACCCCGCGAGGAAAGTGCCGCCCACGGCGCCAAAGATGTTCACCGCGTAGAGGGTTCCCACCTCCCGGCCGAGCCCCTCCCGTTGGGCGTAGAACCGGCTGAGGATCGGCAGCGTGGCGCCCATGGCGGTGGTGGGCACGATCAGTACTACCGAAACGATCACAAAACGAATCAGCGCGAAGGTGTACTGGCCGGGCTGCCATTGCGCCCAGATGTGTCCGTGCAGCACATGGAGCTGGTCCAGGATGCCCGGAAAGAGGAGGCCGTAGGCGCCCACCACGAGCTCGAGCACGCCGTACACGAGCAGCGCCGTGGCGGGATGGCGCAGCCGGTCGGCTACGCGCCCCGAGAGGTAGCCCCCCAGGGCCAGTCCGCCCATGAAGACGGTGAGGACGGTGGACAGCGCGAAGGTCGTCGCCCCGAACGTGGTCGTGAGCATCCGCATCCACAGGGTCTCAAAGATGAGCCCCGAAGCCCCGGACAGCAAAAAGAGTAAGACCACTGCCGGACGGGTAACTCTGAAGGTACGGCTCATGGGATTAGAAAAGTGTGACCTGCTTGAGCTCTTTGAATTGGCTGGCAAGCTCCATGCACCGCCGGTTGTCAATCTCCAAGGGGCAGAAGTGCACGGCGATGGCGAATCGCAGGTGGGCCTCGGCGTCGACATCCGAAACGGTGAACACCAGCCCTTTCTGGGCGTCGTAGAAGAAGGTCCGCTCCACCACGGGGGCGTCGACGGTCCACACCTTTTTGTCGTTGAGCAGCTTCTTGGTGACCATGACGACCGTCAGGGGGCGCACCTTCACCGGGTAGACAATGGCCTGATCCTTGAGCAGCCGTTGGTAGGCCGTGCGGGCCGTGGTCAGGTAGGCCTGGGCAAATTGGTCCGCGTGCACCGGCCGGTCCGAAAACACGTACAGCTCGTGAGGACGCTCGTAGCCCTTCTTTACGGTCCAGCGCCCAATCGCCGTGAGGAGGCTGCCCAGGGCCACGTGGTGCGCCGGGAGGGCCGGCCCCACTTTCACCGGCCCCATTCCCTTTGGCGGGTTGGTATGCTGTTGTGCGGGGGGATCCTTTTTGCTGTTGAGCAGTGCGTAGAGTGTCACGCCCACGCCCACCACCACCACCAATCCCAGCACCAACGCGAGCACGCCCATCTTCGAGCGCCTGGCCGGCGTCGCGCGTGTGCTGGTGTAGCCCTCTGGGGCGACGGCATCGAGGTCCCGGGTCTGCCGGGGGACCCGCCTGCCTTCGGGTGTGGTCGCCAGGGCCAGGCGGAACTCCTTCGCGGTCTGATACCGGTCGTCGGGGCTCTTGGCCATGGACTTGAGCAGCACCGCCTCGAGCTCCTCGGAGCACTTCGCCCCGGCCTGCCGTGGGGGCGTGGGCTCGGTGGACAGGTGCATCTGCATGACCTCGAACTGGCTCTCCCCATCAAAGGGCGGCTCCCCCACGAGGGCCTCGTAGCAGGAGACGCCCAGGGAGTAGAGATCCGATCGAAGGTCAATGTCTTTGCCACGGACCTGCTCGGGCGCCATATACCGCACGGTGCCCATGGTCTGCCCGGTCTGGGTAAGTTTGTGGTCCCGCGTGATTTTGGCGATACCGAAGTCGGTCACCTTCACCGAGCCGTCGGCGCGCACGATGATGTTGGAGGGCTTGATGTCCCGGTGAACCACGGTGTTGGCATGCGCGTGGGCCAGACCCTCGAGCGTCTGCATGGAGATCCGCACGGCCTCGTCAGGCTCCACCTGCTCCACCCGGTCGATGAGCTCCTCGAAGGTTTCGCCCTCGGCGTACTGCATCACCAGGCACAGCCGCCCGGCGTCCTCGGCGAAGTTGATGAGGTGCACGATGTTCGGGTGCTCGAGCTTCGCGAGGGTGCGCGCTTCTTCCAAGAAGCGGGTTTTCACCTCGGGATAGGCGGCCAGCTCCGGCGGCAACATCTTGATGGCCACCTCCTGCCCGGTGAGCTGATTGCGCCCCAGGTACACCACCGCCATGCCACCCTGGCCAAGCACCCGCACCAGCTTGTACGAGTCGAACATGATGGTGCCGATGAGCGCATCGGGACCGCTGCCCTCAATGGGCTTGCCACAGGCGTAACAGAGCTGGGCGGTGTCCAGGTTCTCAGCGCCGCAGACTGTGCAGTGCAGTGCCATGAATCACCTAATATCCCGTGCGCTGCATGAAGTCTTCCAGGGCGGCGATGACCCGGTCCGGGAACTCCACCGCCGCGTAGTGGGTGGCGTCTTCGATCACGACCATGGAGCAGTCCTTCATGCGGCCCTGGATATGTCGAGCGGTGGAGACGGGGGTCATGATGTCCCGATCGCCGGTGATGACCAGCCCGGGACACTGCACCTGATCCACCTGGTCGCAGGCGTCGTGGTCCCCCAGCGCCTTGAGCGTCTCGGCGTAGGTCTCGAAGTCCAGCCCCACAAACTCGTCGGCGAGGTCGGCGAAAACTTCCAGGTCGAGGGTCTTTCCCACGAGTCCCAGTTGCTGCAGGATCGGGACCAACTTGGGCCAGCTGGTGGCCAGCCCCGAGCCCTTGGAGACGAGCTCCGGGAAGCGCCGCATGAGCTCCAGGCCCGCGAGGATGATGCGCTTGGACCCGGGAATGCCCAGGGCCGTGTCAAAGGGCGTGCCGCAGGTGCCATTGAGCAGGACCAACCCCTTCATCATGTGCGCGTGGTCCCGGTGGAACTCAAAGTTCACCTGCGTGCCCATGGACCAGCCCATGAAGACCGCCTCGGTGATGGACTCCCGATCCAGGAGCACCTCCAGATCCTTGCAATGATTGGCCACGGTCACCGATGTGAGATCCCGGGGGCGCTCCGAGCCATAGAGCCCGCGGTAATCCCAGCAGAGGATCCGGTAGCGGTCTCCCAGGGCGGCGTAGACGTGACGCCAGGCGGAGAAGGTCCCGCCGAGGCCGTTTGCCAGGACGATGGGTTTGCCCTTGCCGTAACTCTGATAGCGGATTCGCGTGCCGTCAAAGCTCACGAAGTCGTGTTCGTCATAGGAGTGCTGGGCCATGCGCGGGATTCCTCGGTCGTGGTACGTCTAATCTCAGCGTGCCAGTATATAACGGATTTCTCTCCGTTGGGGGCGAGTAAGATGTGTGTTGGGGGGGGAGAGAGAACGGGAGCAGAGGGTCGGCGGAGGCCCGGCGGAGGCTTATCAGAAACGGATGGCGGCGGTGAAGCGGAAGTTCACGCCGTTGTCGCTCTTGCCCACCGCGGGGACGCCGTTCATGCGGTT
>Ga0180009_10005386_pt1 | contig 13728 bp, 11 predicted proteins | sample OS_PC_MetaG_FD_123537 | JGI IMG/M metagenome (GOLD analysis project Ga0180009, IMG submission 123537) | Groundwater microbial communities from the Aspo Hard Rock Laboratory (HRL) deep subsurface site, Sweden - OS_PC_MetaG | ecosystem: Environmental > Aquatic > Deep subsurface > Groundwater... | reverse complement strand
GGGGGGACCGGCGTCACCTTTTCCAAGGGGGGGACCGGCGTCACCTTTTCCAAGGGGGGGACCGGCGTCACCTTCTGCGTAATCTGCGGTTTTTTTCTTTTACCTTCACCCTGGGATTCTGTCACCCGCTGGGAAAAGCCGGAAAGGATGGCCCATGGACCTGGAACACGTCCTGTACGAGAAGAGCGAGGGGGTGGCCTGGATCACCCTGAACCGGCCCGAGCGGTACAACTCCTTTGTGGGCCTCATGCGCCAGGAGATCGTGGAGGCGCTGTCCGAGGCGGCGGGCGATGACGAGGTGCGCTGCGTGGTCATCACCGGGGCCGGTGACAAGGCCTTCTGCACCGGAGGCGATGTGGGGGAATTCGCGTCCGGGGAGACCAAGGCCTTGGAAAAGACCGTGAGCGCCAAGCGCCACGCCATGTGCGAGGCCGTGCTCCTCATCAACCGGATGGAAAAGCCGGTCATCGCGGCGGTGAACGGGGTGGCGGCCGGGGGGGGCTGCAACCTGGCGCTCGCCTGCGACATCCGGGTGGCCAGCGAAAAAGCCCGGTTCGGCCAGGTGTTCGTGCGCCGGGGGGTGCACCCGGACTGGGGCGGCATCTTTTTCCTGCCCCGCCTGGTGGGCTATGCCAAGGCCTGCGAACTCATCTTCGGAGGAGAGGTCATCCAGGCGGACGAGGCCCTGAAAATCGGCATGGTGAACAAGGTGGTGCCCCACGGGGAGCTTGCGGAAGCGGCCCGGGAAATGGCCGTGAAGTTCGCCAAAAACGCTCCCATCCCAATCGCCTTTGCCAAGCGGGGCCTCCAGAACCACGGCAAATGGGACCTGCCCACGGCCCTGGACTACGAGTCCTACGTCCTGGAGGTGTGCATGAAGACCCAGGACATCATCGAGGGCTTTGGCGCATTTTTGGAGAAGCGGGAGCCCAGGTTCCAGGGCAAATGACCGGCGGTCCGGAAGGCGATACCCAAAGCCCTCCGGCCGGTGGCCGCTGTTTGCTCCTCGATTTTTTTTGGGAACACCCAATCAAACCGGAACCTGGAGGGGCCTTGCAGGGCCTTTCGGATTCGGACTCGTCCTTTCTGCTGGACCACGGCCCCGGGTGGCAACGGGAATCCGAGGCCCGGAGTTGAAAGCCATGAACATCTGGGCGGGATGAGCGGCCGGGTTCGGCCCGTCCCCAGGGGCCAGGTCAGGCCTGTGAATCTCAGCAATCAGATAACCATATGAAAAATTAGAGTTTTCCTTTTGGCGGTTGTGGGATGACTCCTTTTTGCCGGAAAAAGTTTTTCCGTTTGTCTTTCAAATGCCAAGGCCCCCTTTATTCATAGCTTGCTTCTTGGCTGTCGGTCTGATATGTGCGATGGAATCGGTGGCAAATGCGGGCACATACCGATGGAAGACGGTCACTGGGGATCCCGGAAGGGTGATCGGGGGCCTGGAGAAGAACGCCGCCTTCCCGGAAAAGCCGAAGCCGCTGGATGGTCATCGTTGGGTTTCCCTTCCTGTTCGAGAGCAACGATTACGAAAACAGCCACTTTGCCGCGATTGCCAGCGAGTAAAGAAGGGTGGAACTTGGCCCGATCAACCGGCCTCCATGGAGAATACCCGCCCCGGGGAGGGGAACTGCCCCGCCGGACGGCAATGCCCCGAGTCCTTTCCGAAAAGATGATCTGAGCGCAGGAAATTTTTTATACACAAAGAGAGGCTTCAGATGCGTGAATTCGTTGCGGTCCTTTCCAGGATGCATAAAGGGGTGATTTTTTGCGAGAAGAGCTTGGTGCTGACCCTCCTGTTCACCATGATCTTCCTGTCCTTCGGCCAGGTGGTGGCCCGGAACATCTTTTCCACGGGCTTCATGTGGGTGGACGAGGTCCTTCGCATCCAGGTCCTTTGGCTCACCTTCCTGGGGGCGGGGCTTGCCGCGGAATACAACCGCCACGTGAAGATCGACGTCCTGGCCCACCTCATGGGCGGCTCATCGGCCACCAAGGTGGTGGACACCATGGCCCAGATCGTGGCCCTGGTGGTCTGTGTCCTCCTCTTCCTGGGGGCTGTGGAGTTCATCCGGGTGGAGAGGATGTACTCCTCGTCCGTGCTCATCCGCGGAGTGCCGGACTGGCTCTTCCGGGTGGTCATCCCCTACTTTTTCTTTTCCATGGCCATCCGGTGTGTCATCAACATGAGGCGGATTTTCAGGGGCACCCACACCCGGAGCATCGAGCCCTGAGGCCCATTCTCCGGGATAAGGACGGACCCGGCCCGGGCCCAAGAAATCACCGAACAACGGGTAGGATAATATAATATGGAAACCTTGATCATCGTTGCCTTTGTCCTTCTCTTCGTGGTCGCCATCATGGTGGGGTCACCCCTTTTCACCATCATCGGTGGCGCCGCCGTTCTCCTTTTCATGTTTGTGGCCCACGAGAGCATCGCGGCCATCATCATAGAAATGGGGCGGCTGGCCAACGCGCCGGGCATCACCGCCATACCTCTTTTTATCTTCGCGGGTTACATCTTCGCGGAGAGCCGGGCTTCCACCCGGCTGATCCGCATGTCCAACGCGATACTGGGCTGGTTGCCCGGCGGCCTGGCCCTGGTCACCGTCATCGTCAGTTCGGTGTTCACGGCCATGACCGGCGCTTCGGGCATCACCATCATCGCCTGTGGAGGCATCCTTTTGCCCGCCCTTATCAAGGACGGCTACAACAAGGACTTCGCCCTGGGCATCGTCACCGCCTCGGGCTCCTCGGGCGTCCTTTTCGTTCCCAGCCTGCCCATCATCATCTACGGCATGGTGTCCAGGACGGACATCACCCAGCTTTTCATGGCCACGGCCATCCCGGGTCTCCTGATCGTGGCCTGCCTGGGCGGTTACGGAGTCATCTACGGCATCCGGCACAATATCCCCACCCAGAAGTTCAACTGGAAGGAGTTTGCCGCCAGCCTATGGGAGGCCAAGTGGGAGCTTCCCCTGCCGTTCATCGTGGTGGGGGGCATCTACGGAGGGATCATCACCGTGGGCGAGGCCGCCAGCGCCGCCGCCGCCTACGCCCTGGTCTCCGAATGTCTCATCTACCGGGAAATCTCCTTCCGCCAGCTCCTGAAGATCGGCGTGGACTCCATGATCACCGTGGGGGCCATCCTGGTGGTCCTGGGGACGGCCCTGGGCTTCACGAACTTTCTGGTGGACCAGAGCGTGCCCCAGCAGATCCTGGAATGGGTGCAGCAAATCATCCACTCCAAGTACGCTTTCCTCATCGCCCTGAACTGCTTCCTGCTGGTGGTGGGCTGCGTCATGGACATCTTCTCCGCCATCGTGGTGGTGGTGCCCCTGATCGCTCCCGTGGCCGTGGCGTTCGGCATCGACCCCGTGCACCTGGGGGTCATCTTCCTGGCCAACCTGGAGTTGGGTTACCTCACCCCGCCGGTGGGCATCAACCTGTTCATCGCAAGCCTGAGGTTCGATGTTTCGGTCATGCGGCTGTACCGGGTGGTTCTGCCCTTTTTGCTGCTGCTTCTCTTCGCGCTCCTGCTCATCAGCTACTGGCCGGCCATGAGTCTGTTCCTCGTGGATATCCTGGGCCAGCGGCCAGAGCTTCTTCAGATTTAGTTTGGTAAGGGACCCACAACGACGGGGGAAAGGAAACGGTTATGAAAATGGAGAAAACAAGGGGACTTCGTACCATCAGGATGGCGGCCCTCCTGGCGGCGGTGCTCGTGGCCACCATGGGCTGCGCCACTACTCAGATGATCGGTGTGAACACTGTGGGCTCCCCCATGGTGAACGACCTCATCGGCAAGCTTCTAAACACCCAGAGCGCCGCCCTTCTCGCGGAAGGCATGCCGGGCAACCTGCTCATGGTCACCGGCGTGACGGAGATGTCTCCCCACAACCGCCTGGGCCTCCAGCAGTGCGCCATGCTCTATGCCTCCTACGGCATGATGGTGGAGGATAAAAATAAAGACTACGCCCTGGAGCTTTACGCCATCGGCAAGGACTACGGAATGCGCGCCCTTTCCACCAACCGCGAGTTCCGGATCGGCCTGGAAGAGGGCAAGAAGATCCCTGAGCTGGTGGCCGGCCTGGATGAGCGCTATGCCGACACCCTCTGCTGGGCGGGCCTGAACATCGGACTCACCATCATCCACCAGATGGACGATCCCATGGCTCTCATGGGGTTGCCCGATGCCGTGGCCCTGGTGCGGCGCTCCGTGGAACTGGATCCCAACTACTTCTTCGGCGTGGGCAAAGCCTTCCTGGGCGCCTACTTCGCCCTGGTGCCCGAGTTCCTGGGCCTCGGCGGCGGCCCCGAAGCCTCGGCGGCCATGTTCGAAGAAGCCCGCAAGGTTTCCGATGGCAAGTTCCTCATGGTGGATGTCTTCGAGGCCCGCTACCTGTCCACTTACGTGGATGACCAAGCCAGGTTCGACAGCCTCATGGAGCGCGTCCTCACCACGCCCAACAACGTGCTGGCCGGCGGAATGGCCATGAACGACCTGGCCAAGGTGAAGGCCCGGACCTACATGGGCATGAAGAGCGATCTTTTCTAAACCCCCGCGCTAGCATGTGCGGCATGATTACAGGAAAAGGGAGGGAGGCCTGCCGCGCCGCCCTCCCTTTTCCTTTTGGTTCCCATGGCCAGACGCATCCCCGTTATGGGCGGCACCTGGTTCGCGGGCCGCGCCTTTGTGGAGGATCTGGCGGCCCTGGGCGGATGGGATGTGACCGCAGTATCCGCCCCCTTTCCCTCCCTTGACCGCTCTGCGCTGCGACCGCACGGACCCGGACGCCCCGGGCATGCGCCGCACCGCAGTGGTGGCAGGCGTGCCGGGAGCAATTCGACCTGATGGACAAGGAAGAACTCATCACCGGGATCGTGGAGGCCGAACTGGCCATATTTTTGGCCGTGCCATCGGTCGGGGGGCCGGCCTCCTGCCAGCAGGACCCGGACCGGTTCCGGATCATGTGGGCCGTCCAGTTCGCCGCCTGGTCGGAGACCACCCTGTCCCTGTACCGGGAGGACCTCCTGCGGGCCCAAAGGGGGGGGCGAAACCTCCTGACCGAGAAATACGCCCGCATGGACGGTCTCCTGGGACCTGTCCTGGACAACCCTCTCATCCGGGAGATCGTCCGGATCCAGCTTTCCTGGCAGCGGGACCTGGCCCGCCGGTACCCGGCCTTCATGAACCATGGCCGCAACCTCACCGAGGATTCCGAATCCAACACCTCCTTTGCCACCTACCTGGCCGGGGAGCTTGCCACCTACTCCGCCGGCACCCTGGTGAGTCTGATGGCTGACATCCAGGTCTGCCTGGACCGGGGCGGGACATGGCCCGGACCGTATACGAAGGCATGGTCCAAGGCCTGGGATACGCCTCCCTGGAGGAGGCTGAAAAAGCCTCGGGTGGAGGATCGTGAGCCGCATCCTGTTCGTCAAGGCCGCCTGTCCGGCGGCTTTGGCAATAAGCCGGGCTCCCGTTTTCCTCATAGGAAAAGGCCTTTCTTTTTGACTAGTTGATTAGCTATCTATAGGATGTTGGGAACGATGGCCTCGCAAGGCCCCACCAGCAGTCAAAGACTGGAGAGAGCCCCATGGATCCTTTCCTGGAAAAGCGTTTGAAGGAGCTTTACGAGGCGCGGGAAAAGGCCCGCCTGGGCGGGGGGCAGGACAAGATCGACAAGCAGCACGCGGCCGGAAAGCTCTCGGCCCGGGAGCGCCTGGACCTCCTTCTGGACCCGGACAGCTTCCTGGAGCAGAACATGCTGGCCGGCCATGCCAGTGACCAGCCCACGGACGGCATCGTGTGCGGGGCGGGCGCCATCCACGGCCGCAGCGTGTTCGTCTATTCCCAGGACCGCACGGTCCGGGGGGGCTCGGTGGGCATCGAGCACGGGGTGAAGATGTACAAGACCATCGAGCGGGCCCTGGAGATGCGGGTCCCCCTCCTGGGTCTCCACGACTCCCCGGGGGCCCGGCTCCCCAATGCCGGTGAGCTGGACTGGCTGTCCCAGGCCAAGCGCTCCATCTTCGGCAACATCAGCGAAAAACACGGCGGCGCCGTCTTCTTCCCCAACACCCTGGCCTCGGGGATCATCCCTCAGATCTCCGCCATCCTGGGGAGCTGCGGAGGCATCTCCGTGTACGCTCCGGCCCTGACGGACTTCATCTTCATGGTGGACAAGATCAGCCATATGTTCATCACGGGCCCCCTGGTGGTGAAGATGACCACCGGGGAGGACATCTCCATGGATGATCTTGGGGGAGCCAAGGTCCATGCGCAGGTCTCGGGCAACTGCGATTTCCGCATGCCCAGCGAGAAGGAGTGCCTGGACGAGATGCGCCGCCTCCTTTCCTTCCTGCCCGGCAACTGCGACGAAGCCCCGCCCGTGGTGCCCACCGGGGATGATCCCCACCGGGCCTGCCGGGCCCTGGAGGAAATTGTGCCTGCGAACCCGAGCAAGGCCTACGACGTGCGGAAGGCCATTGCCGAAATCGTGGACAACAGGGATTTCTGTGAGGTAAAAAAGGAGTACGCTCAAGAGGTGGTGGTGGGTTTCGGCCGCCTGGACGGCCGGACCGTGGGGTTCGTGGCCAACCAGCCCCGGGTCATGGCCGGGTCGCTCACGGTGAACAGCTCGGACAAACAGGCCCGGTTCATCCGTTTCTGCGACTGTTTCAACATCCCCCTGGTCCTGTTGGCGGACACCCCGGCCTACCTTCCGGGCAGCGCCCAGGAGCACGCGGGCATCATCCGTCACGGAGCCAAGGTGCTCTACGCCCTTTGCGAGGCCACCGTGCCCCGGGTGACCCTGGTCCTCCGGAAAGCCTACGGAGGCGGCAACCTGGGCATGGGCGTGCTCCCCGGGCTGGGCACGGACCTGGTCCTGTACTGGCCCATCATGGAAACAGGCATCCTGGGGGCTGAGCAGTCTGTGATGATCCTGTACGGCCGGGCGGCCATGGGGGACCCGGAGTACCTGAACAAGAAGCTGGCCGAGTACAAGGAGACCTACGCCAATCCCATTTTCGACGCCTCGTCGAACATCAACGTCCAGGACGTGGTGGCCCCGGCCGAGACCCGGAGCTATCTCATCCGGGCCCTGGCCATGCTGAGAACCAAGAAGGCCGTGCGGCCGTCGAAAAAGCACGGCAACATTCCCTTGTGAGGACATTTCCCATCAAAAATCATATCCGGCGGTTTTGGATCGAGGAAAAGCCGTCCTGGTGGTTCTGGGCCCAGTTGTTCGCCCCGGTTTTCCTCCTGGTCTTCGCCTGTTTCCGCAGCTACATGGAAATGGTCCATTTTTCCGCAGCTCCGGCCTTTTCGTTTTACCGGACAGCCCACCACATCCTGTGGTTCGCCAGCGCCATGATGACCGTGGTCCTGTGGCTGCACCTGCTTTCCCGGATTCCCCTGGCGGATCTTTTGTGGGTGTTCTTCGGGATCGTGGCCACGGGCATCCCCCTGGTGGTGGCCTGGATCACGGGCACTCCCATGGCTCTGGAGTACCACAACGGGAGCGCTCTCACCGTGATCCGGGACATCCTCACCTTTTCCTTCTTCCAGGCCCATAACGTTCCCATCGCCATCGAGGGCGTGATCATCGCGGTGGGGTTTTTCTTCATCAGCTGGCTGTGCATCCTGGAATGGAAGAAATCCCTGTTGTCCACGGTCCTCTTCCTCCTCACCCTGAACCTGTACGCCGTGGCCTGGCTGGCTCCGGAAAAAGCGCCCCTGGGATATTTCCGGGTGGCCTCGTCCTGGAGCCATCATCCTTTCCTGGCGGTGCTGTTTTTGGGGACCTTCAGCCTTTTGACGGTGATCTACGCCTGGCGGACAGGGATTTTCCGTCCGGACCGGCGTCCCTGGCTGGTTTCGGCGGCTGCGGGAATCCTGGCCTGGGCGGCCTATGGGTACGCGGCCACGGCCCACGGATGGTTCCCGACCCCCTGGGACCGGATCTCCACGGGCCTGCCCCTGGCCACGGCCGTGGCTCTCGCCGTCCGGGGCGCCCTGTGGGGGTGGGGTGGGGGAGGTTCGCCCTGGGCCCTGGTGACCCTCACTTCCCTTCTTCTGATCCAGCTGGTGGTCATGGACCCCATCTATCTGAAAGTCCAGGAGCGTTTTGTTCCACCGCCCAGAGGCCGCTTCCTCTATGAACCAGTGGGGCCTGGCCCGACCCTGGTGGGTCCGGAGGCATTTCCCCTGCTCCTCGAGAACCCGGTGCCGGGGGAAACGCAAACAGTCCCGTAAATAATCCGGAAAATTTTTTCAGAACCTGTTTCAAAAATCTTTTCATTGCGAGATGGAGCGAAAAAGCCGGGAGCAAGGAAGGTGGAGCGAAAAGCCGCAGGCGTGGCAGGGCCACGTTGGGGAGCTTGTCGCACCGGGTGATGCCGCCTTCGGATGTTGCAGCCCATCGCAAGAAAGGATTTTTGAGCCGGGGTCTACAGCTGCCTGGGGGATGTTGATGCCTGTATTGCCCTATCTCCGCCTTTTCCGGGCGGACGCCGCCATCATCGCGTTTTTTTCCTTTCTTTACGGCGCGGAACTGGCCGGAGGCGCCGGCTGGCGTGAACTTTTGGCCGCGTTGCTGGTTACCGGCGTCTCGGCCAACTTTTGCTACACGTACAACTCCTGGACGGACCGGGAAGCTGACCGGATCAACAAGCCCGGCCGTCCCATTCCGGCGGGCCAGGTCCCTCCCGGACGGGCCCTTGCCCTGGCCCGGGCGCTTTTGGCCGGGTCCCTGGTGTATCCCTTTTTCCTCTCGGAGACCTGGGAGACCCTGGCCCTCTACCTCCTCATTCCCCTCCTGGGGTGGTCGTATTCTTCTCCGTGGGTTCGCCTGAAGAACCATCCCCCCTTTTCCATATTGGCCATCAGTATGGGGTTGACGATACCCTTGGTGCTGGGGTATATTATTTTATCTCCGTCCATGTCCCGGACCGGGCTTTTCCTTTGCGTGTTCATTTTCTGCACGAGCGTTGTTCCCTTGAAGGACATCGGGGACGAGGCCGGCGACATTCGCGCTGGCGAAGTCAACCTGCATCAACGGTACGGAAAGCATCTGCCCGTCTTCACCCTGACCGGACTCGCGGTGGTTATCCTTGCCGCCCTTGCCTTGGACGAACCCCTGCTGATCCGGGGGGGGATGATTCTCCTGGCGATTTCCGGACTGGTGGTGGTGGGGGGATACGTAAGCCCCTTGAAGGTTCCCGGCAACCCCTACACCTTGGCTATCCGGCTGGTGGAGGGACTGTCGGTCGGGGGTTGGCTGGCGGCGTTTCTCGCCAACCGGGATCTCCTGGGCCCCCTGGGCGAAGCGGTCCGCCAGGGAATGGGGCTGGGATAGGACCGGAACCCCTTTTTCGGGGTGAATCCGGGGCATTTTGCCCCGTGGACCGGGGATCTCCCCGCCGCCCTTCCGAGGCAGCCGGGCCCGAGCAAGAGCGATGGCGGGCCAGAGTAGTGCCCGCCACTCGGCCCCAAAGGAAAAGTTTGGGCGGGTTGCGGGCGGGCTCTGGTATCGGGTATGATTTTTGCATGACTTGCGTAAGGCGGCCCGAATGCAAGGGGGGCCGGCCCCACCACCGAGCGAAATGAAAGCCATGCCTGAAAAAATACAAAAAGGTGCGGGAAGGATCGCCGAGGACAAGGGAAAGATCGCCTGGACCCTCCTTGCCATCCTCCTGATCTGCATGCCCCTGGTGGCCATCGGCCAGCTCATCGTGGCGTCGGACGATGAACTCCAGGACGTGGGGGCCCAGTATCTTCTGAAATTCGAACGCGTGAACCGCCGGCTCAACGGCCCCAACATGTACGGCCACGTCCCCGGAGGGGCCGCAACTACCAGGGGGATCATCTCCTACGACGCGGCCGTCCTCACCATAGACGCCCAGCTGATCTTCCACGGAGTGCGGGTTTCCCGGGTCGCCCAGGGCTACTGGAACGACGGCACCTCCACCGATTGGGACGTGCTCATCCAGGATGCCAATGATGGCTTGGTGTTCGGCGGAAGAGGCTATCCTTTCATCTTCAACGGCCTGCGTATCGAACTCGCCTACGACAACCTGTCCTCCGCCAACCCCAACTTGCTCTTTAACCGGATAGGCACCGATGACCTGACCGGCTGTTTCGATTACACCCCGGACGGGACCACGGGGGAAAATGGGGGCAGTATCGAGCGCATAAGCATAGACGGCCGCCTTTTCGGGCACACCAATCAGACCGACTTGGCGCTGGTGGTCAACAGCCACCGGGCCACCCAGTTTTTTGGGATGAACCAGTGGCCGCTCGGCGATATTTACGTGCAAACCCAGAGCACCTGGGAACAATTTTACGGAACCACGGGCCCCGCCCCCCAACAAGGGGACACGGATTTCTATTTTTCCCTGGCCAATACCATCCGTGACCACGAGGGGGGAGCTGTCAACATACCCCGCGCATTTAACGCCCGCGGCAACGTCAACTCCCACGTTCCCGGGCGGGGATGGTGGATCCATTTCAACGATTCCTATGCCAACGTCGGATTTTGGAACTGATGAAGAGCGGAAGGATGAGGTTGGGCACTCATACCCCACATTGTGCAGGAGCGCGTCCAGCGCCTGGCCGCCGGATGATCGTCCTTCTGGCTCTGGCCCTCGCGGCGGCTTTTTTTGCTTCCCCGGCCCAGGCCCGCATGGAGGTCATGGGAGAGGACGATCTCACCCAGATCCAGGCCCAGCTAGGGGCGAACCTCATCCTCCAGGCCCGCACCAGCACCGGCTATATCCAGCTCAACGGCACCAGCGGTCTCCGGCTGAATAACGTCGAAATCGGTGGCAATGGCACTTTTGCGGCGGCCCCGACCACAGACGCCCATATCGGGTACGAAACCGACTGGGGCCGGGGCGGCCCCGCCACCCTGGATTTCTTTACCCGCTGGAACGATCCCCCCTCCTATTACTACTACGACGGCGGCTATTGGATAAATCCTCCGGGCCGGACTGAAACCGTCGTGCAATTGCAGTTCCCCGATGGTTTTGCGGATGCCGTCACCACTCCGGATTTGCGGGCCGATCTCTGGATAGGCACAGGACCAACCGGAACCGGCGGAACCTGGCTGGGAGATTTGCTCATCCGGGACCTGTATCAGAGAAACTCCCGTCTCTACTTCTACGTCCCCCAAACCTCCACGCGGGCAACCTGGTGGATCGACTCCGAATGGGAGTTGGACATCACCGAAATTTCGCTTACCAAGGGCACCGGACAGGGCTTGATCATCAGTCATATATATGTCAATCAGACCCCTAATGCTGCGGATGCCATAACCAACCCGGGCCGCGGCACGGGCGCGGGACGCATCGGCCGGCCGGAGCGTGGGGCCACCATGGATTTTTACACCACTGGATCCGGCACCTATTCCACGCAGATCCTTACCGATTTCACCCTCCAGGGCACCATCCGCGTCAACAGCATCACCTTGGGCGGGACCGACTTTGGACCTGTCCTGCTGGATTACATCAACACCAACCCGGCCACCGGCGGCTGGATTGGCGGCAGTATAGAAATTCGATGGGATGTGGGCGCCACCTTCTGGGCAAGCCAGGCGGCCGGCGGCACCAGGGACAACGCAGGCGGTAATCCCTGATCTCCATCTTTTTTTGACCCATGCCCCATGCCTGGCATGGGGTCCCTCTCAAAATCCTTCCTGCCGCTATGGGCTACAAAAGCCGATACAGGTGGGCGGGCCTCCTCGTGCAACGAAAAGCTCCTCGAAAAAATCGCCTCCACGTAAACCGGACGCATGTGGCTCAGTTTGTGGCGGCGCGCATGCAAAAGAGGGCCAGCGAGCGCGCCTCCACAGTTACACAGATAAATTTACAGGCTCGGAAAAAGTGGCTTTCCAATCTTGGGGCCGCTTGGAAAAGAGGCCCCTTGGAGCCGGGTTTCCTTCATGAAAGGAAGAGAAAGGGAGAAAGGATGCGAGGGGGAGTCAACCTGGAAAGAAGGTGAAAGGGCGGTCCTGGATCAAGGGGGAGATGAAAGCCTAACCGCCCGGGAGGAGGGGATACTTACCAGCGATGGCTCATGCCCATGGAAAGGATGATGGCTTGGGTTTGCTGGTAGTAGTCCAGGCCGGAATAGGGGTTGTAGACCAGGGCCGTGAGGGCACGGCTGTTGAGGTTGGTGGAGATCTGCCCCAGGTCCTGCTGCATGGAGATATCCTCACCCTTGATGTAGGCAAAGGCGAATTCAAGGGTGGTGTCCCGGGTGACATCTGCGGCCAGTCCAAAGGAATGGACCTTCATGTCCGGCAGGCCGAAAGTCATATCTCGAAGGTTTTCCCGCACGGAGGTGGGGCGGTCCTCATAACCGGCCCGCATGCGGAGCCACTTGGTGAGCGCCAATTCCATGCCAAAGGAGAAGTGGACCGTGTCCACCAATTCCCGATTGAAAACCAGGGTGTTGGCCGGCTGGGGATAGCCCAGGAGCTGGGCTACCTGGAGAAGTTGGATACTCTGGTCAAAGCGGAACACGTTGGCATTTTCCACGGACCAGTCCGTCCAATTGACATCCATGGTGAGTACAAGGCGTTTGATGGGGCGGACCATGATGCCGGCCTGGATCCTGCGGGGAAAGGTGAACATGAGGGTGGAGCGGCCGGTTTCCTGCAAAACCCCGCCTTCGGTGGGAAGGCCCAGGGCCTTGGTGATCACCTCTAGGATCTGGTTGGCCACCAGCCAGTTCATCATGTTCTGCCAACGTTGACCGTAGTCAATCCGGTAATTGCCGGAGAATTTGGCCTCGCTTTCGCTTTGATAGCAAAGCCCCGCTGCAAACCGGTCCGAAGGTTCCCAAAGGACTCCGAGGTTGTAGGAATAATTGAAATTATCCTGGAGGTCGGCCGCCTCCACGTTTCCTATTCCTTCAAAGGGATCCAGACCTCCGCCGAATAGGGGGAAGGGGATGAGGCCCAGGGTGATAACGTCGTCCAGGCCTTGAGTTATGTCGCCGAGAAGACCGGTCAGAGCCACAAGGTCGTGGGGAGCCCGAAAGGCCATCCGGAGGCCCATGGCGGCGGTTCCCATGCCGATGGAGGCACCGACGGAGATGGTGTCAGTGAGCTTGTAACCCACCGCCGGGCCCATGACCAAGCGCTGTTGCCCCAGAAATTGCCCACCATAAACACCGGGACCCTGGGCGCGTTCGAAACCCGCTGCATATGGAGCATAGACAGCAAAGGCGGCGGTCCAGCGCTCTCCGGGCGGATTGTAGGAAAAACCCGTGGTGGGACCGGCCAGGAAGTTGGACACCGGGCCGTTGAAGGGGAGGATGATGGCACCGCCAGAGGTGGTGTCCTCCAGGCCGATGACCGGGTCGTTGCGGTAGGAGAGAAAACCCGCGTAATTGGGCGGAGCCTCCCAGCGCGAGGTAAAGGAAAGGTCGGGATAATGGAGACCCAAATCAAGCTGTTTGCCCCTCAGCTTGGTGAGGCCTGCGGGATTGAAGTGCACGGCCATGACGCCGGGGGGGTAAGCGGTCATGGCATTGGACATGGCAATGCTCTGGTTGCAGATGGCCAGTTGCTCGTGCATGGCCGCTTGCGCGTCGAGGGCAGGTCCAATGATTCCCAGCAAGATTCCGGCCGTGGCGATGAACGTCAGCCGACAGGCCGAAAGGCGGCGAGCAAAGAGAAACAGCCTGCGGGATAAATGTAGCATTCCGTATAGGTC
>Ga0180009_10005384_pt1 | contig 13729 bp, 11 predicted proteins | sample OS_PC_MetaG_FD_123537 | JGI IMG/M metagenome (GOLD analysis project Ga0180009, IMG submission 123537) | Groundwater microbial communities from the Aspo Hard Rock Laboratory (HRL) deep subsurface site, Sweden - OS_PC_MetaG | ecosystem: Environmental > Aquatic > Deep subsurface > Groundwater... | reverse complement strand
CTTTGCGAGCATGGTTGCGTCCAAGGCGGCCCGATGCATCCATGCCGCCGAGGGCCGGCCCCTGATCGATTTTTCGCTGCGCCGGACGCAGGAGCAGGATGCCGGGCTGATGGTGGCGCGCAGCACGTTTATGACCGGTTTTGAGGCGACCAGCAATGTGCTGGCCGGAAAAATTTACGGAATTCCGGTATCCGGGACCATGGCGCATTCGTACGTGACCGCTTTTAACAGCGAGGAGGAAGCCTTTCGGGCCTATACCCGGACGTTCCCGGAAAATTCCATTTTTTTAATCGATACCTTTGACACCCTCGAAGGCGCCAGACGCGCCGCAACCGTCGCATCTGAGATGAAGCAGAGGGGAAAATCAATTGTCGGCGTTCGCATCGACAGCGGTGACATGGTGGATTTAAGCTGCAAGGTTCGCCGCATCTTTGATGCGGCCGGACTCCCCGAAGTGAAGATATTTGCCAGCGGCGGCTTTGATGAATACAAGATCGCCCAGACGATTGCCCAGGGCGCCCGGATCGATGCATTCGGCGTGGGGACAAAAGTCGGGGTTTCTGCCGACGCCCCCTATTTGAATGTTATTTATAAAATGGTAAGGTTTAACGGCCGCGACGTCCGCAAATTGAGCCCCGGCAAAGCCACCCTGGCCGGTGCAAAGCAGGTTTTCAGAAACCTGGATCCGGACGGGCGCTTTCAGGAGGATGTCGTCGGCCTGCGGGACGAGCAAATCAAGGGCGCCGCCCCGCTGCTTGAAAAAGTCATGGAGAACGGCAAGTGCTTAAAATCCCACCCGCCGCTTGAGGCCATCCGGGAGAAATTCAAACAGGAATTTTCGCGCCTGCCGGAGGATATCAAGTCCATTTCCGAACATAAAATCTATCCGGTGCATTTGAGCGAGCGGTTGCAAAAGACCCAGGACGCATTATAAGTTTGCCCTAAAAACTGCGAGTTGAAACTATTTTCAGGGAGATATGATTATGGTCGATGAACTCGAATGGCAAACCCGACGCGATCGGATCAATAAAAAGCTTAGCGCCCTTAAGCCTGCCTGGAAAATCGTCAAATATTCTGAAGGTCTCGATATTAAATCCCTTGCACATCATGCTGTGGAAGAGTACCCCACGGCGAATGGGCCTGCGGATTATGCCCTCTTTGTCAAGGGTAAACTGCTCGGCATTCTGGAAGCCAAAAAGGTAACGGTGGGGCCGCAGAACGTTCTGGAACAGGCCAAGCGGTATGCCAAAGGCGCCTTCAGCGGGCCGGGCAATTGGAACGGTTACCGGGTTCCGTTTCTGTACGCCTCCAATGGCGAAATCATATGGCATCTCGATGCCCGGAATACGAAGAACATATCCCGCCGAATATCAAATTTTCACACGCCGGATGCCCTGGCCGAGTTTTTTGAAAGCGACACCGCCAAAGGATTGGAATGGCTGCAATCCAATCCCGTCGATATTGAACGCCTGCACGATTTCCAGCGCAAAGCCATTGGGAAGATCGAAGCGGCCATCATTAAAGGCAAGCGTGCCATGCTCATTGCCATGGCAACCGGAACCGGCAAAACATTTACCACGGTTTCCCTGATTTATCATCTCCTAAAGGCCAAAGCCGCCCGCAGGATCCTGTTTCTGGTGGACCGTCGGGCGCTGGCCGCGCAGGCGGTGCGTGAATTTGCATCGTTTACGACCTCCTCGGGTAACAAGTTTAGTCGGGAATACGAGGTTTACAGCCAACGCTTTCACAAGGACGATTTCGGAGATGACACACCCTTTGACCCCAAAGTGCTTCCCAATGAATATCTGACTGCTCCCAATGCGACCCATACGTTTGTCTATGTCTCAACCATCCAGCGCATGACGATCAATCTTTTCGGCTGGGAAAATGCCTTTTCCCAGAGTCAAGACGATCCGGATTATGAGGCCGATACGGAAATGCTGGACATACCGATTCATGCGTTTGATGTCATTATTGCCGACGAATGCCACCGCGGGTATACGGCCAGCGATACTGCCGTCTGGCGCCGGCTGATGGATTATTTTGATGCGGTTAAAATCGGTTTGACAGCCACACCGGCTACGCATACCCTGGCACTGTTTAAAGAGGTAGTTTATCGCTATACCACCGAAAAGGCCATCCAGGAAGGCTATCTGGTGGATTACGATGCCGTAAAAATAAAATCGAATGTACGCATGAACGGCATTTTTCTGAAGCCGGGGGAACAGGTGGGGGTTATCGATACCCGGACCGGCGAGGAAACCTATGACCAGTTAGAGGATGAGCGTGAATTTCCCACCCAGGAGATTGAGCAAAATGTCACTGCGCCGGAGAGCAATCGTAAGATCATCAAGGAGGTTGCCAAATATGCCTATAAACACCAGCAGGAAACCGGTCGCTTCCCCAAAACGCTGATATTTGCCGTGAACGATCTGCCGCATACTTCCCATTGCGATCAGATCGTTACGATCTGCCGCGATGAATTCGGCCAGGGCGATGACTTTGTCCAGAAAATTACCGGCAGCCCCAGCGTGGACCGTCCCTTGCAGAAGATTCGCGAGTTTCGCAACCGTCCGACGCCCAAGGTGGTGGTTACTGTGGATATGCTGTCCACCGGCGTGGATATTCCCAGCCTTGAATTCATTGTTTTTCTGCGCCCGGTAAAATCGCGAATTCTGTGGGTGCAGATGCTGGGCCGGGGCACCCGGCGCTGTCCAGATATCCATAAAACCCATTTTACAATTTTCGACTGTTTTGACGGGACCCTGATCGAGTATTTTAAAGACACTACGGATTTTAAAGTTGAACTGCCTCAAAAAGAACTTATCCCCCTTGAGCAGGTCATCGAGAATATTTATCAAAACGTGGACCGCCGCTATTTTATCAGCGTGCTGGTAAAACGTCTGCGGCGGATCGAACGCAATATGAGCGGCGAGGCTCGCGAACAATTTGCAGCATTTATACCGGACGGCGATATCGGAAAGTTTGCCGCGAACCTGCCCAAGCTGATCCGGGATGATTTCACCCATACGCTGAATCTCCTGAGGGATAAAAAGTTTCAGGAGCTGCTGATCAATTACCCGCGGGCAAAGCGCACCTTTATCGTGGGCTATGAAACCGAAGACGAGGTGTCCTCCGAAGCCATGATTCATGCCGGCAGCGACTATCAAAAACCGGAGGACTATCTGGATGCCTTTGCGCGCTTTGTCCGGGAAAACCCCGAGCAGATCGAAGCGATCCGGATTTTGCTGCAACGGCCCCGGGCCTGGCGGACCGAGGCGCTCAACGAATTGCGGGAAAAGCTGAAGCGCAACAATTTTCCGGAAAAAGAACTGCAAAAAGCGCATAAGCTGGTGTATAGAAAGTCTCTGGTGGATATTATTTCCATGGTCAAGCACGGTGCGGCCAAAGAGTCGCCGCTTTACACTGCCTCTGAAAGAGTGGGCTGGGCGCTGCAAAAAGTGATGGCGGGCAGGCATTTTAATGATGAGCAGCAGCAATGGCTGGGGTATATCCGGGAGCACCTGATTGCGAACCTGACCATTGAACTGGAAGACTTTGATGACGTGCCGGTTTTTGAACGCCGGGGCGGCGCCGGCAAGGCCCGCAAGGTCTTTGGCGCTGATCTGGAAGCCCTGGTTGCGGAGATCAATTACGCGGTTGCCGCGTGAGCGATCGGATTCATAACCGCCTGGGCATATTTTTGGGGTTTGCCTTCACTCAAAATCCCCCCAGCCCCCTTTTTCAAAGGGGGTGCAGTTCTCTCGGTGAGTTGTAGGAAATTTGGCGCTTGACGTATTTAACCTTCAATTGTAGCAAGGGCAAAAAAATTTGAAGGAATTACCCCATTAAAGTCCCCCTTTTTAAAGGGGGATTCAGGGGGATTTGAATCACTCCGGATAAAGAATAAGGGACACACCTATGACGGATATTGTAAACAAGCTGTGGGGCTTTTGCCATACCCTGCGGCATGACGGCATTGACTACGGCGATTATATTGAACAGCTTACCTATCTGCTGTTTCTGAAGATGGCGGATGAAAAAGCGGTCCGCATTCCGGAGAAATATAACTGGGAAAGCCTTAAAAAAGAATCCGGGCAGGATTTGCTGGATCATTATGCCGATGCCTTGCGAAAACTGCGCGAGGAACCCGGCCTGCTGGGGGACATTTTTGCTCAGGCCATGCCCCGCTTCAACAACCCGGTAAACCTCAAGCGGCTCATTACCATGATCGATGAGGAAGAATGGTCGGCCCTGGGGGTGGATGTAAAAGGCGCGGCCTTTGAAGGGCTGCTGGAAAAATCGGCCAGCGAGGGTAAAAAAGGCGCCGGGCAGTACTTTACGCCCCGGGAATTGATCAAATCCATTGTGCGGATCATGCAGCCGGACCCCCGCCACGACCCGGAATTCAACATTTGCGATCCGGCCTGCGGCACCGGCGGCTTTCTAATGTGCGCCTATGAATGGCTGATGGAGGAAACCAAAGGCGCCTTGAGCCGCAAGGATATCAAACGGATCAAAACCAGAACCTATTTCGGCCAGGAGCTGGTTCCCCGTCCCCGGAGGCTGGCCCTGATGAACCTGTATCTGCACGGGCTGGAAACCCGCATCCACCTCGGCGACTCCATTTACGAACCGGATCGCGGTGAGCGTTATAACTGCATCCTGACCAATCCGCCTTTCGGCACCAAGGGGGCCAACCAGGCGCCGGAGCGGGATGACTTTACAATATCCACCAGCAACAAGCAGCTTAATTTTGTGCAGCACTGCGTGAACATTCTCAAGCCCGGCGGCCGCTGCGCCATTGTTTTGCCGGACAACTGCCTGTTCGAGGGTAAGGCCGGGGAAGTCTTTGAAATCCTGATGCAGGACTGCAACCTGCATACGGTCCTGCGGCTGCCGCGCGGCACCTTTACCCCTTACAGTCCCGGCGTGAAAGCCAATGTGATCTTTTTCCAGAAAGGCTTTTCCACCCGGATCATCTGGATTTATGATGCCCGTTCCAATGTGCCCGGCATCACCAAAAAGGAGCGGCCCCTGATCCAGGCGCATTTTGAAGCGTTTGAAAAGTGCTACGGTAAAGATCCCAGCGGTCAGAGCGAGCGCAAGGATCTGGGGATGGAAGGCCGATTTCGCAAGTTCGATATCGACAATGTCAAGGAGCGCAATTACAAGCTGGATATTACCTGGCTGAAAGACGAGTCTTTGGAAGATGCCAACGACCTGCCGGAACCGGAAGTGCTGGTGTCCGAAGCGATTACGGAACTGGAAGCGGTGGTGGATGATTTGAGGGATATACTGGAGTTGATCGAGATAAACGGGAATTCAGTTAATGGGTAAACTTCCTTTAAATTGGGCGGCTTCAACTTTGGGAGAAATCTGCTCTAAGCCTCAATATGGATGGACATGCCAAGCGTCAAAAAGGGGAACCTTAAGGATTATTAGGACTACTGATATCTCTAAAAAACAAATAAGTTGGGATACAGTTCCCTTTTGCGCTAACGCTCCAGAAAATATCGATAAGTACAGAATAAAAAAAAACGATATTTTGGTATCACGAGCTGGATCGGTCGGCGTTAGTTATAGAGTTGACAAAGTGCCATACGACGCTGTTTTCGCTTCTTATCTCATCAGATTCAAACCAAAATCTACGATTAATCCAAAATACATTGAATATTATCTAATGTCTGATGACTATTGGAAATCGATATTTGAATTTTCTGCAGGGATTGCCGTTCCTAATGTAAATGCCTCAAAGCTTTCTGACTTACAAATACCAGTTGCACCGATTACAGAACAACACCGCATCGTTGCCAAGCTGGAAAAACTGCTGGCAAAGGTGGACAAATGTAAAAAGCGGCTGGAAAAAATCCCCGCCATCCTCAAACGCTTTCGCCAGTCCGTCCTCGCCGCTGCATGTTCGGGGAAGCTTACAGAAGATTGGAGGGGTAGGCATCCGGGTGTTGAAAGTGCCGAAGATTTGCTGCTTAAAATAGTCAAAGAAAGGAAAAGTCAATATCATAAAGAGTGTGAAAACCGTAATAAAAAATCGATTGAAATACTTACCATGTCTAAAGGACCGTCATTAGAATCTCCTAATGAAACTAATCTTCCATCTTCATGGAAATACATTCTTTCTTACGATTTGTTTTCATTTGTTACTAGTGGATCTAGAGGATGGGCTAAGTACTATTCTAAAGAAGGAGCCAAATTTATCCGAATTGGGAATTTATCACATAGCACAATTGATATAGACTTGGAGAACATACAAAGAATACATCCGCCTCATGGAAGCGAAGGAAATAGAACACGTATTAAAGAAAATGATATTTTGATTTCTATAACGGCCGATACAGGAATGATAGGTTTTGTTCAATTTGATATTGGCGAGGCATACGTGAATCAACATATTGCTCTCTCTCGACCTGTTAAAGGTTATTCTGCAAAGTATCTTGCTTGGTTTCTTGCATCGGAAGATGGCCAGAATCAATTCAATGCATTGCAAAGAGGGGTAACAAAAGCTGGCTTGGGGTTAGACGATATTAAAGGTATTAGGGTACCTTCCCCTCCAATGGAGGAACAACACGAAATCGTCCGTCGGGTGGAAGCCCTATTCAAAACCGCCGATCAAGTTGAAGCCCGGCATTTAAAAGCTAAAGTCCAGGTGGACAAGCTCACCCAGTCGATCCTTGCCAAAGCCTTTCGCGGCGAGTTGGTTCCCCAGGACCCCAATGACGAACCGGCCTCGGAACTGCTGAAACGAATCAAAGCGGAAAAAGCAAAGACAATCACTGAACGCAAGATTTGAAAAACAGAAAAAAGATAAGACGTTGTTTAATAAGATAGACTTGTGCTATTTAACTCACGGTTACAAACTCATAGGGATTTTGAATCGTCGTCTTATTCTTGAAAATATACAATCCATTAAGTCCCTCTCTTTTCAAAGGAGAAAAGGCGGGCATTCGGATGGAGCAGAGGTGATCTGATGATCAACCGACGTATTAAAACGGAAGAGGATTACAACCTTGCATTAAACCGCATAGAGCAGCTTATGGATGCAAGATCTGGTTCCCCGGAAGCGGATGAACTTGAGCTGTTGGCTGCCCTTGTGGAATTTTATGAAGATCAACACTTCCCCATGGACCTGCCTGATCCTGTTGAAGCCATCAGATTCAGAAGGGAGCAGCTTGGGCTAAAGGGTTGAGGAATGTGGCATGAAGAAAATAAAAGACATACCGATATCCGACCGCCCGCGCGAAAAGCTTCAGCAAAAAGGGGCTGCGGCATTATCCGACCAGGAACTGCTCGCTATACTTTTGGGCAGCGGAACCAAATCTCATGACGTCATGACCCTGTCCGACCGTATTCTGAGGGTTATGGACAAAACCAGCGCCAACCCAACCCTTAAAGAACTTCAGGCCATCGAGGGTGTCGGTCCGGCCAAGGCGACCCTGATTGCCGCAGCTTTTGAATTCGCCCGCCGGCGGATTCGTCCGGAAGGGTTCAAAATATCCTTCCCGCCGGATGTGCTGCCGCTGATCCGTCACATGGCCGACCGCAAACAGGAACATTTCCTCTGCATTTCCCTCAACGGCGCCAACGAGGTCATTGCCACCCGCACTGTTTCGGTCGGTCTGGTCAATAAAACACAGGTACACCCCCGCGAGGTATTTGCCGACCCCATCACCGACCGGGCGTCCGCCGTCATCGTGGCCCACAATCACCCCACCGGCAATCTGACCCCCAGTAAGGATGATGTTGAAATAACGAAGGAACTGAAGAGAGCTGGTGAAACCCTGGGCATCAAACTGCTTGATCATATCATTTTTAGTCATAAGGGGTATTACAGTTTTCTGGAAAAAAATGAACTTTGAATCTGATCACAAACAACAAATTTCCTGGTAAAATGAAAACGGTGTTGATTTAGATCCTTAAATTTGATTTTATAAGGAATCAAATGGCAACCGACCCCACTTTGATATATCATATAACCCATAAGGATAACCTTGGAAGGATTCTTTCAAATGGAGGACTGGTTGCGCAAAGCCAAATCAGCAAAACAGATTTAACTTATTGTAATATTGCTCATAATTCCATCCAAGACCGGCGTTCTCAGAAATCAGTCCCATGTGGACCAAAGGGATGCCTTCATGATTATGTGCCTTTTTATTTTGCGCCAAGATCACCGATGCTTTATGCGATCAGAATGGGGAATGTATCTGACTGCACAGCAGGCCAATCCGATATTGTGTATTTGGTTTCAAGCGCTCAAAGAGTGAAAGCTGCGAGTATAGAATTCGTTTTTGCAGACGGCCACGGTATCATGGCTTTCTCAGAATTTTTTGATGATTTGAAAGACCTCGATGCAGTTGATTGGGATATTATGAGTGAAACATATTGGACAGACACATTAGAAGATCCTGATCGAAAAAGAAGAAGACAGGCTGAATTTCTGGTTTACCAAAGATTCCCATGGACCCTAATTGAAGAGATTGCTGTTATGGACAGCCATGTTGAATCAGAAGTAAAGACTATGATTTTAAGGGCTTCCCACAAACCTCCCGTAATTATTAGACAAGCTTGGTATTATTAAAAGGAGGGCAAGATGATTAAGCTAACGGAAGGAAATTTATTGGAAGCAAAGGCCGAGGCGTTGGTCAACACCGTTAATTGCGTAGGAATCATGGGGAAGGGTATTGCACTTCAGTTCAAACAGGCATACCCGAAGAATTTTGAGGAATATGCCAAAGCTTGCCAAAAAGGGCAGGTGCGCATTGGTCGCATGTTTGTGCATAAAAGAAATGAAATGTTTTATCCGAAATATATCATTAATTTTCCGACTAAGAGACATTGGAAAGGCGGATCACGGATTGAGGATATTGAGCTGGGCCTCAAGGATTTAACAAAAAAGGTATTAGAGCTGAAAATAAAGTCGATTGCGATTCCTCCGTTGGGATCAGGGTTGGGGGGGTTGAACTGGCGGGATGTAAAAAAAAGAATTAATGAAGCTTTTGAAGATATTCCCAATGTTGAAGTCCTTCTGTATGAACCAAAAGGTGCACCAAAAGCTGATGAAATTCGAATCTCGACCTCAAGGCCAAGCATGACTAAGGGAAGGGCTTTATTAATCAGGCTGTTAGAAGTTTATAAAAGTCAGGGATATCGCCACACATTGTTAGAAATTCAGAAATTAGTGTATTTCCTGCAGAAAGCAGGGGAAGATCTCAAACTTCGCTTTATGCGAAAAAAATATGGACCTTACGCCGAGAACCTTCATCACGTATTACAAAGAATTGATGGACACTTCATAAGGGGCTATGGCGATAGGAGCGGTGGTTCCGAAATATATCTCCTACAGGGTGCCGTCGAAGAAGCAAGATCGTCTCTTGAAGAAGATAAAGAAGCTAAAGAACGGCTCGAAGCTGTTGCCCGACTCATAAGAGGGTTTGAAACACCTTACGGTATGGAGCTTCTTTCTACAGTGCATTGGATTGCTATTGAATATCCTGAAGCTGCAAAAGATCCAGAAATAGCTGTAAGGAAAATCCAAGATTGGAGTCCCAGAAAAAAGCTTAAAATGAAGCCTCAACATATCAAAAAAGCATGGGAAAGATTGAAAGAGGAAAAGTGGCTCAATGCGGCCTAATCAAATTTAAAATTTTCATTCTGGAAAGTCCTTAAGTTCTTAATTTTTTCAGATTATCTTAGACCAACCCTCTAGTTCATTGTAAATCAGTTATATTCCCAGATATGCTTTTCTAACGGATTCATTTGAAAGCAGGTTTGCGGCGGAATCGGTCAGGGTGATCCGGCCGGTTTCCATGACATACCCGCGGTGGGCGACCTTTAAGGCCAGGTTCGCGTTTTGTTCCACCAGGAAAATGGTGGTTTTGTTTTCGCTGTTTATTTTTTTGATGATGTCGAATATGCGTTTGACCACAAGGGGCGCCAACCCTAAAGAGGGTTCATCCAGCAGCAGCAGCCGGGGTCTGGCCATCAAGGCCCGGGAGATGGCCAGCATCTGCTGTTCGCCGCCGCTGAGTGTTCCGCCGGCCTGATGCCGCCGTTCCGCCAAAATGGGGAACAGTTCAAAAACATAGTCCAGGTCCTGTTTCATCTTTTCCCGGTCTGTTCGCAAAAAAGCGCCCATATCCAGGTTTTCCAAAACGGTCAGATAAGGGAATATCCGGCGGCCTTCCGGCACCTGGCAGATGCCCAAGGATACGATTTTATTGGGGGGCAGGGTATGGACCGGTCCGCCCATAAACAGGATTTCGCCGAACCGGGGCGGGACAATGCCGCAGATGGACATGAGCGTCGTTGATTTACCGGCGCCGTTGGCGCCGATCAGGGCGATGATTTCACCCTCGGAAATGTCGATGCTGATCCCTTTCAGGGCCTGAATATTGCCATAGAAGGTTTCGACATTCTTCAGTTTAAGCATCGGTTTCCTCTCCGAGATAAGCCTTGATGACCGCCGGATTGTTTTTGATCTCCCGGGGTGTACCCTGGGCAATTTTTTTGCCGTAGTCCATGACAACTATCCGGTCCGACAGGCTCATCACCAGTTTCATGTCGTGTTCAATTAAAAGGATGGAGACACCCTCCTGATCCCGAAGCCGCACAATCAGCTTGTCCAGTTCCCTTGTTTCCGGAGGATTCATACCGGCGGCCGGTTCATCCAGCAGCAGGATAAACGGATCGGTTGCCAGCGCCCTGGCGATCTCTAGGCGTCTTTGGGCGCCGTATGGCAGATTTTTTGCAAATTCATTTACAAAATTTGTCAGTCCGATTTTTTCAAGGATGCGATAGCTGTCGGTCACAACCTGTTTTTCTTCTGCAATCGTAGCTTGCGGTCTGAAAACAGCGCCTATAATCCCTGCGGACATGCGACAGTGACGTCCGATCATGACGTTTTCAAGGACCGTCATGTTGGGAAACAGGCGGATATTCTGAAAGGTGCGGGCCAGACCCTGGGCGGTGACCTGGTTGGGTTTCAAGTTGTTTAATTTTTTTAGCTTTTTTCCCGGCGGCGTGATCAACATATCGCCGCCGGTGGGGGGGTACATGCCGGTGATGCAGTTAAAAAAAGTGGTTTTTCCGGCGCCGTTCGGGCCGATCAGGGCAACGATTTCTCCCGGGTAAACCTCCAGGCTCAGGCTGTCCAGGGCCCTAAGACCGCCGAAATCCTTGGTCAGGTTTTTAACTTCTAGAATAGGATGGGTATCTTTACCGTTTTTCATTTTTATTGCCGGGAGCTTCGAACTGGTAAGTTCGGCGAACCGTACTGATAATTCCACCGGGTCGAAACACCATCATACCGACCAGGATGACACCAAAGAGCAGCGTCCGGTATTCTGAAAATGCGCGCAGGTATTCCGGCAGCAGTATCAGCGTTAAAGCGCCGGTAATGACGCCGACGATGGAGCCCATACCGCCTAAGACAACGATGCAGAGGATAATGATCGACTCCCAGATGGTAAAACTGGCCGGGTTGATAAAGGTGGTCTTGGCCGCAAAAACGACGCCCCCCATCCCGGCCCAGGTGGCGCCGAGGGCAAAAGCGGTTAGTTTTGTTTTGGTCTTGTCGATGCCCATGGCCTGGCAGGCAATTTCATCTTCCCTTAAAGCAATCCAGGCCCTGCCGATCCTGGAATCCTGCAGCCGGTTGACGACAAAGATCGTAAAAATGACCAGCCCGATCATCATAAAGTAGATAAAGATGATGGATTGATGCAGTGAAAAATCAATGCCGAAGAAGCCCGGGCGGGGGATATTGGCAATGCCGCTGGGACCGAAGGAAAATTCGTTCCAGTTTTCCAGGATGAGCCGGATGATTTCCCCGAAACCCAGGGTGACAATAGCCAGATAGTCTCCGCGCAGGCGCAGGACCGGAAACCCCAACAGGATGCCGAAAAGAAATCCCAGACCGGCGCCGATGGGCAGGGCCGTCCAGAAACCGATGCCGAAATGATAGTTCAGCAGGGCGTAGCTGTACGCCCCGACGGCATAAAAAGCCACATAGCCAAGGTCGAGCAGCCCGGCAAGGCCCACCACGATATTGAGCCCCAGTCCGATGACGATATAGATCAGCGCATTGACCATGATGTTGGTTTGGTACATTGAAAAGAGGAAGGGGAATGCGATCGTGAAAACTGCCAGGACGATCAGCGCCGGGATGAAAATTTGGGGCTTGTCAAGGGCGGATTGGAGCAAAGGTTTTCTTGGAGCCGATCCGGATTGAACCTTTTTTTGCCCGGTTTCTTTACGTTTGATGAGGTAACGCCATAAAAAGGACAGAAAAAAGCTGCCGATACCCACAAAAAAAAGGTTCCACCAGCGCCACTCCACCGTCTTATAGATCGTGTTCACCCGGATGACCATGACGGGAAAGGTCAGAAACATGAACCAGATGGAAGTCAGCAGGGATTTTTTTATTTCTGCAAGACTTGGCAGCATGCGGTCACACCTTCTCCGTTTCGGATCGACCCAGGATTCCGGAGGGTCTGAAAATCAGAATGAATACCAGGAATAGAAATGCAAACACGTCTTCATAATCGCTGGAAACATATCCGGTAAAGAAACTTTCGGTCCAACCCAGGACCAGACTGCCCAGAACAGCGCCGGGAATGCTGCCGATCCCGCCCAGGACCGCCGCCACAAAGGCCTTTATGCCGGCGATGAAACCGATGTAGAAATTGATCTGTCCGATGTGGGAGGCGATCAGCACCCCGCCGATGGCGGCCGTGGCCGAACCGACGATAAAGGTAACCGATATGACGCGGTTGACGTCTACGCCCACCAGCATGGCCATGTCGCGGTCCTGGGCGGTGGCCCGCATGGCTTTGCCGATTCGGGTAAATTTGATCATCAATGTCAGCAGAATCATGACTGCGGTGGTTGTGACCAGGATGACGACTTCCGAAGATCGGATAATGTGGGCGTAGGGTATTAGAAATTTAAATTCGGGAATCAGACTGGGAAAGGGCAGAAAATCGGATGTCTGTGCCAGCAAGACATAATTTTGTAAAAAAAGGGACATGCCGATGGCGCTGATCAGGGCGGACAGCCTGGGCGCATGCCGCAGGGGCTTGTAGGCTAATTTTTCTACGGTAAAGCCGTACGCGCTGGAGTAGATCACCGCCACCAGGGAGGCGATCACCAGAATCGCCACATGGTTCCAGCCCAGCAGCGTGAGGACGCCGGCCACGATCAGGGCCGTAAACGCCCCGATCATATAGATTTCACCATGGGCAAAGTTGATCAGCTGGATAATGCCGTACACCATGGTATAACCCAGGGCGATCAGAGCATAGATGCTGCCGCGGGTCAGGCCTCCCAGAAGGAGTTCGAGAAAGTAATCCATCTATAAAATATGCTCCCCATCAGTCCGGGTATGCTTATTTGAAAAATAAAATTATCAACATGAAAAACCTTGGGGACTACGTAAGCTAAAGCCCCCAAGGTTTCATTTTGGTAGTCGTTACATGATTTCTACATAAACGCCGTTTTTGACCTGGTACATTGAAAAACCGACGCCGATGGCGTCACCGCGCTCATCGAATCGAATAATACCCAGGGGAGTAGCGACAAATTCAGTCTTCAAAGCCTTTGAAATTTGATCATAATCGAACGAGCCCGTCTTTTCAATGGCGTTCAGTAGCGCAAGGGTTGCGGAATAGGCATTGAGGAAAAATGCGCCGGGATCTTCACCGTATTTCTTTTTATG
>Ga0180009_10005383_pt1 | contig 13731 bp, 10 predicted proteins | sample OS_PC_MetaG_FD_123537 | JGI IMG/M metagenome (GOLD analysis project Ga0180009, IMG submission 123537) | Groundwater microbial communities from the Aspo Hard Rock Laboratory (HRL) deep subsurface site, Sweden - OS_PC_MetaG | ecosystem: Environmental > Aquatic > Deep subsurface > Groundwater... | reverse complement strand
TATATGTGTAGGCACAACATGCTCAGAAGATGGGGACATTTCCCATAATCATGGAGCCTGGGATGCCTGGGTGGTCAGGCTATCAGAAAGCGGAGAAATAATTTGGGAAAGAACCTATGGGGGTAGCGGACATGATGGTGGTGCCAGTATAACTTCAACAACAGATGGTGGCTACCTGATAGCGGGTGCAACCAGCTCTACTGATGGCGATGTTGCATGTACGCTTCATAGCGATTTTTATTCGGATGTTTGGCTAATAAAAATTGATTCAACAGGAGAGATAGAATGGCAACAATGTTATGGCGGTACCACATATGATGAACCTACTGAGATTTATCAGACAAGTGATGGAGGGTATGTTTTATTGGGCATGACTACCTCTACTGACGGCGATGTAAGCGGTTTCCACGGTCCTGGCGGTGATGCATCCAAATGGGACTTATGGGTTGTAAAGCTTGATGCTTCTGGCACAATAGCATGGCAGCGATGCTTGGGAGGCTACGAGAATGAACAGCCGGGCTTTCTGGCTCTGCATCCGGATGGGGGCTATTTGATAGGGGGCAACTCCAACTCAACAGACGGCGATATCAACTGCAACGAATCCCTGCCGGGCACCTATACCGGCTGGCTGGTAAAACTGGATGCTTCAGGCGAAATCGCCTGGCAGCGTTGTTTGGGGAGTCAGGTAAATAACTCGCTTACTGCAATTCACATCTTAGGGCAAGAGCACTATTTGATAGGAGGAGGTACCCGCGCCAATGGAGGCGATGTGGACTGCGACCTGAAAGGGCAAACCGATATTTGGCTGGTAGAACTGATGGATACCCTAACCAGCATACAAGCTGCTGAGCCGGCAACAAAACTTGGTATCACAGCCCGCCCCAACCCAGCCAAACATTGGGTAAGCTTTACTTATGAGTTACCCATGGGGATGAGTGAAGCGGTGCTGGAAGTAGCAGATGCTACTGGCCGTTTGCTTGGAAGTGAAAAGCTGAGCAATAATAAAGGCCAGAGTTTATGGGATATCCGGGGCATGTCAGCTGGTGTTTATTATTATAGGCTTACAGGCAATGGGTTTGCAAAAAGTGGTAAATTGATAATAGTAGAATAGATAATCAATACCGGTTCGGGTTATTATACCCGAGCCCCCAGCTGGCGCCGATTTGCAATCGGTGTCCGTCCAATTTTATTTTTGGTCTCATGCTTTTTGGTTCATGTCTCAAAAATAATCAATTCTCACCAATGACATCATATTTTTTAAGTGCAAACAGCCAACAGCCAACAGCCAACAGCTCCCGCTTAGCGTAACCAATAGTCAAAGCCAAACGAATCCCGATAGTTCTATAGCAGAACCTCCCGACATTTCAGTTGGGACAGGCTCTTCAGGGTTCAGCCGCCAAATAATATTATGATAAACGAATTGCCACTCATTTATTTTTATCTTTATACCCTTTATAGGTGATATTGAAACCAGTTTAAAGTAGGGCAATTATTTTTGCTAAGTTCTCCTGAAAACCGGAAGCATATTTAAATTTCGATGAATATATGAGCTGACAATAAATTTAAAAAAGCAGATTTGAAAACAATAACATTATTCTTCTTTTTGTCCTTGTTGAATGGATTGTTTTCGAATACGTTATATGGTGAATTACCCCCAATGCCCCAACAGGAAAAGGGCACGGAAGAGGAATCACGTATTCCATACGAAGAAGGGTTGTCCTGGTTTAAAATGGCTGAATTCCATGCTGCTGAAAAAGCATTTTTGGAGGCCATTTCCATTGCGGAAAACACTGGCGAAAAAGAAATGCTGGCATTTTCACTTCATTATCTGGGAAACATCGATAGCTGGAAAGCGAATTTTCATCAATCCATCTTTTACCATAAAAAAGCCAAAGCTTTGTTTTCTGAAATTGACAATTTTGAATATGTTGGTATTTCAAATAGGAAGATTGCAATAGGATTCGAGAATCTTGGAAATTATGACAGCACGCTTGCTTATTATAAACTGAATATCGCTAACAGAGAAGTATTCAACAGGGAGAGCATTTCCAAAAAAACGCTTGGTAATTCTAAAAAGGAAAGTACATTAGGAGACACCCCCATGCTTGATGTGATTTTCACCAGTTATCAGGCAATTAGCGCCTTGTACGCCAAATTACAGAATTACCGCGAAGCCTACACCTATTTGCGCGAAGCTATTGAATATGCTGAAGAAACAGAGAGCAAAGCGGCGCTGGCCAAATTGTACTTTACGGCCGGACAATTATTCCTGAATAACCATGTAAACAAAGACATTGCCCTTGAATACATGCAGGAGGCACAAATGCTATTCAGGGAATTGAATGATTTGCAATACCTGAACTGGGCAAGGCTTAGCGTTGGTGACTGGCACCTGAAAACAGGAGATGATTCACTGGCATTACGCATCTACAAAGAAGTTAGTCTGGAACTCGATTCGGGCAATCATTCAACGCAATCCCAGACCGATTACCGGATTGGAATGACTTATAAAAAAAGAAATAATTACGATTCTGCATTGGTGTATCTGCAGAAAAGCATCGACGGGATGTGTATGGTTTGCCCTGAAATCCAAATTCACAAATCATTGATCGAAGCAGGCCTGACCTATTTAATAATTGATGATTCACCTCAGGCCTTTGCATACTTAAACAGGTCACGCAAAATAGCTGATGAATCGCAATCAGGCATGGAGATGGTCAAATCATCAGAAGCCCTGGCAAAGTACTATCTCAGCATACAAAAACAGGATAGTGCCATCTATTTTTTAAAGGATGCCTATAAGCTTGCCGGAGAATTGGGGCTCATTAAAAGCATCAAATCGGCAGCCGAGCAACTGAGTGATATCTATTATTCGAGCGGAGAATTTCAAACTTCTTCCGATTTTTTAGCCATCGCGAATCAAATGAATGATAGTTTGGCCGGCATCGAAAAATACAACGAGGTAGCTAAACTTGAAATGCGATTTGAAATCGAAAAAAGAGAAGAAGAGCGGAAGATGGAAGCCCGGCTGTTTGAAAGTGAAATCGCCAAACAGAAACTTATTCGCAATACTTCAATGGCAGGAGCAATTATCGTGATTATTATTGGAATAATGCTGTTGCGTGCTTACAGGAGCAAAAGAAAGGACAATAAACTATTGGCCAGCCAAAAGGCAGAAATCCAGGAGATTTCAATAAAGTTGCAGGAATCCAGTAAACGCAAACTTGATTTCTTCACCAACATCTCCCACGAAATCCGCACCCCGCTCACACTTATTAAATCTCCACTGGAAAGAATTCTTAAGGCAGACAAAAAGGGTCCTGAAACCGATGGTCAACTTCAAATTGCCCTTAACAATACAAACAAGTTAAAAGAGCTGCTGAACCAAATCCTTGATTTGCAAAAACTGGATGAGAAGATGCTGGGACTGGATTTAACAAATTTCGAACTCATCGCTTTCTGCCGCGAAATTGTTGCTTCCTTCGAAGGTTATAGTTATCAAAGCAATTGCGGTTTTAAATTTGAATCAAATATTGGTGAAGCCCTGGTACGATTCGACCAGATCAGGCTGCGATCCATTATTACCAACCTATTATCAAATGCTTTTAAATACAATAAGCAGGGTGGTTGGGTGCAATTTAAGATTGAAGTAACTGTAAACCAGCTAAAACTTGAAATTAAAGATACGGGAATAGGAATATCCGCTGAACACCTCAATAAACTTGGAGAACGGTATTACCAGGTTGAAAAACCAAATGCTTCTGTTGAAGGAACGGGCATTGGCCTGGCTTATGTGAAAGAACTGGTGGAACTGATGAAGGGTGAACTTGAAATTTTAAGTGCACTAAACGAAGGCACAGCAGTAACCATCTCCTTGCCCTGCAACGACATAGATATCCTGAAAGAAACCCCTCTTAATAAAGAGATTAAACCCAAAGAACAATTATTTGATCAACTGGAAGAACAGCTATCTGACAATTCAAATGGCCTTTCCAGTATTTTAATCGTCGAAGACAACAATGAATTGCGCAAATTTCTACACGATTTATTTGCCTCTGATTACCAAGTCATTACCGCCAAAGACGGATTGGAAGGAAAGGAGATGGCTTTGAAACACGTTCCCGATTTAATCATCAGCGATATCATGATGCCGGGGATCGATGGAAATGAATTGTGCCGGGCACTAAAAAACGACATCAATACCAGCCACATCACCATCATTCTTTTTACCGCCAAAGGATCGCCCGAAAGCATTGTGGATGGCTACGACTGCGGCGCCGATGATTATATCGTGAAGCCGTTCGATACGGATATCCTGCTTAAAAAAGTAAAAAACATGATTGCTACCGCCGTAAATGCCCGGAGGCAATTCAGCTTTACGGATATCGAGCGAAGCACCACCAAATATTCTGAATTTGATAAGAAATTCCTGAAAGGCTGTTTGTCCATTGTAAAAGACAATTTGGATAACAGCCAGTTCACTGTGGAAATTCTGGCTGAAAATATGAGCGTACACCGCAGAACCCTGTTGCGGAAGTTTAATGCCTTAACGGATAAAACCCCTGCTGATTTAATCCGCCACACCCGCATGACGAAAGCGGCTGAACTGTTAAAGGATAAAAAATACCGCGTAAACGAAGTTGCCCTGATGGTAGGTTATGAAGACACAAACCGCTTCAGCCAGGCATTTAAACAGTACCATGGCGTTTCTCCTTCAGGTTATAAATAGGCGTTCAGGGAATCATTAAACCCTTGTTTTTCCATCCATTCCCATTTTGTCCTGATTTGCCACCAATCCTGTCCCCGTTTGCCGGCGCCGGTATGCCTTGAAAATGCGTGCTTTGTAGCATGATTTATCAAATTTTAAACATGCAAATAGAAATTTTAAATGAGCATACCATGTTAAAAAAAATCAGTTTCATTCTATTGGTAATTATTTTTTGGTCGGGCATTCTAACAGCGCAGGCAAGTCATCTGACCGATACTACGGTTTATACGCTTGGCTTCTCTACTTATCTTTCACAAATCTATAAATACGCATCCAGCGTAGATATTAATACCGATAGCGAAGGGTATATGTATATTTCAGGAAATACCAGGGATAAAAATTTCCCTGCCACCGAAGGAGCTTATCAAAATGAACTGAAAGGCGATGGCACTGCCGATGTTTTTGTCGTAAAATATACACCCGAAGGTGAAATTGTTTTTGCCACATTAGTCGGGGACGAGGTTATTTGTAAAAGATTGGAAGATTAGTGAATGATTTTATTATTCTTCCTCGTCTTTATAAGCGAGTTAAAGTATTGAAATGTTTATCAATTAAAAAAGACAATTCTGACATTACCAGTAGTAATTATAAAACTAAACAGGCCTTGAAAATGAAAAATGTGATTAGAAATATTACGATTCCTTTGATAATGATGTTTCATGTTGCCTTACTTGCACAAAATGAGACTCCTCAACTTTTTGAGCCTGCAACTATTAAGGCAGACATTGACACTTTGATTTCCAAATTAAAGGATGTTCATCCTACATTTCTAAACCATTACGAAACCAATAACTATAAAACACAGATTGACAGCATAAAAAAGATTATTACCGGTCCCATGACATCACTGGATTTTTTTAGAATAATGCAGCCATTTGTTGTTATCGATGGGCATACAACCTTAAGATACACAGGAGCACTCAATCCAAATGAAGAAAGTCCACTGTTTCCATTCAGGGTCATTATTTTCAATGATTCATTATACATAAAGGAAAGCTTTTCAAAGCACGAAGTTCTGGTTAAAGGGTCTACGATTGAGAAAATTAATGGAGTTTCATGGGAAAAAATCGCCAGAAACCTATTGAGGTATATTCCCGGTGAAAAAGAATCCTACAAAATAAAGAAGCTAGAGAAAGATTTTCATATTTATATGGCATTAGTCTATGGTTCGTTTTCTGATTTTAGTATGACTGTAGATAATTCTGAATTTGAATTAAAAGGGGCCAAGTGGGATGATTTTCAAGAACCTTCAAAACCAAAATTTGTATTGCGGTTTTATGACAATGATATAGCCTATATTTATAAAAGAATGTTCATGCCCCCAAAGGATTTTCTTCATTTTATGGATTCAGCATTTTCAGTAATCTCTCAAAAACAAATAAACCATCTGGTTATAGATAATCTTAGCGGAGGTGGTTTAACTGATCTTGCTGACTCATTGATGACTTATTTTACAGATAAACCATACAGCTTGATGGCGAAAAAAATGACAAAAATAAGCCCCTTGACAAAAGGATTAATTGAGGACAAAAAATCATCAGGTACTCTTCAGGATGGTTATTTTATTGAAGAGTATCCGAAGCACAGTGCTGATCGTGAAAATCGGTTCACGGGCTCAACATACATTCTAACCGGACCTTTGTCATATTCTACCGGAACATGTTTCCCTGCAGCGGCAAAGTATTATAAAACGGCACTCATAGTAGGAGAGGAGTCCGGGCAGCCGCTATTGAGTAATGGTGATCAGAACCAGTTTATTTTGCCCGGAACAAAAATGTTTTGCATCACTGCGCTTTCAAAAGTCTATATGCCTGGTCATAATAATGATAAAATAACCGGGGTACTACCTGATTGGGAAGTAAATCCAACATTGGAGGACTTATTAGATGATAAGCAATATGCATTGGAATACACTTTGAAATCAATTAGAGAAAACAAGGTTAGATAACAAATAGACAATATGTTACAGAGATTTTATGCAACATTTAAAAAGAAAAACAAATGAATAAAAAAAAATAGTTGATGGTGTACATTATGCATACAGTACTTGTAAAGTTTGCTTACACTTATATAAAATTTGCCCAACACATTTTCGCCTAATATGCTTTCATTCAATAACATAGTATTCGTGGCACAGACATTGAAAATAATAATACAGCACATTTTAAAATGAAATTAAATCCGATGAACCAACTAAAAACGATTTTACTGTTTGCCCTCATCGCTCTATTTCTCCAGGCATCCTATGGTCAGGAAATCCAGGAATTGGAATTTAAGGCGCTGGACCCTGAATTTATCGAACTTAAAAAAACGCTTGAAGAAATTACTTCGACGGATGATGACCGGTCCATTGAATTAAGCCTGGAAGCGCTGGATAAGTTTGAAGACCCCTACATCCGCTTCGATTTAATGCTTTGGGAATTGTCCGTTCATTATGCAAACCTAAAACAATACAAGCAGTGTTTCGATATCCTCAAACAAGGTCAGCAAGAAGATATGTTTTATTTTATCAGAAGTGGCGAACGGGCTTTTCCTGCCTATACCCCCGAATTGGAAAAACTGGAAGGTTACGATGCCTTTCTGGAAAAAAACCAGGCATTAAAAGATGAAGCCGGCAAAACCTCCAAAGCTGAATTTATGATTCAACTGCCCGACAATTATTCCGAAACAAACCGCTATCCGCTCATGCTGATCCTGCATGGCGGTGGAGGAAGCATTCCTGATATTCAATACAGTTACATTTCAGAAAAACTAAAAAGCGAATTCATTGTGGCCTACTTTCAGGGAAGTATTGTCAGGGCGAGTGAATTGAGAAGTTTTGAAATGGAAGGATGGCAGCCAAAAATCAAGCAGGGCTATGAAGACATCGTTGCCAAATATGCAGTGGATACCAGCCGCGTGATTATTGGCGGCCCTTCTGCGGGAGGATACCGTTCGCTGATCCTCGGGCTTGAGCATATCATTCCGGCCTCCGGACTGCTGTTGTCGTTTCCGGTTTACCCCAGGGATAGCGACAGTACGGTATTTATTCAATCTGCCCAACGCGGCTTAAAAGTTGCCATGCTTTGTGGGGAGAACGATTGGGCCATTCAACAACAAAAGAAGCTTGGCTACTTGTTGGATAAATACGGCATACGGAATCGCTTTGTGGTCTTCCCCGAAGAAGGGCATGGCTTCCCCGAAAACTGGCCCTACTATTTAGACACTTCTGTTGATTATCTCTTTAGTGATGATGAATGATCGAAAATATGTACTTAGTACAAAGAATAAAATTATAATCAGCTGAAAATCTTTTAACTAAGACTAAACGTAAGTGAGAAACAATTTTAAATAATATGCTTATGAAAGCTTTAAACCTTCGATTTTTCCTCATCACATTCATTCTTTTTGCATGTTCAACTATATCCTTTGCAGATTCGGGAGGAGCTTTAAAACCGGAACAAGCAGCCTACGATGTAACCTATTATGATTTGGATTTGAGTATCGATCCTGAGACCCAGACCATCAATGGTTCTTTGGTTTGCAATGTTGTTATTGTCAATCCAGTTGATAGTCTTTTATTGGATCTTGATGATGTTTTTCTTGTTTCAAATATTGAAATGAGTATTAACAATTCAAATTTTCAGCAGGTGAGTTATAGTCATCAAAATGAGCTCCTGGAAATCGATATTCCTGATGTTGTTAATACGGATGATACTATTAGCTGTAAGATTTTCTATAATGGTGCCCCTCGCATTGGCCAGGGGCTTACTGGTTTTGTGTGGGAAACCACATCAGGTGGCCAGCCCTGGTTAGGTGTGGCTTGCCAGTTTGAGGGAGGAGATGTTTGGTGGCCATGTAAAGATCACCCATCGGATGAACCGGATTCTATGAATATAAGCTTTACGGTACCTAATCCTTTGGTGTGTGTATCCAATGGCCAGTATTTGGGATTTGAGGACAATGGCGACAATACATCCACCTATCATTGGTTTATATCTGTTCCCATAAATAATTATAATGTAACGTTTTATGCAGCAGATTTTTTATTGATTGAAGATAACTATGCAAGCACTATTGGTAACGATATTCCTTTTAGATTTTGGGTTTTACCCGAAGTTTATGAAACTGCTTTAAATCATATGGATGTTTTTCAGCAGGAATTTGATTTTCTCGAAGAAATTTGCGGACCTTTTCCATTCGGAACAGATAAACACGGTTGGGCACATGCACCTTATTGGGGGATGGAACATCAATCCATCATTGCATATGGCCACGATTTTACCACCAATGAATGGGGTTACGACTATATTCATTTGCATGAATTAGCCCACGAATGGTGGGGCAATTTGCTGACTGCCAAAAACTGGGCCGATGTTTGGATACACGAAGGAATTGCAACTTACACAGAGGCCTTATATGTAGAGCATTTATCAGGAGTGGAAGCCTATTATGAATTCATGAGAGATCATCAACCAAACTTTGGAATTAGTCCATTGGCACCCTATGAAGAAATGATTGCTGAAAATGCATTTCTTTTCAACGATCCTTACACCAGAGGAGCCAGTGTAATGCATACTTTAAGATATCATTTAGGCGATGATGCATTCTTTGAATTATTAAAAAGATGGGCCTATCCTGATCCTGATGATCTGGGAAATGAAGATGGCAGACAATGCAGATTGGTCAATACCGAAGATTTAAAAATCCAGGCAGAGGAGGTTACGGGTGTTGACTTAGACCCATTCTGGACTGTCTTTTTTCGGGAAGCCGGCTTCCCGCAACTGAGGGTAAACAGACAAGCTGAGCAAACAAGCTTTGAATGGTTAACTGAGCAGAATGTTCCACTGGATCTAAATGTTCCGGTTACAATTAATGGTGAAGAGCATACCGTAGAAATGCAAAATGGAAATGGAAGTATTTCTGTGAGCATTGAAGATGAACTTGAAATAGACCCCAACGATTGGATATTAATGCAGGACCCGGAAATTATTGTTGGAATAAATGATTTGAGCTTTAGTGAATTTGAGAATCAATTGATGCAGAATTATCCCAATCCATTCTCAGAAAATACAGTGATCGAATTTTATTTAAGCAAACCTCAACATGCCAAAGTTTGTATTTATGATCAGTTGGGCAACAGAATTTTTACGCTAACCAATAAAGTTCATATGAAGGGCAAGCATCAAATTAGTTTTAATAAAGGTAAATTGTCTGATGGAGTATATTATTATCGATTGATATCAGATGAAGGAATAATTAGTAAAAAGTTACAAGTTATAGAATAAAGTTCTCTATCGGTGATTTTATCAATAATAGGACTTAGCAGAGCTTATTCAATGATTTGGGACAAAAAAATATGGCTATGGCTAAAAATGTAATAATATTATTAATTGTCTTGCTGACCATTAGCTTTCAATCTCATGCATGTAGCATGTTTGTTATTATAAAAGATGGGAAGGTGATGGTTGGTAATAACGAGGATTTTTGGAATCAAAATTCCCGAATGTGGTTTGAAAAAGGCAATAAAGATGAATTCGGAGTTGTATATGTTGGATTTGACGACTTATGGCCTCAGGGAGCAATTAATGATAAGGGTCTTGTTTTTGACGGATTTGCAATGCCACATTTAGAAATCAAAGATTTTGAAGGAAAAGATTCACCAGAGCATGAAGATTTCTTACAATTCATAATGCGAACTTGTTCAAAAGTTGAAGAAGTGAAAGATATTTTCTTAAAATGGGATTTACGAGGTATGGAAACTTCGATGTTCTATTTTGTGGATAAATCCGGAAAGCAATTAATCGTAGAAGGAGATTTTATAGAAATTAGAAATCAATCATATGATATCATATCAAATTTTTACCCTTCGCAATGTGACAATTTAAATGATGTCGCAATAAAACATTATCAGAAAGGAAGAAAATTCATAGAAACAAAACAAGAAACAAGTGTTGGCTTTTGCACCTCATTGTTAGATAGCTTACACCAGGAATCAAGTTGGGGAGGCGGTACGCTTTATTCCACTCTTTACGATTTAAAAGAAGGAATTATTTACTTATATTATAATCATGATTTCAACAACGTAATTACGATCAATATCGATGAAGAATTACAAAAAGAGAATCATATAATTGAAATTCCAAAATTATTTCCGGATAACAAAAATGGACAAGAATTTCATAAGAATTATAATGAGACCATTTCAAAAATTGAAGAATTAGGAAATATTAAAACAATTTCAAGTTCAGAGAATATTTCTGAATTAGAGAAATTCTTTAACAATGTTCATAGAATAAATATTTACAGGGAATATTTTGACAAGGTAGCTGACAAATGGGAAGAAACGGAAGATTTTAAAAGTGCAATTAAAGTTTATGAAGTTATGGCGATGTTTTTTCCTGATGATTATCAAATATATTACAAACTTGGTGAAGCTAATTTTAAATTGAAGCTTTATAATAAAGCACTACTGAATTATCAGGAATGTTCCAAACTTGTACCAGAAAACGAAAAATTAAAAGAAAAAATTGATGTAGTTAAAGAATTAATTGAATAACAAGCTTTTTAGCATACATAAGAAACAGACCTATGAGAAAAATTATTTTACTGTCAATGATAATCGGATTTATGTCCTGTAATTTTAAGCATGGCGTAGCCCAGGATAATGTTCATAATAACCAGGAACTTATTGAAATGTTTAAAAGCGACCAGGCAGATAGAACCAATCATATCGATAGAAGTATTAGACAAAAAAATGATAGTATCAGGGAAGCAAGAGTATATGAATTATTAGATTCAGATAAAGTACATACATCAACAGATTATGAGAATGCCGCATTGATTTTTCATCATGGAGAAGACTCCATTGCTTATGGAATGGCTGTGAAACTCATGAAAAAATCTATCGAACTGGATTCAACAAGAAATAAATGGTTTTTGGCTGCAATAACTGACAGATATTTGCTGAGCATCAACAAACCTCAAATTTATGGTACACAATATAAGAGATTAGATAACAATGTTGTTTTGAGAGAAGAACTGGACTCAACAAAAATTACTGACGCTGAAAGAATAGAATATGGAGTGGAAACTTTAGCTGAGCAAAGATGGAAATTAAAAAATTTGAATCGTAAAAAACTAACAGAATTGCTGGATGAAGGTAAAACCATTGATGAAATAGTACTTTTTGTCAAAAATGAGGATTTAATGACATCTCTATACGATCTTCGTGAAACCTGGTTTAACCACTTTGGATATAATCTTATGAACCAAGGAAAAAAGGAAGAGGCATTAAAAATATTTAAACTAAATACAGAATTGTACCCAAACAGTTCTAATACTTTTGATAGTTATGGAGAGTGTTTATTAGAATTGGGTGACAAAGAAAATGCAATTATAGCCTATAAAAAATCGTTGGAATTAAATCCAAAAAATCAAAATGCAGAAAAAGTATTGTCCGAATTGGAATAACATAATATAGCTATGGAAACAAAAATTCTAATTTTATTACTATTCATTACAATGGGATGTAATGTCGAGCAAATGGAAAATGAAAATGATAAGTTTCCAGAATTAACTGGAAAGTATGTTGGACAACAACAGCCGGGACTTACACCTGAAATTTTTGCGCCCAATATTGTATCAACCGGAATGTCAGAAATAAACGCTTGTTTTTCTCCCGACTATACAGAATTTTTATTCTCTGTAGTTATGCCCGGCAATAATTTCGTGATTATGTCCATGAAATATAATGGGCAGCAATGGTCAGCGCCGGAAGTAGCAAGTTTTTCGGGAAAATACTCCGAAGCAGATCCTTTTATTACTGCTGATGGAAAATGGTTGTACTTTGTCTCCAAACGGCCCATCGACAGCTTGCAAACACCCAAAACAGACTGGGATATTTGGCGTGTGGGAAAAATCAATGGGGAATGGGCAGAGCCTGAACACTTAGGCTCTGACGTTAATTCGGACAAGGATGATATTTATCCCAGCCTGACAAAGGAAGGAACCTTATACTTTTCATCAGGAAGAGTAGGAGGAAATAACCGGGACATTTATTACGCCAAAAGCAATGGGAATAGTTTTGATCCTTGCGTTAAATTAAGTGAAACGATCAACCAATACTGGGAAGGAGATATTTTTATTTCTCCGGATGAAGATTATATGATCTTCAGAACCTATGGTAGACCTACCGGTAATGGTCTGTACATTACATTCAATAGCGATGGCGAATGGAGTGCACCTCAAAATATGGGGGAAGAAATTAATAAAACCGGAAATGAATTCTGTCCGATGGTCGATCCTGACGGCAAGTATTTTTTCTTTATATCAAGCCATATTACAGCACAAGAAAAGTCAGGCGAAAAATTAACCTATCAAAAAATCAAAGATGAATTCATCAACTCATACAAACATCCGGGAATGGGAAGAAATGATATTTACTGGGTGGATAGCAAGATCATTGATAATTATAAGAAAAACTAAAACCATTCATATCATGAGCTTTTTTAATAAAATACCAGTTCTATTAATTGCCGTATCAATAAGTTTTACATCTCATGCCCAAATAACTGATAATGATCTGACAAACAGTGATGAAGTTGTGATGGTATTGCAACAATTTCAAAATGGATATACCAACAGAGATACTTTAGTCATTGATGAATTTCTTACCATGTTTTCAGATGACATAGTTTATATGGGGATTGCTTCACATGAGTTCTTTAAGGGAAAGGAAAGTGTTCGGAAATTGACCATCTGGGATTGGGAAAAATGGTTTGATTTAAAAATACCCTTTGAGAAAGCAAATATTCGAATAGATAATAATGTAACATGGTTTGAGGTTGTGGGAGAATCTGGTCCATGGAGAAATGGGAAAACATATGAAATACGTATGGTGGGGTCATTAATAAAAAAAGACAAATGGCTATTTAAGCAGATATGCTTTTCATACCCGGCACCATTGAAAGAGGTAGAATAAT
>Ga0180009_10005382_pt1 | contig 13732 bp, 10 predicted proteins | sample OS_PC_MetaG_FD_123537 | JGI IMG/M metagenome (GOLD analysis project Ga0180009, IMG submission 123537) | Groundwater microbial communities from the Aspo Hard Rock Laboratory (HRL) deep subsurface site, Sweden - OS_PC_MetaG | ecosystem: Environmental > Aquatic > Deep subsurface > Groundwater... | reverse complement strand
CTCTCAATCTTAAACAAGCACCTTTCAAAATGAAAAAATATGTGTTACCCCAACAACCTTTGCCCGTCTCTTAACTCATTGATTTATATGCACTTATATTTTACTGTGTGCAAGTTGGGTTAAATAATTTTTTTATTAGAATAACTTTGAACAAGAAACAAAAAACGGAGTTACAAGTTTAATAATTGCAGAAAAGCCGAATGCGATTACGTAGTCAACCTGAACCGTTTGTTAGCACACATTTTTTGATATGATTAATATGTTAAAGATATGCTCTATTCATTGATGTTTTTTAATAATTTATATATTAATTGTCTATCATTATTATTATCTAGCAATCTTCCATTTTTATAATCAACTACTAAATTAACCAGTTCATTTTCTTTATTAAAATATTTGAAGAAAATATATTGATTATCAAGTTCATACATTTTCTCAATTCGAATTGATTTAAATAAATATTTAATTTCATCAATATTATTAGAAGTATTATGAACATAAATTCCATAATATAAATTGTCTATTCGGTTATCAATAAAAAAAGAGTTTGATGAAGTATATATAGGTTCAATATTATAACCATCAATTTCTGTAGGATTATATAAATCAATTAGTTTATAGCAAAATACTCCATTATCAGCCGCAATCCCAAAAAAATATTTACCATCATCAAATAACTTAAAATTATTTAAAGAACCACTTATTGCATCCAATCTATATCCTTTAAGTTTGGGGAAGAATGGACCAATAACTTTAAAGTCTTCAATGCCAATTATATAAAATCTATACCTAACAGTTATTACAAGGAATTTTTTCTCGCCAAAATAACTTGCTGAAAATTGAGCCATATCAATATCAATGTCGTTATACTCTAATGAAATATCTTTAATCAGATTTCCTTTTAAACCAGATATTCTTAAAGTAATATTTACTGGTTTACTTTCTGACATTTCATCTCTGGTAATACCTATTTTTTCATAGAAAAGTCGACCTTCACCATTATTCATTATTACAAATCCATCGATTATTTTTTGTCCAATTTGAAATATCATATTCTCTGGTTCAATAGAAAGTTCTTTATAAACTTTGAAATCATCTTGAGATATTAAAGCGGAAAAAGGAACAGACAGAATTAAAATTATTATTATTCTATTCATATCCATTTGATTTCGTTTGTTTGTGGGCTAACGGCGTTGTGCCTAAGCTGCTGCCCAACACAACAATGATTTATAAAAACGATTAACTAAAAATTTTAGAAACATTTATTTAACAGAATAAAGATGAACAAGAAACTAAAAAACGGAACGATTAACCCAAAAATCTTTAAAATGCCAAATGCGAATTGGCAGTCAGCTGAAGGCACGGGTTAGCTGTTTTTTATATTTTACTTAATAATACTTTTACCACAATTGCTACAAATTTCATTCATAAAACCAATTGAACTAGTAGGATAACTATGAATTTTATAATCATCTTGATGTAGCACTACTTTTACTGCATCAGCAGGAATTTGAATGCTGCCTTTTATAAAAGTGAAACCAATTGTTTTCCCAGCACAATAAACAATATTTTTCCGATTATAATCGTCTACTTCTACACTTCCAGAAGCTAAAGTATTTATAATGTAATTCTTGTAATCGGAATAGTCTTTGTCATTGAAAATTGAATTAACATCATAACTTTGGGTAGGTGAAGTATGTTTGATAAATTTTCCCAACTGATCAGAACTCCCAGTTAAATTAGTAAGCGGATAATTTTCGTCAAGGAGTTTACGTTTAATTGAACATTCGTGGCAATAATATTTTGGCATTTTCATTTCCTTATTTTGTGAATTCAAATGAGAGACGGTTTTTATAATCATCGAGCGCTTGCAATGAGTTTTCGAGCTGTATAAATTTAGATTTATTAGAATTAATCTCGGTCAATATCTTATTCTTTTGTTCTTTAACACTATTTTCTTTGATATTAAACTTGTAATAAAGATATGCGAACAACGGTAGTAAAAACATTGAGCCAAAAGTTATATCTCTAATAACACTTTCTTCTTCTGTATTCGGTAGAACAATAAACGCGGCAATTAAGAATATTATTCCGAAACCATAACCGTAAATCTTACCAAAACTGTAACCTTTTTGAGCTTTATTAATTTGTAATATTGAATTTGACCAAAAAGAATTACCGAGAACTATATTATCTAGGATTACTGAGCAATGGATTTTAATTTCGTTTAAAATTGATTTTCCACGCTCTATTTGCTTGTCTCTTTCATTAAAATCAATATTACTACCATAAATATATGAAGAGTATTGATCCATAAGTTTTTGATTGCAAATAGGTAAAGTTTCTATTGTTTCTTTTATACCACCAAATGCAGCTTTTAATAATTTTTCTCTTAGTTGCATCTATTCTACTTCCGCCATTGCAGCACCAATCAAGGCACCAGCAACCATACCAGCACCACTTGATTTACCCTTACTACCCAACATTTGTAAACCTCCGCCAACAAAAGTTCCTTGTATTGCAGATTTAATTGATGAAACACTTTCTAATTGAACACCAAGTTCTTGCATAGTTGTAGTATATTTTAAAAATACTTCGTCAAATTTTTTAAATGATTCTTTTCTAATTTCATCAGAAATATATTCCGATGTCTTTTCTTTTATATCATTTCTTTGTGTATTCTTTCTAATAATATCGGAATAATATTGTGTGACTCTTTCAACAAAAGCATTAGAATATTTGTAAAAATCAGCTAAGAAATTTTCTAATGGAATATTTTTAATTTGATCAGAAGATAAATTTTCTGGGGATTTATCTTTCAGTGTTTCAAACTGATCAATGATTTGTTTCCCCGCTATTAAAAATGGGGTTGAGTATAAAATGGAACTAGAAATTATTATGTCCATTCCATTTTGATAGAGATTGTTTTGGCTTTCCGATAATGATTCCATTATTATTCTCCGTTTAATTTTGGAAACAGCTAACTATAAGTTAACCCGATGTATTCTCATAACTTATCGGTGTGTAACCCAGAAATTTAATCTGTCTAAGAATCCCTGACAAATTAGTTGAATTTCTCTAAAATATTGATTTATAATAATTTATTTCAATCTACTTCACTCCATACGGATTGTAAACCCGATCACTTTTGTTCCCGTCTGCTAAGAATAGTTTTCTCGATAAACATCTATTAATAATAACCCCGGAACCGATTTCAGTTTTAGAAAGGCAAGAAAAGAGGAAAATATTTAGCATCTAAAAACTCCATTGATACTGTGAATTCAAATTAAGAGTTGTGTGATTCAAAGTCAATTAAATTTTTTTCCACATAGACCGCCATTTTTTTTGGTGGGAACTCCGAATTAAGTTTGCCCTCAGTCTTTTGAGTGGAACGAAGAACTAAGAACAAAAATTGTTTAATTGTAATCACTCTTTTACTCAACCTTTACCTCTACCCTTCCCCGTCACGGCGTGGCAATACATAAAGTAAAAGCATTGGCAGTTCATACACGACACTGAATTATTATGCGGCAATAAACGTAAAAAAGATGGGAGAGAAAATGGACACGAAAGGAATTTTCTTGAGCTGGCGATGGGACTCTCCCGAAGGGATCACTTTATGAGAACCCGCAACCTATCCCAATGCATGAAACGAGATCTATATTTTCTTTTTAGTTGACTCTGAAAAACTCATATATTATCCGCAAAGACCATTAATCGATCTTTTGCCGCTAGAATTAAGAGAAAATATTTTTCCGTAATTCGATTTTTTAATCATCAAAAAACTTGCCTAGCGGCAGTCAGGATTGGCAATAGGAAAACAACATAAAGTTTTTAAAATATATGGAGTTAAGGGAGTAATATATTTTCAGCCATTAAGCTCATTGAATAATTCTTCAATTCTAGCGCCGAATAGTTCGCAGCCGCCGAACTCGCTCCTCCGGAGATAAAAACGAATATCCCATTTTTTATCGAAAATTTCTATGCACTGTGCCAGTTTATGTTTTGTATTTAGCGTTGTAGTAACCTCAATCGTATCTTCAATGCAGATATCTCTATATTCTAAAATATGGTCAATCACTTTCCCATTATAATCCAGCAAGGTACGAAATGCATCGTAAAAGTCTTCGCGCGAAGGCTTCAAATCGTTAATGAATAAGCCTTGATCGGCTAAATAAGTATAATAGCGTTTACTGTTTTCCTCCAAAAAGAGTTCTATCAACACAGAGTTAACAGCGTCTTTCGAATCTAATTTGCAGTTTGGATGAAACTCCTCGTAAATGTAGTTGTATGTCCAGTCCGTCATATTAATATTTTCAATTTCTTCGCCAGGAAGTTCTTCGGTCAGAAAAATATAATAATCTCTGTCGTTCACATCGTTTTCTTCAAGAACATCGATATTGATTTGATGCGCAGAATAAATATCCAAAACTTTCTCAATTTCGTCGGCAATATTAAATGACGGAATTTCATCGATACTTTTAAAAGTAGGATTGCCAATGTACTCGGACACTTTTACATATACAGCATTTTCATGCAGCCGTTCATACTCCTCAACATTCTTGAGAAATTGATTTTCGATTTCCGGATCAAGTTCCGATTCGGATTCATAAAAATTTGCGCTAAACTTTTCCTCAAGTTCCTTTTTCATCTTTTTGTTTTGTTCGTTCAGAAAAAATTTATTAGCGTCTTCAGAGTAATCCATGCGACCTCCAATTTATTCAAACAACATTTTAATATCTTCTTTGGTAAGATTCTTCAGCAAACCCGAATCAGTTGAAATAATTTCTTCAACAAGTTTTTTCTTTTTTTCTTGAAGATGAAGTATCTTCTCTTCTATAGTGTCTTTAGTAATAAATTTATAAATGAACACATGCTTATTCTGACCGATACGGTGAGCGCGGTCGGTAGCCTGATTTTCGACTGCGGGATTCCACCATGGATCGTAATGAAAAACATAGTCGGCTTCGGTTAGGTTCAACCCGAATCCGCCGGCTTTTAAACTAATTAAAAAGATTTTCAGTTCATCAGATTCTTTAAAATTCTTTATCCGTTCTTCTCTATTTATAGTTCTTCCGGTAAGATATTCGTATTTAATTTTTTCTTTCTCGAGATGCGTTTTCATTATCTCCAGCATTTGAACAAACTGCGAAAAAACAAGCGCTTTATGCCCTTCGGAAACAACTTTGGCAAGCATTATTTTAAATTCTTCAAATTTGCTCGACTTCTTTTTATAACCGCTATCCACCAAAATAGGATGGTTGCAAATTTGCCTCAGCCGAAGCAATCCCTCTAAAACTTTAAAACCACTCTTCTTAATTCCCTTCGTCTCTATCTCTTTCAGAATTTCGAAACGAATGGAATCCTTCCATAAATTATAAACGCGCGCTTGGTCTTTTTCCATTTCGCAATAGTGAATTGTTTCAATTTTTGGAGGCAGTTCTTTTGCAACCAAATCTTTGGTGCGCCGCAGTACAAAAGGATAGATCGTTTTCTTTAGTAAGTCTATCGCGTTTCCATCTCCGTTTTTTTGAATAACCTTAACGAACGATTCAGTGAATTTATTATACGAGCCGAGCAGCCCGGGATTTAAAAAAGTCATCTGAGACCATAATTCAGCTAAATTATTTTCAATCGGAGTACCGGTTAAGCATAGCCGATAGTTAGATTTAAGACAACGTACTACTTTGCCTGTTTTAGAAATGGGATTTTTTATCTTTTGTGATTCATCTAATATGATGTAATGAAACCGGAAATCAGTCAGAAATTTGTAATCACGCAAAATGATTCCATAACTTGTAATCACTACGTCATATTTTTTAAAATGTAATTGATCGTTTTTCACTCTTTCTATACCGGTATGGCTTAGAACGGAAAGTGACGGAGCAAATTTATTTATTTCATCAATCCAATTAAATACAACGGAAGTAGGCGTAATAATCAGGCTTGTACAATCTTTATTTTCCGATTTTTCCTTCAGCAAAAGTGTGATAGCTTGGATTGTTTTCCCAAGCCCCATATCATCCGCCAGAATACCGCCGAATGAATATTCTTTGAGAAAATAAAACCAATCGAAACCTGCTTTTTGATAATCGCGCAGATTACCGATAAAATTATCCGGCAGCTTGGCTTGTGTAACTTTCTCAAAAGATCTCAGTTTATTCACCCTCTCTCTAAATATCTTATCCAATTTAGAATTGTCGGTTTCTTCAATTATCGAATCCAAAGCGAGAGCTTGAATGTGAGAGAAACGTATTTTAGAATTGCGCGCTTCGCCTAAAGCAAATGAATGACTGAATTTATTTATCCATTCAGCGGGCAATATTCCAGTTGAGCCGTCGGATAATCTTACATAATGTTTTTTACTTTTAATAGCCGCCTTTAAATCTGAAAAAGTTACATGCGTGCCGCTAAAATCTATTTCGGTATCTAAATCGAACCAATCGATTCCCGAAGTAACCTTGAATGAAATTTTAGGATAAGAAGTATTTACTTTGAAGGCATTCAGTTTCTCCTCTCCTAAAATTTCAAATCCCATTTCCTTAATATTATTAAAATTACTAAATAGGAAATCAATCGGTTTCTGCCTTGGGCTGAAAACGCCGTTGTCTACAAATTTAACGTGCAGACTACGAATGCTTTCATAAGCGGATTGTTCAAATTCCTTATCCCTATACACCGTAAATATTTTTCCATTGTGGAATAAAGAAGTGAACTCTTCGGCAGGGTTATAATCAAGTTCGTTATCGCCATAACCAAACTTCAACTTAATAAGCAGTTGAAAGCCATCTTCCTCTAAGAGTATCTTCTTAGCCGGAATCTCGCGTATTTCTTGGATCTCATATTTATTTGAGATGATTGGAATTTGTGAAGCGATCTTCGGCAGCATTTCGTTTTCGAAAACTTCTATATGCCACTTGGGAATATCGATACGAAAATTTTTTTCGGAAAAAACAGAGAGTTGACTGTGGCTAAGATTATTTACTTTAAATATTTTTTTGTCTGTGTAAATCCAAAGCGGATCGTCAAGAACGAGTAAGAATTCCTTTGAAGAGATAATCTTATTACCGTCGAACTCAATCACTAATTGTATTGTTAAGTTTTCGTCATTTTCTTCGATGTGTAAATACGCTTGGGCATGGCTTTTTAACACATCGATTTTATCATAATTATGATAATCACTTACATATACATCCTTACCCGGCAAAAATTTAAAAATCTCATCTATTCTATTGCGCTTTCTAGCAGCCTCCTGCGATGAATCATAATAACCAAAGTAATATGTTTCAAAGATGTGTTCCGATAGATAATCGAGTAATATTTTTTCCTCGAAACTAATAGGCAAAACTTTATCATAATTAATTCTTGACGCAACATCAACCGAAGCAACACTTCCGTCATCCCTTATTCTTTGTTTTACCGGTTTTATCGACATTCTTTGGTGGGATAGCGTAATTGCATACCCCATTTTTTGAATAATTTTAGTGTCTTTATTAAAAGGTTTCTGCTGGTTAACGAAAGGAGAAAAAACGGATTTTAGCGATGCGGCTTCCGATTCCAATTTTATTTTGGCTAATTCTTTTTTAGGTATTAATTGATGCACCTTTTCATATACATTGTCGAAATCAGATAAGTAATCAGGTGACATTTCGGCTATTTTTCTAAGCTCGGGTAATTTTTTATCCTCATCAAAATAACCAAGTGAGTTTAGATAGCACACAAATGCAGCAAGGTGTTTGCATTCGGCAGTATCAAAGTAGGGACATGTGCAATCCAAGTCAATTGGTTCAAGATCCCGCGCAAAAGAAATTTTTACAAGATATTTTTTGGAACCCCAAACCGCAGCCGTAAAATAGTCATCTTTAATTTCAAAACTATCGACCAATTTTAGATTAAAATAATTTCTCCCTCTTTGTGCAATTGTGTCGGTAAAATATTTTTTTATTATGCCAGTAAAAAGACTCATAATTAATTCTAGGATAAGTGTGCATTAGATTATTTTGAAAACAAATATAAGGTAATTCATGAAGTAATTCTTTTTTATTAAGAAAGAATGGTTGTGAAAACCAGGCGAAAAAATAACACTGTCTTTATACTTTTTCGGCGGAGAAAAATAATTGTGCTGAATTATTTATTATGCTGAATTTTTTTTTGAAATTCAAAAAAGTTTAAAACCTAATGGCAGCAAAAAATCAAATAGTAAACTCATTAGAAGGTTTAACGAGAGGCTCGGTTTCCTCGAACTTTACTTCAAATGACCTCACAATTAATCGATAATTATTTGTTAAATCGCCACCGCCCACACATGTCCCCAAAGTAAATTTAAATTGACAATTAAAATTATAAACTCTAAATTAGAACCGATTGTAATCACGTTATAAAAATTATTTGAAATACCATGACCCAACCAACAATTAAAGATATAGCAAAAAAACTAAATATTTCTCCGTCTACTGTCTCCAGAGCGCTAAACGATCATCCCGATATAAGTGCAGAAACCAAAAGATTAGTTGAGATGACATCAAAAGAATTAAATTATTTCCCAAACACAATTGCACAAAGTTTAAAGACAAAGCGCTCAACTACAATAGGAGTAATAGTTCCTGAAATTAAACACGATTTTTTTTCTTCTGCAATAAGTGGAATTGAAAAAGTTGCTTATCAGTCCGGTTACACAATTATGGTTTGTCAATCAAATGAGAGTTACGAAAGGGAGGTAATTAATACTAAAGCCCTTGCTTCTCAAAGGATTGCCGGTCTTGTAATTTCCATCTCTCAGAATACAGTTAATGGGAATCACTTTAAAGCTTTGCAAAAGAGAGGAATGCCTATAGTTTTTTTTGATAGAGTTTGTGATGATGTGGATGCCAGTAAAGTTGTAATAAATGATGAAGAGAGCGCATACAAAGCAGTGAACCATTTAATAGAGAGAGGTTATACGAAGATTGCACATATAACAGGTCCTTTAAATCTAAAAATCTGTAAAGATAGGGAGGAGGGTTACAAAAAGGCTTTGCGGGAGCATAGTCTTTTTGAGGACAAGGATTTTATAATTTCTAGCGGGCTTCATGAGGAAAACGGATATCAATCGATGGAAGCTTTATTTAATTTAGGTAAAATTCCAGATGCTATTTTTGCAGTTAATGATCCGGTGGCTATTGGTGCCTTTAAAAAAATAAAAGAATACGGCTTAAAAATTCCCGATGATATTGCCATCGTAGGATTTTCAAATAATCCAATTACATCTTTAGTGGAGCCACCCATTACGACCGTTAATCAGCCTTCTTTTGGGATGGGACAAAGAGCCGCAGAATTGCTGATAAAACAGATTGAAAGTGATGCTGAGTTTAAGCCAGTTACTGAAGTATTAAAAACTACTTTAATAGTGAGAGGGTCTTCATAAATTTTTTGTTAATTTCTGCAATCGTTTGCGACAACGTTTGCTTTTTTTGCAAAAGCATATTATTTTAGCTATCAGCAACTATATCAGGTAAAAAATATGAATCTCGGTTTAATAGACATATTAGTTTTTCTGGCATTTTTCGCGCTAGTAATTGGCGTAAGTATTTTTAAAAGTAGAAAAGAGACCACTACCGAAGATTATTTTCTTGCAAGCCGTGGTTTAACCTGGCCTCTTATAGGTCTTTCATTAATTGCTGCGAACATTTCTACAGAACATTTTGTTGGTATGGCAGGACAGGGTGCGGGCGCGGCAGGATTAGCTATCGCAAGTTACGAGTGGATGGCAGCAGTAGTCTTAATATTTGTAGCTATATTTTTTCTTCCGAAGTTTTTAAGAAGTGGAATTTTTACGATTCCTGAATATTTGGAATATCGTTACAATGCAACAGCCCGCTCAATAATGGCATTCTATACAATGGTAATTTACGTTGGCGTAACTATTGCCGCTGTTATTTATTCCGGAGGGCTTACTTTACAGACTCTGTTTGGAGATATTCAAAACTTCGATCATTTACTTTACGGGATTGGAATAATTGGATTTATCGCCGCAGCATACACAATCTGGGGAGGATTAAAAGCCGTTGCTTGGGCAGATTTGTTTCAAGGTTCAGCCCTTATAATTGGAGGAATAATTACTACCTACTTGGGATTTCAAGCTGTAGGCGGCGTTGATTCATTTTTTGAGCATAATTCCGATAAGATGCACATGATATTACCTGATGATAATTCCATTCTTCCATGGACAGCTTTAGTGATTGGATTGTGGATTCCAAATTTTTATTACTGGGGACTTAATCAATATATTTCGCAGAGAACTTTAGCGGCAAAATCTTTAAGACAAGGACAATTAGGAATAATCTTTGCCGCCTCACTTAAGCTATTTATTCCGTTTATAATCATTTTCCCAGGAATAATGGCATACCAACTTTATTCAGATCAGCTTGGTGGTGTTGCCGGAACTGATGCAGCATACCCCTTACTTATCAGAAATTTAGTTGGACCTGGTGTTCGTGCATTTATTTTTGCCGCAATAAGTGGCGCGGTTATTAGTTCGTTAGCTTCCATGCTAAATTCAGCGTCAACCATTTTCACAATGGATTTATTTAAAAGGCATTTTAAAAAAGATGCTTCGCATAAACAATTAATTACTACCGGAAGAATATCTACAGCCGTTTTTGTTATTGCAGGCTGCATAATTGCTCCAAAGTTAGGCGATCCTAATTTTCAAGGAATTTTCACTTACATTCAAGAATTTCAAGGGTATATCTCACCAGGGATATTAGGCGTTTTTGTTTTTGGTATGATTTTCAAAAAAGCGCCGGCTAGTGCAGGGGTTACGGGCTTACTATTAACTGTTCCAGTATATGGTTTTTTGCAGTGGCAATTTGGTGAAATCGCTTTTCTTAATCGAATGGCAATTACATTTGGCGTGGTGCTGTTAGTAATGCTTATAATTACTAAAATCAATCCTCTCGAAAAACCAAAAGAAATGCCTATTCGTGAAGAATTTGATATGAGACCATCACCGTCAGTTAAAATTTTAGGAAGCCTCGTTATATTTATCACCATAATTCTTTACATAATATTTTGGTAAAAACAACTTTAGAGCAAAATGAATTACGATAAGATTATAGCATTATTCAAAGACAAATTTGATCAGGAACCCTTAGTTATCAGAGCTCCCGGTAGAATAAATTTATTAGGTGAGCATACCGATTATAATAAAGGATTTGTTTTACCCGCCGCAATCGACAAAGCAATTTATATTGCTATCTCAGAAAATTGTAGTAGTCAATCACATTTAATAGCGGCAGATTTGAATGACGAACTTTTTTTTGATATAAACACATTTGAAAAATCGGAAAAAGGGTGGACTAATTATATTTTAGGTGTAATCAAACAGATTAGAAATTCTGCAGTTACAATTAAAAATTTTAATGCAGTATTTGGCGGTGATATACCAATCGGAGCCGGACTTTCGTCTTCGGCAGCAATAGAAACGGGCTTTTTATTTGCCTTGAATAAATTAAATAATTTGAATTTAGATAAGCTCGAAATCGCCAAGTTATCTCAAAAAGCTGAAAATGAATTTGTGGGTGTTAAATGCGGAATCATGGATCAGTTTGCCAGTTTGTATGGACAAAATAATGCTGTCATAAAAATTGATTGTAGAAATTTGGAATTCGAATATTTTCCTTTGGTTTTCGACGATATTACAATTCTTTTATGCGATACAGGGATTTCTCATTCGCTCGCAAACTCGAAGTATAATGCGAGGAGAGAACAATGCGAAATGGGAGTGAGCATTATTAATAAATCTAATGGGAGAATTGAAAGCTTGAGAGATGTAACTTTGCAAATGTTAGACTCTCATAAATCAGAGCTTCCTGAAATTATTTATCGAAGATGTTCTTACGTAATCAGAGAAAACTCTCGCGTTTTGGAAGCATGTGATTATTTATTAGAAAATGATTTAACCTCGTTTGGAAAATTAATGTACCAGACACATGAAGGATTGAGAGACGATTTTGAAGTAAGCTGTAAAGAATTGAACTTTCTGGTTGACGAGGCAAGAAAATTAAAAGGAGTTTTGGGAGCGAGAATGATGGGAGGCGGATTTGGCGGATGCACTATTAATATTGTTCAAAATAACGAGATTAATGGAGTAATGGAAACTCTAAAACATAAATACCGAAACGAATTTGGAATTGATCTAAAGATTTATATTACCTCAATAGAGGGGGGCACAAACGAAATTAATCAAACAGTTAATAAAATTACAATCAATGAAACTTGATGAAATTTCAAAATATCCACACAGGCGGAAAAATATTTTAACGGGAGAATGGGTTTTGGTTTCTCCTACCAGAACTCAAAGACCATGGTTAGGAAAAGTCGAAAATCTAACTAGTAAAAATCTTCCAACTTATGAATCCGAATGTTATCTCTGTCCGGGCAATAAAAGAGCCGGAGGCAATAAAAATGGAGATTATGTAAGTACGTATTCATTTGTAAATGATTTCAGCGCTCTGGTTTTAGAAAGTTCATTAGAAAAATTCTCAGATCAAGATTTATTAATTGCAGAAGCCGAGCAAGGGATATGCAAAGTTATTTGTTTTTCTCCGCAGCATAATTTATCACTCGCAGAAATGGAAATCGAAGATATTGAAAATGTAATTGATCTCTGGCAAAACGAATTTATTGAAATGAGCAAAAATGAAAAGATAAATTATATTCAGATATTCGAAAACAAAGGGGAAATAATGGGCGCAAGTAATCCTCATCCTCATGGGCAGATTTGGGCGCAAAACAGTATTCCTGTTGAAATTGAAAAGGAAATGCGGAACCTTTTGAAATATTACAGAATCAACAATAATACTTTATTGACGGACTATTTAAAATTAGAATTACAAAATCAAGAAAGAATTGTATATGAAAATGAGCATTTTGCAGTTGTAGTTCCGTTTTGGGCAATCTGGCCTTTTGAAACAATTTTAATTAGTAAATATCATTTCTCAAACCTTAGTTTTATGAATAGTGAAGTAAAACAAGCATTTGCTGATGCATTAAAAAATATTCTTGTTAAATACGATAATCTCTTTCACATGTCACTTCCTTATTCAGCCGGAATTCATCAATCTCCATCTGATAATAATGAGCATCCTGAATGGCACTTTCATATGCATTTTTACCCCCCGCTTTTGAGGTCTGCAACAATTAAAAAGTTTATGGTTGGATATGAGATGTTGGCAAACCCACAAAGAGATATTCTTCCGGAGTATACTGCAGATGTCTTACGAAATCTTTCCAGCAAACACTATCTGAAAAAGTAATTATGAATGTTACTATTGAAAAATATGGCGTACTAAAAAACGGTAAGGACGTTGACCTTATTTCATTGATAACTGAAAAATTGGTAGTTCAAGTTATTAATTATGGAAGCAGAATGGTTTCAATATGCACTCCAAATAAGAAGGGAGAAATGGAAAACATACTGCTTAATTACAGAAATTTAAGTGAATATGAAAATGATAAAGTCTATTTAGGCTGTGTTTTAGGAAGGTGTGCCAACCGTATTAAAAATAGTGAATTCGAAATTCAAGAGAAAAAGTACAAACTCCCCAAAACTGAAGGGAAGCATCATTTACATGGCGGCAAAATAGGATTTGATAAAAAGTTGTGGGATTATCAAATCGTCAAAGGAAAGGATTCACTAGGAGTAAAATTAACTTATGATAGCGTGGCTGGAGAAGAAGGATATCCTGGTAAT
>Ga0180009_10005381_pt1 | contig 13733 bp, 9 predicted proteins | sample OS_PC_MetaG_FD_123537 | JGI IMG/M metagenome (GOLD analysis project Ga0180009, IMG submission 123537) | Groundwater microbial communities from the Aspo Hard Rock Laboratory (HRL) deep subsurface site, Sweden - OS_PC_MetaG | ecosystem: Environmental > Aquatic > Deep subsurface > Groundwater... | reverse complement strand
TGTAAATAAATAACCTCCACAATTTCATCTTATCTTCACATCATATTTTTCTGAAAAAACTTTCAAAATATACTTATATTCTTCAAGTTTTTATCAAAAAAATCTAATATAAATCTAAGCGAATTTGAGAATGTTATTTATTTACAAACCCTAAATGAGTGAGGTTCAACCTCACTCATTTTTGGGTCGTTTCTTTTTGTGGGTTGGACCCCAAAGTGTTGAAATTTTAACCCTTTGCTCTGTTTTTTTGTATGAGTTTGTAATATACTGTGTATATTAGAGGATATAAGATATTTATGAAAGATGACTTAAACTTAAATAACTTAAATAAAGTAACTTATTTTGCTGAAACAGACGGCAGACGAAAAATTTCGTTTGGTATTAAAACAGATGATCGTAGTAAACATGTTTATGTTATTGGTAAAACTGGTATGGGTAAATCTACTCTGCTGGAAAATATGGCAATTCAAGATATTCAAAATGGCAATGGTATGGCTTTTGTTGATCCGCATGGAAAAACCGCTGAGACGCTCTTGGATTATGTTCCAAAAGAACGCCTTGATGATATTGTGTATTTTGCGCCGTTTGATATGGAACATCCAATGTCTTTTAATATTATGGAAGATGTAGGATATGACAAACGACATCTTGTTGCCAGTGGTTTGATGTCCGCGTTTAAAAAAATATGGGTTGATATGTGGTCTGCTAGAATGGAATATATTTTGAGCAATGTTATTATGGCTCTTTTGGAATATCCTGATTCAACATTGCTTGGAGTTAATAGAATGCTCACTGATAACGTATATAGAAAAAAAATTGTGACCTATATTACAGATCCATCAGTCAAGTCTTTTTGGGTGGATGAATTTGCGAAATATACTGATAAATATACCCAAGAAGCGACACCAGCTATTCAAAATAAAGTTGGTCAGTTTACAGCGAATCCTCTTATAAGGAATATTATTGGCCAACCAAAATCCAGTTTTGATCTGCGTAAACTGATGGATGAAAAAAAGATTCTTATTATAAATTTATCAAAAGGTCTTATTGGCGAGGGTAATGCTAATTTGCTTGGCAGTATGCTTATCACAAAATTATATCTTTCCGCAATGTCGCGCGCTGATAAACAAGAACATGAGATTCGTCAACTTCCTAATTTTTATTTATATGTTGATGAGTTTCAATCATTTGCCAATGAATCGTTTGCCGATATTTTGTCTGAAGCGCGCAAATACAAACTTAATCTTACAATAGCGCATCAATACATTGAACAAGTGCCAGAAGAAGTGCGTTCCGCTGTTTTTGGCAATGTGGGAACAATGATTGTTTTCCGTGTTGGGGCGTACGATGCTGAAGTGCTTGAAAAAGAGTTCGCGCCAAAATTTTATATTGATGATTTAGTTAGTTTAGGTTTTGCTCAAATTTACTTAAAACTTATGATTAACGGGGTCTCTTCTCATCCCTTTTCCGCGACAACTTTACCGCCAATTTTACCGCCCAAAGAATCAATTAAGAGTTTGGTCATTGAACGTTCGCGAAAATTATATACAAAACCGCGCGACGATGTTCAAAAAGCAATTGATGGTTGGTATGGGCAGGAAGTAAATTTGGACAAAAAACAAACAGAGAAAACAACTGTTTCTCAAAATATCCCTTCTGTTTCAGTATATAAAAATACCTCAACTCCTCCCACTTCTACTATTTCTCGTTTGTCACAAAAATCTTCGTCTATTACTATTCCTGTTCGTTCTTTTCAAAAATCCACAACAACTACCCCTGTTCGTTCTTCTCAAAAATCTTCGTCTATTACTATTCCTGTTCGTTCTTCTCAAAAATCTTCGTCTATTACTATTCCTGTTCGTTCTTCTCAAAAATCCACAACAACTACTCCTAAAAATTCTCTTCTTATTCCAGTTCCAGTTCCAGCGCCGCCAGTTTATAAAAAGATCTCGCCTATTACTCCAAAGATTCCACTTATTCCACCTATTCCTTCTTTTCGTTCTTCTGGTAATACTATAAATTCGTCTACTGTAAATTTGAATAAAACTTTTAAACATTACACTCTTCCTCGTTATACGCCGATTAAGATTAATGAGATAGATAATAAAATAATTTCCCAACAAATTAGTCCGCTTTCTCAACCAATACAACAGCAAAAAACTAAAAAAACAACGCAAACTGAAACAAAGAAAAAACTGTTCAACAAACCACTTATAATTAAAAAAGATATTCAGACATCTAAAAAATTTTCGCGACCGTATATCTCACAACAACGCGCAAAACAACAAAAAACACAAACATTTACACCTACGCGCAAAACAACTGTATTAAGCGCAGAGAAACAAATACCAAAATCTATTTCTTTAGATGTTTTAAAACAAGAAACAAAAAAAATGGAAAAATTTGCAAACTTAAAAAATTTACAAACACTAAAAGACACATTGCATGCTGTTATGGAAAAAGAAAAATTTCAAGATAAAACACAAACTATAACTAACATAAAAGCTGAAGAAAAAAAAATTGAAAAATCTCAAAAACCGCAAGAAATACCTAAAGATATTTTGGAAGCAATGTTAAAAGTAAAAGATGAATAATATATTTACGTATAAAAAATTTTTTCAAAATAAAACAAAAACTTTTGCGTTTGCGCGCGCAATTTTTTTGTTGCTATTTTTGGGTTTTTCCACAAACGCGCTGGCGCAAGTGGAAATTACTGAGATTATGTATGATTTAGAGGGGTCCGATGCGAAACACGAATGGGTAGAATTATACAATAATAGTAATGAGCCAATAAATATTTCTAATTGGCAATTTTTTGAAGCTGATACAAACCATAAATTAAATCTTGTTTCCGGCGGCGGGACTTTAGTTGGAGGCGGATATGCTGTGATTGTTTCTGATGATACCCAGTTTTTGTCTGATTGGCCTGAATTTTCCGGCAATGTGTTTGATAGTTCTTTTAATTTGTCTAACACTGGAGAGTTGTTAAGTATTCGCGACGGAGAATTAAAAGACAATGATTCAGTGTCTTATTTAGCAGAGTGGGGCGCGAACGGAGACGGTAATTCTTTACAAAAAATAAATAATTCTTGGTTTGGTGTTAGTCCTACTCCGGGCGCGTTAAATATAGCAGGAAATACTAATAGTAATGCTACCACAACAGATTCTGTTGTTTCTGAGAGCGCTAATAGCGCAACAAATGATCAGCAAAATACGACAAATGACAATCAAGAACCATATATCGCTTATTCAAATACAATACCAGAATGGGTTGCTCATCCTCCTCTCACCGCTTATGCGGGCGCGAGGAAAAGAATTGGAATCGCTGGAACAACTGTTCAGTTTATTGGCGCCGCGCGCGCGGCAGACAATATTAATACTCCATTGTCTTTCGCGCGTTACTTGTGGTCATTTGGAGATGGCGCGCGCGGTGAAGGGGAGAATATAAAACATACTTATTATTATCCTGGAGAGTATATTGTTACACTTGATGTGGTGTTGGGGAATGACAATGTAACAGACCGTGTTCTAGTTGAAGTAATTAACGCGGATATTGCAATTACAAATGTTTTGTTTGATAACCCGTCTTTTATTGAAATAAAAAATAATTCATCGCGAGAGTTTGATTTATCGCAATGGCAGTTAAAAGTAGATCAGCAAGTTTTTGTGTTTCCCTCAAACACATTTATTATGCCAAATAAAAAATTAGTTTTCCCTTCGCAAGTTACAAAACTTTTAGCTAAAAAAGGAGATAAAATTAATCTTTTATATCCAAACGGTGCAATTGCGACAAAGTTTAACAATATAGATGTAGAAAATAATATTCAAAAAATAACTACTGCCTCAACTACTGCCTCAACAACGACTAGTAAAAATACCCACTTGAGAGTCCTCCACTTGGGGGTTTCACCCCCAAGTGGAGGACTCTCACAAAAAACTGTTAATATACCACCTGTTCCAGTAAACGCGACTAACGATGTTCACTTGGGGGTGAAACCCCCAAGTGAACCCCCAAGTGAACCCCCAAGTGATGAACCCCCAAGTGAACTCTTAAGTGGACAAATACACAAAGAATCTTTAAGTAATTTCGCGTCTTCCACGAGTGTTGCAAACAGTACATATAATAATCAATTATTTTCTTCATCTTCCGCGCCGCCTGCTATAGTTCACGATAGCGCGGTTTTGGGTTATAAAAACACAGCTACAAATATAGAAGGCGAGCAATTATATACTTCAAATTTTGCGCAAGCGCAATCTATGGTGTCTCTTAATAATAATTTGGGTAAAACCAACCAGCAACAAAATACAAAAAAAGACACCGGATTATTTTGGGGACTTTTAGGGGTATCATTTTTAAGTCTTATCGCAATTTATGTTGTGTTGGTGTCAAGTAATACTGGCAGTAAAAATAGCCATAAGTCTAGTATTCAAAATGAAGCGAACACGTATAAAATAATTGAAATTGAAGAATAATTTTATGAGCCAAAAACAAAAAGGAATTTTTACAATAAGCATAGATTACGAGTTTGCGTGGGGGTACGCGGATAAAACTCTTTCTTTTGAAGATAAAGTACGAATTAGACAAGAAACAGATATTACAAAAAAACTTATCTCGCTTTTTGAAAAATATAATATTCCTGCTACATGGGCTATTGTTGGTCATTTGTTGGAGAAAAAATGCGAATGGACGAATGAACATTTGCTGCATCCTGAATACGAAAGACCAATATATAAAAATGAAACACGCGACTATTTTTTCCAGCATCCAGATAAGAATAATTGTTCTGATACTTTATGGTATGATAGCCAAAAACTTATCTTGCAAATTAAACAATCTTTTGCGTGTCACGAAATTGCGAATCATTCATACGCGCATATACTTTATGATGAACAAAATACAAACGAGCAAGCAATATGCGTTGATATTGCAAATTCACAAAGAGTTCACATAGAAGAAAATTTGCCCTATAAATCGTTTATTTTTCCAAGAAATGTTGAGGGTTTTCACAAGCAATTAAAAGAAATCGGTGTAACTCATTATCGTGGGAAAAGTTGTAAGCGGTATTCGCGTGTGCCGCGTGTTTTGCGACGATTAGTACATTTTTGTAGTTATTTAATTCCCTACGCGCCTGTGTCGGCGCCTCTTTTACATTCCTCGGGTCTTGTAAATGTTCCAGGGAGTATGTTATTACTTGGAAGAAATGGTTTACGAAAACTTATTAGACCTTTTATAATGACACGAAAAGTAAAAAATGGAATACAAAAAGCCATAAATAAAAATCAAATTTTTCATCTGTGTTTTCATCCGTCAAATTTTTCTTACGACACAGAAAAACAGTTTTGGATATTTGAGGAAATTTTGAAATTTGCCGCAAAAATGCGCGATGAAAATAAATTAAATATCCAAACAATGAGCGCTATTGGTAATAACCTAAAAGGAACGAATTAAGTTAATCATATTTTTTATGCGCATTCTTATTTTTTCAACCGATGATCATCTATATCCCGCGGGTGGGGCGGAGCAAGCAATGGGTGAAATAACAAAACAGCTTGCGCATATAGAGTTTGATTTAATATGCGCGCGTCTCAGGCGAAACGCGTTGAAATATGAAAAGGTTGATAATGTGGCCATACATCGTCTTGGTTTTGGAATACCAAAACTTGATGGTTATATTTTGGCTTTATTTGGTCATCTAAAAGCATTTTCTTTAATGAAAAAACAAAAATATAATTTACTCTGGGCGGTTATGGCGTCTTATGGGGCGTTTTCAGCTGTTCGTGTTGTTCAAAAAACAGGGTTGCCATTTTTATTAACGCTTCAAGAAGGCGACTCATTCAAATACATTTATAAAAAAGTTTTTTTCGTAAAAAATAAATTTAGGAAAATTTTTCAAACTGCCAACGGGATGCAAGCCATTTCAAGATATTTATATGATTGGGGAAAAGAAATGGGTTTTAAGGGTAAAGTTGCGGAAATTATCCCGAACGGTGTTAATATTAAAAATTTTACGCGACAAATTAGCGCGCAAGAAATTAAACACGCTCGAGATACTTTTGGTTTTAAAAATAACGCTTTTATTTTGTTCACAAGTTCGCGTCTTGAAAAGAAAAATGGTATTACTGATGTGGTGAAAGCATTAACTTATTTACCTGACAATGTGTGTTTTGTGATATGTGGAAGCGGCTCTCTTGAAAAAAAACTCCAACGGCAAGTAAAAAAACTTGGACTTTCTAAAAGGGTTCGTTTTTTAGGTTTTGTTACTCGCGCGGAATTACCTCATATACTTCGCGCGTCTGATATTTTTGTGAGACCATCTCTTTCTGAAGGATTAGGCAGTTCTTTTCTGGAAGCGATGGCTGCGCGTGTTTCTATTATAGGAAGTATGGTGGGAGGAATTCCAGATTTGCTTGTTGATGGAAAAACTGGTTTTGTTTGTGAATCAAATAACCCCCAAAGCATTGCTCGCGCTGTAAAAAAAATTCAAACACTAAAAAATGAAGAAAAAGAAAAAATTCTTACAGAAGCCCAAAATATAGCGCAAGAAAAATATAACTGGACTATAATTGGAAAACAAATGAATAAATTATTTCAACAAATCGCAACTCTTAAATAATAATTACATTATAATTATTATGACAATAACAAAAGCAATTATTCTTGATGGTCATCTCAAAAGCGCGCTTTCTGCCGTGAGGTCGCTTGGAGCAAAAGGTGCGCAAATAACAACTGCGGCAGAGCGGGGGACAGCGATGGCTTTGTATTCTTGTTATACAGCGCGTCATTTTGTGTATTCTTCGCCATTGAGCGCGCCACAAGCATTTGTGCGGACAATTATTAATATGGCTCAAAATATCGGCGATATGCCAGTAATTTACGCTTTCAGCGACGAAACATTTTTACTAATTTCAAAACACAGAAAAGAAATTCAAAAATATGCCACGTTACTTTTATCATCAGAAGAAAGTATTGAGATAGCTTTTAATAAAAAGAAAACACTTGCGTTAGCAAAAAAACTCAATATTTCTCGCACAAAACCTATCCAAGGGCTGCCCTTGGATAACAAACCTGTCCAAGAACTGCCCTTGGATAACAAACCTGTCCAAGGACTGCCCTTGGATAACACGCCTTTGGACAATATATCATCTTGCGCAATATCTTATCCAGTTGTAATCAAACCGCAAAGCAGTTGTGTTTGGAAAGATGGCGTTGGTGTAAAAGGAACAGCAGAATATGTTTTTTCAGACGGTGAACTTTACGCGCGCGCAAGCGCGCTTTATGAAAAGACAGGACAACATCCGCTTATACAAACATTTGTAAAAGGCGGTGAATATGGCATTGGGATGCTTTGTTGTAAAGGAGAAATAGTCGCGCAAGTAGCGCACAAACGCATTCGCTCGTTTTCGCCTACAGGTGGCGCCGCGGTCGTAAAACAAACAATTTGTAATGCTAAAATAGCATATGAAATGGAGTCTGCGGCGCGAAAAATTATCAAAGAATTAAAGTGGGATGGTGTTATTATGATTGAATTTAAGAATGACGAAAAAGACAAAAAATTAAAACTGATGGAAATCAACGGGCGGTTTTGGGGATCACTTCCTCTCGCTATTTTCGCGGGAGTTGATTTTCCATATTTATTTTTTCAACAAGCTGGAGGAATAATTGATGCGCATGATATAGTTAAAAACGGCGCGCTAACAATCCAATGTCAGCCAAATATTATCTCGCGACATTTTTTAGGTGATTGTCATAATTTACTAATAACGCTTTTTAGTAAAAACAAAATGAGAAAAATCCTTTTTCCGAAAAGGATTGTGGCGTGTTACGCTTTTTTTGCGCTTTTTACGGGGCAAAAATATGATGTGTTTTCTTTAACAGACCTAAAACCATTTTTTATGGAAATTATTGATATAATTAGAAAAAGAATATGCAAATAAAAGGCGCTATCCACTTACATTCAAAATATTCGTATGACGGGCAACTTTCTTTGCTCCAAATCAAAGAACTGTTTATAAAAGAAGGGTTGCAGTTTGCATGTATGGCTGAACATACTGACGATCTTACAATAGAAGCAATAAAAGAGCTTATTAAAGATTGCAAACAACACAGTGACGAAAAATTTGTTTTTATTCCCGGTTTTGAGATTCCATATAAAGGCGCTCATATTCTTATGATAGGGGCGCGCGAGTTTTTACTAGAGGAGTCAGAGGAGATAAATGGTTTGTCATTACAGATGTGGCGTGAAAACACCAGTTTGGTGATTTTGGCGCATCCAAGTAGGAATAATTTTGTAATTGATGATGATGTAAAAAATATACTTGATGGTATTGAAGTTTGGAATTCTTATTATGATGGAAAAAATGCCCCGCGCGCTCGGTCACTTCTTTTATTACAAGAATTACAAAAAGAAAAACCTCAAATTCGCGCTTTTGCAGGTTGGGATATGCATAGAAAAGAGCATATTGGCGGTCCCGCAATATTTATAAATATAAAATTGCTTTCTGTAGATGCTATTTTACATAAGCTTATTAGTGGAGCGTATACTCTTGGTAAACAAGATATAATTATTTCTTCTTGTGGTATAATAGAAAAAGGTGATGCAATAAAAATACAATACAAACAATATAAAAGCGTCACTAAGCTTTTTGCGCTTAATATATTGTGTTATATAAATAAATTTTTTATTTTTGTCGGGTTGCCTATACCAGAAAAGATTAAGAAAAAATTTCGTTAAGAAAATGCGGACTAGATTATACTATAGGGTGTCACTTGGGGGTGAAACCCCCAAGTGACACCCTAAAACATATTATCAAAAATTATTCACTTGGCGGTCGTTCACTTGGCGGTCGGACCGCCAAGTGAAGACCGCCAAGTGAATAAGCAGTGTGAGAGGTTGAGGGGTTACAATAATGTGATGCCCATAAAAAAATGAGTGTCAATGAAAAACGAAAAACAAAATAATTTAATAACAATAGTGAGTGGCGGGGCGGCGGGGGATGGCGCGCGGTCTGTTGGCGGTAATCTTGCGCGGTTGCTTGTAAAAGAAGGTTTTGAAGTTTTTGAGTCTGTTGATTATCCATCAATTATACGAGGTGGACATAATTTTGCTCGTCTCTCGTTTTCTAATCAACGGGTTTATAATGATCATTCTTTGATTAATATTTTAATAGCGTTTAATCAAGAAACTATACAGCTTCATCGCGACAAATTTACTTCGGAAACTATTATTTTAGCCAATGATTTTACAGGGGAAGAAATTTCTGAATTTGGCGCGCGAGCCATAAAACTGCCGATGGAAATTTACGCGAATAAAGAAAACGCTCCAATGATAGCTAGCGGGTCAGTGGCGTTGGGAGCTGTATGTTTTTTACTCAATTTGTCTTTTGAAAAATTAGAAGAGGCGCTAAACGATGTTTTTCAAGAAAAACATCTAGCTGTTAATGTTGTTCTTGCAAAACAAGGTTATCAATACTTAAAAGAAAAACAAATTATTTATCCGAGAAATTTTGAATCAATACAACCAATACAACAAAACAAAGAAGTGTTAAACGCAAGTGAAACTTTTGGACAAGGTATGGTTCAAGCGGGGCTTGACTATTATGTTGCCTATCCTATGACACCAGCGAGTCCAATACTTCATTTTTTAGCTAAACAAAACGTCTCACTTGGAATAAAAATAGTGCAACCAGAAAGCGAGCTTTCTGTGATAAATATGGCATTAGGAATTGCTTATACAGGCAAAAGAGTAGCGATTGGCACTTCGGGCGGCGGTTTTGCTTTAATGCAAGAGTCTTTTAGTTTCGCTGGTATGGGTGAGATACCCTTATTGATAGCCATGGTTCAAAGACCAGCGCCGGCAAGCGGCGTGCCGACTTATACTAGTCAAGCAGATTTATTGTTTATACTTAATTCTGGACATGGTGAATTTCCTCGTATTGTTATAGCGCCCGGAGACGCGGAAGAAGCTTTTCAGGCTGGCGCCGATGGTTTGAATCTGGCTTGGAAATATCAATTACCTGTGATTGTTTTAACAGACAAACATATAGGAGAGAGCGCGCAAAGCGGGCAAATTAATAAGAATAAGACAAACATTAATATTGAAAAAGGTAAAATTGTTTTTGAAGCAAACACTGATTACAAACGATATGAAATTACCGATGATGGTATTTCACCTATGATTTTTCCTGGTGTGTCTGACATAATTGTGAAAGTTAATAGTTATGAACATAATGAAAAAGGAGTAACCACGGAAAATGCGAAAGATGTTGTTGTAATGCAAGATAAACGGTTTGCGAAACTTGTGGAAATAAAAAAAGAATTTGAAATACGCGATACGGTAAAAATATATGGAGATGTGACAAGTAAAACAGTAGTGGTTTTTTGGGGATCTACCAAAGGCGCGGTTTTAGAGGCTGCTAAATATCTTGCGCAATCTGTAAAGTTTCTGCAAATTGTTTGGTTAGAGCCGTTTGATGTAGAAGCGGTATTGTTTCATTTGCAAGATGCGGATATGATTATAGACATTGAAGGCAACCACGACGGACAACTTGCAAAGCTTATTCGTCAAAAGACGGGGATAGATATTAAACAGAAGATTTTGAAATATGATACAAGACCATTTGACCCGTTTGAACTTGCCAAAGAAATAATAATTTTGTTGGAAAGTGTAAAATAATTTATATATGAATTTTAATTCATCAACTCAAGCAAAAATAACATGGTGTCCAGGGTGTACTAATTCGGCAATTTTAATAGCTTTTCGCCAGGCAGTCAGCGAGCTGGTTGAAGAACAAAAGGTTGAATTAAAAAATGTTGTCATTTTATCTGGAATTGGTTGTCATGGCAAAATTACCGATTATGTAAATTTTAATAGTTTTACTTCTCTTCATGGGCGTTTGGTTCCAACAATGACAGGTGTTAAAATAGGCAATCCATCTTTATCAGTCTTTGGTTTTAGCGGAGATGGCGACACCTTTGACGAAGGAGTGGCTCATTTAGCGCATGCCGCGCGGCGAAATTCTGACATCAATTTATTTATTCACAACAATCAACTTTTTGCTTTAACAACAGGACAAGCTACAGCGCTTAGTCCGAAGGGATTTAAAGGGCGTTCAACGCCTGAAGGCAATTTAGAAGAACCCTTTAATCCTCTTTTATTTGTTCTTGGCGCGGGCGCGTCGTTTGTCGCAAGAACTTACGCGTTGGATATTCCAGGAACAAAAGATATTATGAAAAAAGCCGCGGAGCATAAAGGTTTTTCTTTTGTGGAAATAGTACAACCGTGTATTACTTTTTTTGACACAAGAGAAGCTCTGAAAGATAAAAGATATTTCCTTGATGAAACATATCCAACAAACAATCTTTCTATTGCTCTTGAAAAAGTTCAAGAACAAGGAGAAAAAATACCTTTTGGTATTTTTTATGAAAATCAAAGACCATCTTTTGAAGAATTATTACATAATGGTTTGAAATAAAAATACGAAAAATATAAAAATATTATGGCAATAAATTTTAATAATTTTTTTAATCCGCAATCTGTGGCTGTGATTGGCGCCTCAAGTAATTCAAACAAAGTTGGTTACGCATTGCTTAAAAATATAATTGGCAATCAAAAAAGAAAAATTTTCCCAGTTAACTTAAAAGAAAAAGAAATTTTAGGATTACCTTGCTGCGAGTCGGTGTTGCGAATAGAGGAGATGATTGATTTGGCAATTATCGCTGTTCCAGCCGAGATTGTCCCGCAGGTTTTGAGAGAATGCGGAGAGAAAAAGATTTCTTCTGTGGTGATTGTGTCTGCGGGTTTTGGAGAAGTGTCGGGCAGGGGAGTAGAATTGGAAAATGAGATTAAAGAAATAGCTGTACATTATAATATTGCTTTGTTGGGTCCAAATTGTTTGGGTGTATTGGATTTTCATTCTGATTTTAACGCTTCATTTATGGCCACGGAAACTTTCACTCAAACAAAAAAAGGAAATATCTCTTTTTTTTCGCAATCTGGCGCGTTAGGCGCGGCAATGTTTGACTGGGCGAATAAACAAGGGATTGGATTTTCTAAGTTTGTAAGTCTTGGTAATGAGGTTGTGCTTACGGAGCTGGATTTTCTTGAGTTTTTACAACAGGATGATAGTTCACAAGCGGCGCTTTTGTATCTTGAAAAAATAAGTGACGGAGAAAGATTTATACAAACTATGAAAAATATCACAACTACTAAACCTGTTGTTATGCTTAAAGCGGGTCGCAGTAGTCGCGGCAAAATAGCTGTTAAATCTCACACTGGATCGCTTGTGTCGGACGACGCGGTTTTTGAAGCGGTGTGCGAACAAACTGGTGTTATAGTTGTTCATTCTTTGCGCGATTTTTTTGGTATCGCGAAGTTATTTCATATTGGGATATTAAAACCGTTAAATAATGTTGCGATTTTAACAAATGGCGGCGGGCCATCCATTATAGCGACTGATCTGATTGAGTTTTCGCAATCGCTTACTCTTGCTGAATTTTCTCAAGACTTAAAACAAAAAATAAAAAATGTGTCACCTCAAATTTCAGCAGTTCATAATCCGATTGATATTCTTGGCGACGCGCGCGCGTTGCAATATAAAAATGTGTTAGATTTATTAGTGGCTGAAAAGAACATTGATGTTATTTTCACTATACTTACGCCTCAAATGATGACTGAAATATCCGCAACAGCGGAAGTTTTTGTTTCTTCTCATAAAAGCAAGCCTATTATTCCAATAATGATTGGCGGCGCGGTTATTCAAGATGGTGTTAATGTTTTGCAAAACAACGATTTCGTAAATTTTAATTTTCCAGAAGACGCAATACTGGCGTTAGATGTTTTATCCGCAAAAATGAAAAAAATAAAGAAAAAGACGGAAGTTCTCACCCATAAACAATTATCAAATTTAATACTGTTAGATTTTGAAGCAACACGACAATTATTGCAATCATATAATCTTGAGTCTATTGGAGTGTTAATAAAAAACAAAGAAGACTTAGTTTCTCAAGTAAAACAGTTGGAATTTAGCGATAAAAAAATGGCAATGAAAATTGTTGCGTCGGATATTATACACAAAACTGATACAGGGGGAGTTGAAATTAATTTAGAAGGAGAAACAGCTTTGTTGTCAGCATGGGATAAAATTATGGTTGCTGCTTTAAAAAATACCTCGCCAGAAAGAATTCAAGGTGTTTTATTACAACCAATGGTCAAAGGACAAGAAGTTATTATTGGAATGAAACGGGATCCAATTTTTGGTCCTGTGATTATATTTGGTTTGGGTGGCGTGTTTGTTGAAGTATTAAAAGATGTGTCAATGAGAATACCGCCAATTACAGACGAAACTGCGAAAGAGATGATTGAGAAGATAAAAGGGTTTCCTGTTTTAAATGGCCTGCGTGACAATGAGCCAGTGAACTTTTCCGCCTTAATTAAGATTATTATAGCAATTGCTCGTTTGAGCGCGGAGCGCCCAGAAATAAAAGAGATAGATCTTAATCCTGTGATGGTTAATACAGAAGAAGCTGTGATTGTTGACGCGCGTTTGATAATAGAGTAGATTAAAAAATCTGTTTTATTCTAATAAAAAATTAATTGGTGTTATTATTGCGCTTGTCTTAGGGTTCTTCCGAAAATAACTTCCCATCTTTTGCCTACCGCATTGCTGACTACAGTAATTACTTGGTCGCGAAATATTTCAACATACTTATAGTATGTTTCAATATTTCGCTCGGT
>Ga0180009_10005379_pt1 | contig 13735 bp, 8 predicted proteins | sample OS_PC_MetaG_FD_123537 | JGI IMG/M metagenome (GOLD analysis project Ga0180009, IMG submission 123537) | Groundwater microbial communities from the Aspo Hard Rock Laboratory (HRL) deep subsurface site, Sweden - OS_PC_MetaG | ecosystem: Environmental > Aquatic > Deep subsurface > Groundwater... | reverse complement strand
CGGTGGTCACCCGGGCGCGATCGTGACCGACGGCCAGGGCGTGGTCTACCTGCATCTCGTCGGCTCGAGCGAGGTGCTCGCCGTGGACCTGGCCACCGCAGGGGTGCTGTGGCGCCGGAGCCTCGGGGGCGAGTCGGCGTACGGATTGGCCCTGGCTCTGGACGGACGGGGCGGCCTGGTGGCCGCGGTCAGCCACGGCGCAGGGAGCTACGAGACCGACATCGTGGTGCTGGACTGCGCCTGCGGCGCCACGCGCTGGCGGTTCACCACCTCGGGAAGGCTCGGGAGCAGCATCCTGGTTGACATGGATGGGGACATCGTCTTCTCCACGAAGTTCGATGGCAAGGCGCCAGACGCAGTCGAGCGGCTGACAGCAGACGGCGTGCGCCGCTGGCGCGTCGAGCTGGAAAACAGCTACCTCCAGCTCGCAACCCTGGGCCCCATCGGCGCGGACGGCACGCTTCACACTTTCGTCTGGGCCGACGTTATCTACGGCGTGGAGCCCCGGCTGCGCGCCTACTCCCGCGCCGGCCAAAAGCTCTGGGAGGTGCTCCTGCCCCACAGCCGGGTCTACGGGGGCCACGCTCCCCTGCTGCTCGACGACGGAACGCTGATCATGGGCGTCGAGCACGGGGAGCCCGACCAGCTGCAGCTCGTCGCGATCCAGACCCGCAGCCCGGGCCTGGCCCCGGCGCCCTGGCCGCGTCGCTGGCACGACAACCACGCCACCAGCAACCTCGCCGGACCCACGCCCTGAGCGCTCAGGGTGTGGCGGGCCGGACGCCGAGGTGCGCCTCGAAGCGCTCCGTGGGCGTGGCCAGGCCCACGACCATCACTGCAGTCGGGGCGGGCGAAACTCAGTCGAACGCGCGACGGCTGTGCCACACCCTGAGGATCAGCACGCGAGCCGGCTGGACCTGGTAGATCTACGGACCTCGTAGATCTACGACGTGGCGCTCAAGGACTGCAACGATGACCTCGCGCTACCCGAGATGGGACAGCTCAGGCACGACGCGCCACCTGGGCGTAGAAGTGGTCGTCCCGGTGACGTCAACTCGGGTTGCGTGGCCACCTGGGCGTAGAAGAGGTCGCCCCGGCGACGTGAACTCGGCGCACGTGGCCACCTGGGCGCAGAAGAGGTCGTCCCGGTGACGTCAACTCGGGCTACGTGGCCACCTGGGCGTAGAAGAGGTCGCCCCGGCGACGTCAACTCGGCGCACGTGGCCACCTGGGCGCAGAAGAGGTCGTTTTGGCGACGTCAACTCGGCGCACGTGGCCACCTGGGCGCAGAAGACGTCGTCCCGGTGACGTCAACTCGGGTTACGTGGCCACCTGGGCGCAGAAGACGTCGTCCCGGTGACGTCAACTCGGCGCACGTGACCCGGAGTGGGGATGCTCCCGCAGGTGGAGCACGCTGTTCCGGATCGCCAGCACGAGCTTCTTGGCCGCAGCGAGCTTGTCCCTGGCGACGTACTCCCGGATCTCACGGAGGTCCTCCAGCGCGGGACCCGACCAGAGGAGCTTGCGCTTTCTAGCCATCGGCCTCGCCGAAGGCATCCAGGACGGCTTCGGCCTCGGCGAGCGCCGGAGACTGTCCACGACAGCTCCGGCCTTGGTCTTGAGGTCCGTGAGAGGTCGCACGTCCTCGCTGAACTTGGGGCTTCCCATCACCACCTCCCGGAGTCGTAAACCGTGCCATAGACGGTACCTTCAAGCATGCCTGTTTAGCGGCCGGCTGGAGCGCGGATCACGCCGACCCCGTGATCGACTGATCTGGTCCGTACAGGGTTCCCCTTGAACGCCGCCCGCCGATCAGCCCATGCTTGCCAGCTGGAGGTGCAACTTGGCGCTGGAGCAGATCCGCAAGCGAGACGGCACGATGGTCCCGTTCAAGCAGGAGAAGATCGCGGCCGCCATCGGCAAGGCGCTGGCCACCGACGGCGCCGGGGAGCCGGGCGACCCACAAGAGCTGGCCAGCGAGGTCACAGCGGAGCTGGCCCGCAGCCACGGCCCCGGCGGTGTCCCAACGGTCGAGCAGGTCCAGGACCAGGTGGAGGAGACCCTGATCCGCCGCGGGCTGCCCCGCACCGCCAAGGGCTACATCCTCTACCGGCAGCGGCGGGCCGAGATCCGGGGGGCCAAGCGCCTGTTCGGCGTGCGCGACGAGCTCAAGCTCACCGTCAACGCGGCGCTGGTGCTGAAGAAGCGCTACCTGCAGCGCGACAGCAGCGGACAGGTGGCCGAGACGCCGGATGCCCTGTTCCGCAGGGTCGCCCGCGCCGTGGCCCAGGCCGAGCGCACCGACCGGGCGAAGCACGAGGAGGCCTTCTACCGCGCCATGTCGTCACTCGACTTCCTGCCCAACTCGCCGACGCTGATGAACGCCGGCACCGAGATGGGCCAGCTCTCGGCCTGCTTCGTGCTCCCGGTCGACGACTCGATCCCCGGCATCTTCGACGCCCTGCGCTGCATGGCCATCGTCCACCAGTCGGGGGGCGGCACCGGGTTCTCCTTCTCCTCCCTCAGGCCGCAGGGCGACCTGGTGCGCTCCACGATGGGCGTCGCCTCGGGGCCGCTGTCCTTCATGCGCGTCTTCGACGTCACCACCGACGTGATCAAGCAGGGCGGGCGCCGCCGCGGCGCCAACATGGGGATCCTGCGCTGCGACCACCCCGACATCCTGGACTTCATCCACGCCAAGCAGCAGGAGGGGCTGCTCGACAACTTCAACCTGTCGGTCGGGATCACCGACGCGTTCATGGAGGCCCTGGCGCGCGACGAGAGCTACGAGCTGCGCAACCCGCGCGGCGACCGGGTCGCAGGACGCGTGCGGGCGGCGGACGTGTTCAAGCAGATCGCGGCCCAGGCCTGGGCCACCGGCGACCCGGGCGTCGTGTTCCTCGACGCCATGGAGCGGACCAACCCGACGCCGTCGCTCGGCCGGCTGGAGGCCACCAACCCCTGCGGCGAGCAGCCGCTGCTGCCGTGGGAGAGCTGCAACCTCGGCTCGATCAACCTCAAGAACATGGTGCGCGAGGGCCGCCTGGACCGCGACCGCCTGGTCCGCACCGTCGAGCTGGCGGTGCGCTTTCTGGACGACGTGATCGACGTCAACCGCTACCCGCTGGAGCAGACCGGCCGCATCACCCTGCAGAACCGCAAGATCGGCCTGGGGCTGATGGGCTTCGCCGACGCCCTGACCCTGCTGCAGATCCCCTACGACTCCGAGCAGGCCCTGGAGCTCGCCGACGATATCGCCGGCCTGCTGCAGCGCGAGTCGCGCCGGGTCAGCGCCGCCCTGGCCGGGGAGCGCGGCACATTCCCGGCCTATCCCGACAGTACGCACGCCGCCGCAGGCGGCCCACCGCTGCGCAACGCCACCACCACCTCCATCGCCCCCACCGGCACCATCAGCATCATCGCCGGCTGCTCGAGCGGCATCGAGCCGCTGTTCGCCGTCTCCTTCGTGCGCAACGTGATCGAGGGCTCGCGCCTGGTGGAGACCAACCCGGTCTTCGAGCGGGTGGCCCAACAGGGCGGCTTCTGGGACCAGGAGCTGATGCACGAGGTGGCGCGGCTGGGCAGCATCCAGCAGGTCGAGGCGATCCCGGCCGAGGTGCGGCGGGTCTTCGTCACGGCCCACGACATCGCCCCCGAGTGGCATGTTCGGATGCAGGCCGCCTTCCAGCGCCACTGCGACAACGCCGTCTCGAAGACGATCAACTTCGGGCGCCACGCCACCGTCGACCAGGTGGAGCAGGCCTACCGGCTGGCGTTCGACAGCGGCTGCAAGGGGATCACCGTCTACCGCGACGGCAGCAAGAGCCGCCAGGTGCTGACCATCGAGGGACGCCCTGGCGCCCCCCGGGCGGACCCCTTCACCGTCGACGGCGACTACGCCGGCGGCTGTCCGGGCAGGCGCTGCGACTGCTGAGAGGCCGCGCGTTCGAGTTGCGACCCAGGCCCACAGGCTGTGTCCTGACTGACACGCCGATCTGCAACAGTATGATATCTCACGCCAATGGGCCTGGCCCGGGCAATGCATCACGGGACCCCATGCACACCCGGAGGTTCCGATGAGGTCGCGAGATTCGAGGGCGCTGCTCCGTCTTGCGCTGGTCCTGGCGGTCGCCGGCGGGGTGGTGGTCTTCCCACCACGCCCCGAGGCCAAACCCGGCCGCACCAAGCTCGAGCTGAAGAAGCTGGAGCGTGAGCCAGCCGAAGGCCGCAAGGCTCCAACCGCCGATGAGCTGAAGCAGCTGAGCCAGGCCGTGGCGGACAAGCCCAGGGAGCGCGGCGCCCGCTTCGCGCTGGTGATGGGGCTGATCAAGGCAGGCCAGCTGGAGAGGGCGCTCGAGGCGGCCCGTAAGTGGCGTCAGCACGACGCCTACAACCTGGTGGTGGTGCGCCTGATCGGCGACATCTACACCGAGCTCCATCGACACGACGAGGCCCGGCGGGCCTACTCGGCGGTGGTGGAGCTCCTGCCGCAGGATCCCGGCGCACAGCGTGCGCTGGCCACCGTGCTCAAACAGTCGGGGCAGCTGCTGCCCGCCTACCAGCGGATGCAGGCGGCGGCCAGGATCCGACCCGAGGACCCACGCATCGCCTTCGAGCTGGCTGACCTGGCCCAGCGCCTGAAGCGATCCGCCGAGGCGACACAGCGGTTCAAGACGATCATCGACAGCGACAAGACCCCCGAGAAGATCCGCTACCCCGCCAGGCAACGCCTGGCCCAGCTCCACGCCAGCGCGCGGTTGCAGGCGCTGCAGCACAACCGCCTGGTCGAGGCCGCCCGGCTCGAAAAAGCGATCGAGGCGCTCTCGGTCAAGGGGGGCGCGGTCAACCATATCAAGGTCTACCTCACCTGGGACACCGACCGCACCGACGTCGACCTCTGGGTGGTCAACCCGGCGGGGCAGAAGATCTACTACAGCAACAAGAAGGGGAAGTTCGGGGGTGCCCTGTTCGACGACGTCACCGACGGCTACGGCCCGGAGAGCTTCACCGCGTCCACCGCCACCAGGGGCGCCTACCTGGTCCAGGTCAACTACTTCGGCACCCAGCGGAGCGCGTTCACCGAAGCCCGGGGCGAGGTGGTGGTGATCCTCAACGAGGGAACCGCTCGCGAGCAGCGACACACACTGCCCTATCGCCTGTTCAAGCCCAAGCAGACCGTGACCGTGGCCCGCATCGACGTGCGCAGCTAGGCTAGGGGAGAACGACCATGTCGACGACGAAGATCATAGAGACCTCAATCCTCGCGGCCCTGCTGCTCGTGCCCCAGCTCAACGGATGCAGGACCGCCGCGCCGGTGAGAGGGTCCGCCGAGGGTACGCGGACCGCGACGGCGCAGCTGGGCCGCCCACTGGCCCGGAGCCTGACGCCCGCCGTGGTCCACGGATGGATCGAGGGGCGGACCGCCTCCTGGCGGCGACTGGAGCTGAACAGGCCCGCCGCCGGGCTGACCGCCGTGCGGGCGGTGGGGCGCGGCGCCATGCTGACCATCGCCGGCGACAACGGGGGCAGCGAGGCGGGGAGGCTCTGGCTGCGCGGTGGCGCCGAGCTCCACCTCGGCCAGGACAAGGACGGCACCCTGCGTCTCTATCCAAGGAAGGGCGAGGTCCGGATCAGCCTGTTCGACCTCGGCCTGCGCGCCGTTGTGCTGCAACAGGACCCCCGGGGCGGCCTGCATCCCCGGGACATCAGCGGTCAGGATCTGCTGGTGAGCGCCGGGGGCGTGCTCCCGACCGCGCTGCGGCCCCGGGCGGCGGACTGGACGCTTGCGATGATCGACGCAACGGTGCCGACGAGCGCGGGTTTCGGCACGCTCGACACCCGTGGCGCCACCGGAGGCCGCGTCAGCCTCGAGCTACGGACGGTCAAGGTCCGCGCCTTCACCAGCGGCGACATGGCCGAGACCCGGGTGGAGCACGTGTTCTACAACGACTCGGACCAGCAACTGGAGGGGACGTTCCGTTTCCCGCTGCCCGAGAACGCGGCGCTGATCGGCATGGCGATGGAGATCAACGGCCGGCTGATGGAGGGCGAGCTGGTGGAGCGGAACAAGGCGCGGCAGACCTACGAGTCCATCGTCGATGCCATGCAGGACCCGGCGCTGTTGGAGTGGGAGCAGGGCAACACCTTCAAGCTTCGGGTGTTCCCCATCGAGCCCCGGCGCGAGAAGCGGGTCGTGCTGCGCTACGTGGCACCGCTGGAGCGGACGGGCGTAATAGACGACAGTCTGTCATACCGCTACGACACCGCCGCCGCCGAGATGCAGCGGACGATCCCCCGCTTCTCGGTGACGCTCGATGATCGCAAGCTCGTCGAGGCCAGGGATTTCGTACCCGGCCGCAGCGTGACAGCCCGGGTCGCCGACGACAGCGGCAAGGCCATGCGAGAGGTGCGCAAGGACGGCATCTACACCGCCCTGCGGCTGCGGCCGGACTGGTCCAGGCTGCCGCGCGACCAGGCCGCGGGCCGAATTCCGTTGCTTCATCCCGCGCGCCGCCGCCGCATCCCGGAGCGCCCCAACAGGGGCGCGAGGACCGGCGCGCCGCCCCGCAGGGGCGCGAGGACCGGAATTCCGCGCGACCTGCTGCTGATCGTCGACACCTCCCGCAGCGCGCTGGAGAGCCGCGAGCTCTGTCTCCAGACCCTGCGTGCCCTGCTGGCCGACCTGCGTCACACGGACCGTTTCCTCGTGCTGGCCGCCGATCTGACCGTCCGCGGCCACACGCCGGGCTTCGTGCCCGCCGACGCCGCCCAGGTCAGAGCCGCGACCGAGTTCGTCGAGGGAATCGAGCCGGACGGCGCCAGCGACCTCGGGCTGGCGCTGCGCACCGCTGGAGAGCGGCTGCGCGAGCGCGCCGGTTCCGAGGATCGGCGGGCGCAGGTGGTCTACCTCGGCGACGGTACTCCGACCTGGGGTGAGACGGATGACAGCGCGCTGGCTCGCATCGCCTCCGAGAATCTGGGCCAGGCGCCGCTGCACGCGGCGATCCTGGGCCAGGGCGCCAACGCGGCCCTCCTGCGACGGCTGGTCGCGAGTCTGGGCGGACGGGCGGTCAAGCCCCGGACGCCCAGGCAGGTGCAGCGGCTGGCGCTGCAGCTCGCGGGCGGCGTCACGGTGCCCCGGTTGCGGCAGGTGCAGATCCGAGCGGGGGAGCACGACCAGCTCTTCCCGCGCCAGGCGCCGACGCTCTTCTTGGGCGAGGAGTTGGTGGTGTTGATGCGGACCCCGGCGGACAAGACCCCCGCAAGGCAGATCGTCCTCGAGGGCGTCGTCAACGGCAAGCGCTTCGCGCAGACCTTCCCGGCCACCGTCGTGGCGCCGGCGCGGCACGTGGCTCACCGCTGGGCCCGAGAGCAGCTGGTGCAGCTCGAGGCCGAGGGGGCGGCCAAGGACGCGGTGGTCCAGCACAGCCTGCAGTACGGCGTGATGAGCCGACACACGTCCTTTCTGGTGCTGGAGAGCGAGGAGGCCTACAAGCGGTTCAAGATCGCGCGCAAGAACGGTCCCAAGCCCGATGCCGCCACCCCGAGGGTCACCGGCGGCGATCTGGAGTCTCTGGGGCAAGCGCAGGCCAACCTCAGCCCGGACCACTTCCAGCCTGGCGACCCGGAGGTCCGGATCCCCGCGCCTGCCAACGCCCGCAGCGTGGTGGTGGTCTTCCCCTTCGGTGAGACCAAGGTTGCACGCTACGAACAAGCGATCAAGGCCTGGACAGTCCGTTTTCTCGTCGCGCAAGACACACCCGACGGGACCTATCAGATCGCAGTACGGATCACGCATCACGACGGTCGGGTCGCGCTGCTGCGACTCTCCTACGTCGTTGACACCAGGGCCCCCACGGTCCGCATCGGTGTCAGGGAGCTACGCGGCGGCAAGGGCTACGTCATCAGCGCTCGTCAGGTCGTCACCCGACACGAGCTGGTCCAGGAAGCCCACCGCGACCGAATCGCTGCCGGGGCGGCGACGATTTCCGACGACGCCGGGCTCAGCCGCTACGCCGCGGTGGTCCAGGACGCCACGCGGGTGGAGGTCCAGCTGCCTGGTGGTCGCGTGCAGCGCCTCTGGCCCTACGCGATGGGGAAGTTCGCCGCAACCTGGCGCCCCGCCTCCAGGCCCACCGGCAAGGTCACGCTCAAGGTCGTGGCGGTGGACAAGGCCAACAACAAGAACGTCTTCAACGTCGTCTACGATCCTGCCACGGGGAGAGTCTCCCGATGAGCCGCCACCTCGCAGCCGTCCTGCTCGCCGCGACCCTCTGCCTCTGCCGGCCCGCTTCGGCGCGGCAGCGGGTGCTGACCAACCAGGACGATGTGCAGGCCTGCCAGCCGCTCCCGGGCGGACGGGTCCTGCTCGGCACCGCAGGCGGTCTTCTGCTCGCCAGCGCTGACGGTGAGCCGGAGCGCCTCTGGACCGGCCTCGACGGCCTCCCCGGCACCCGTGTCCACGCGCTGCTGCAGGAGGGGAACACCGTGTGGATCGGCGCCGAGTATGGCCTCGCCCGGCTGGACCTCGTCCGGCTCCAGCTGAAGCTCGTCGCCCACTCCGACTCGGTGCGAGCCATCACCCGCCACCAGGGCCGGCTCTACCTCGGCTCGTGGGGCAGCGGCGTGCTCCGGCTCGAGGGCGCCCGCCGCTTCACCCCGGAGCGCCCCGCAGGGGCGCGAGGAACGGGCGCCAGGCTGGTCCCGGTCGCGATGAAAGGCGGCCCGGCGGACGGGCCTGCCGCCCACGCCCGACAGCGGATCACCTCACTGGTGAGCGTGGGTCCGACTCTTTTCGTCGGCACCGCGGGCGCCGGGTTGTGGGAGCTCTCGAAGGCAGGCCTGCGTCCAACCGCGACTCAGCTCCCCAGCCCTTTCGTCTGGAGCCTGGCCGCGGCACCGGTGACACGACCGCTGGCAAGGCCACGGAGTGTCTACGTCGGCACCCTGGCTGGTCTGGCGAGGGTTCAGGGGGCCGTGGTCGATCTGCTCTCCTCCGCCGACGTCCGGGCGCTCCTCGCTGAACGGGAGCTGCTGGTCGGCACCTATGGCGCCGGGCTCGAACAGCTCTCCGGCGGCCGCATGGCCCCGGCGAAGGACTGGTCGGCGCTCGCGGTTCGTTTCGTCAACGTCATCGGGCGCGCCCATGACGCGACCTGCGTCGGCACGCGCGCCGGAGCCTGGCTCACGGCGAGAGGCTCTGCGCCGCGCAGGGTGCGCACGGCGGGTCCGCCCTCCAACGATATCTCTGCGCTGGCTGCCGACGGGGATCGTCTCTACGTCGGGACGTTCGACGGTGGTCTGGCTCTGCTCGAGCGGGGCGTCTGGCGACGGATCCGCTCGGTCGACCGAAGGATCGATGCATTGACCGTGCAACACCAGGGCGACATCCGAACGCTGTGGGTCGGCACCCCGCGGGGTCTGTTCAGGGTGCGCGGCACTGACGTCAAACGCTTCGGCACGGCCGACGGGCTCCGCCACCAGCATGTCCACTGTGTCGCCGTGTTGCGCGACGGCTCGCTGCTGGCGGGAACCGGACTGGGTGCGGTGATCGTCCGGGGCGAGCAGGTGGAGCAGATCACGGTCAAGCAAGGGTTGCCGGTGGCGTCGGTCTGGGCCGCGGCCGAGGACGGGGAGGGAGGCCTGTGGCTCGGGACCACCCGGGGCCTCTACCACTGGTCCCGACCACTGAGGCGTTACACGCGCTACTCGGTCTCCAGCGGGCACCTGAAGGAGGACTGGGTCACCGCCGTCACGCTGCATCGCGGCGCCGTCTACGTCGGCTCCTACAACGCCGGTGTGTCGAGGCTGACCCGCTCCGCCGACGGCACCAGGGTTTCGGCCCACCTCGGCGGCGGCTGGGTCAACTTCAACGGCCTGCGGGTGGTGGGCCAGACCCTTTATGCCGCCTCGATGAGCGGGCTGCACCAGCTCCCGATCGACGGAGGCACCAGCTTCGTGCAGGTCGCCCGAGCCGCCCCCGGCCGCGACGTCACAGCGGTCGAGCCTTCCCCCGCCGGCCTGTGGGTCGCCAGCCGGCGCGGGCTGGCCTTGCATGGCCAGGCCGCCCTGAACGCCCGGTAGCACCAGGTTCTTCGTTGAGCCTGAAGTACGCCACCGACTGTTCTTGGATCAAGAACTGAAGGGCCTCCTGGATCGCTGTTCACAAGTCCGGTGTGAACTGGCAATCACCATCGCCTTGGAACACCTCCAAATGCTTGCCTGTCGACTTTCGGCCCGATTGTTGCTTACGCGGCGGCCAACAACGTGAGGCCGACATGAGAGCCATGACTGCTGTTTTGCTGTGTCTGCTGCTGACGAGCTGCACCACCATGGCGACCATCCGTACCCAGCCTCCAGGGGCCAGGGTCTACGTCAATGGGCGCTTCGTCGGCCGATCTCCGGTGCAGGTGGAGCTCAAGGATGGTTTTGCCGAGGGCACCTACTATCGCGTCAAGCTCCAGAAGGAGCGCTACGAGCCCCAGGAGACCAAGCTGGAGCAACACTGGTCCGTGGGTGGCATCATCCTCGACGCGCTGCTCGTCCTCCCCACCCTCACCGCGTCAATCGGCCTGGGCTACTTCAACGCCATCCGCCACTGCGACGAATACGGCTTCACGCTGGTGAAGAGCCCCGCTGTCACAGACTATGCGGGACCACAGGAGATCGGCGACTGAGGGGAGACTGTCGCCAGTGCAGGGATTGCCGATATCGGCAGGCGTCGCGCCACCTTGATCCCCGCCGCTACTCCACGGTCACGCTCTTGGCCAGGTTGCGCGGTTGGTCCACGTCGGTGCCGCGGATGTCGGCCACGCGGTAGGCCAGCATCTGCAGCGGGAGCACCGTCAGCAGCGGCTGCAGCTCGGGCCGCACGTCGGGCACCTGGATCACGTCGTCGACCATCGACCCGATCTCGTTGTCACCGCGCGAGGCGATGGCGATCACCTTGCCCTCACGCGCCCGCACCTCGGTCAGGTTGTTGATGATCTTCTCGTAGCCGGAGCCTCGCGGGGCGATGATCACAACCGGCAAGTTCTCGTCGATCAGCGCGATCGGGCCGTGCTTCATCTCACCCGCCGGGTAGCCCTCGGCGTGGATGTAGGAGATCTCCTTGAGCTTCAGCGCCCCCTCCAGGGCGATGGGGTAGTTGATGCCCCGCCCCAGGTAGAGGAAGTCGCGGGCGGTGGCGTAGCGCCGGGCGATGACATCGACCGACGCGCCCCGGTCCAGCACCTCCTTCATCTGCTCCGGCAGCGCCAGCAGGTCCTTGATCAGCTCGTGCGCCGACTCCTGATCCAGGGCGCCGGTGCGCCGGCCGAGGTAGATCGCCAGCAACACCAGGGCCGCGAGCTGGGTGGTGAAAGCCTTGGTCGACGCCACCCCGATCTCCGGGCCGGCGTGGGTGTAGAGCACCCCGTCCGACTCCCTGGCGATGGTCGAGCCCACCACGTTGCAGATGGAGAGCACCCGCGCCCCCTTGCGCTTGGCCTCGCGCAGGGCGGCGAGCGTGTCCGCGGTCTCCCCCGACTGGGAGATGGTGACGAGCAGGTCGGAGTCAGAGACCAGCGGGTCGCGGTAGCGGAACTCGCTGCCCAGGTCCACCTCCACCGGGACGCGGGCCAGCCCCTCGACCAGGAACTTGCCCACCAGCGCTGCGTGGTACGACGTGCCGCAGGCCACGAACACGACGCGGCGCAGCTTCTCGATCTCGATCTCGAAGCCGTCGATGAAGGTCTCGGCCGTCTTGGCGGAGATCCGGTCGCGGATGGTGTCGGTCACGGCCCGGGGCTGCTCGTGGATCTCCTTGAGCATGAAGTGCTTGTGCCCGCCCTTCTCCGCCATCATCGCATCCCACAGGATGCGCTGCGGCTTGCGGTCCACCGGCTTGCCGTCGAGGTCCATCACCTCGACTCCGTCCGCCCGCACCACCGCCAGCTCCTTCTCCTCGAGGAACACCATGTCGCGGGTGCGATTCAGGATCGCCGGCACGTCGGAGGCGACGAAGTTCTCGCCCGAGCCGATCCCCAGGATCAGCGGGGCGTCATGCCGCGCCGCGATGATCTGGTCCGGCGCGCCGTCCACCAGCACGCAGATGGCGTAGGCCCCCTCCACGCGCCGCAGCGCACCGAGCACCGCGTCCTTCGGCGAACGACCGGCCTTCACCTCGTCGTCCACCAGGTGTGCGACGATCTCGGTGTCGGTCTCCGAGGAGAACTTGTGCCCGTTTGACTCGAGCTCGGCACGTAGCATTGCGTGGTTCTCGATGATCCCGTTGTGCACCACCGACACCTTGCCGTACTTGTGCGGGTGCGCGTTGATCTCCGTGGGGCGGCCGTGGGTCGCCCAGCGTGTGTGTCCGATGCCGGTGGTCCCCGTCGGCCGGTGCTCCGACAGCAGCCGGGCCAAATTGGTCAGCTTGCCCTGGCTGCGGAGGATCTTGCTCTCGGTGCCCTCGATCAGGGCCATCCCCGCCGAGTCGTAGCCGCGGTACTCCAAACGTCGCAGCCCATCCAGCAGGATCTCGGCGCAGGGGTCAGGCCCAACGTATCCAACGATTCCACACATCGGTCGCGTCCTGTCGTCAGGTGAAGGGGGATAGTATAGCCAAGCCCCTGGCGCCGTCGAGTCCGGCATCCGCCTCGTGCCGGACCGGTATCCGGACCCCGTGCCTCCTCGCGCGCTGGAGCCTCGCGGAACCACACGCCCCCGGCGCTGGCATGTCCCGTGCTTCCCAAATCCGCAGGAGGTGCAGCCATGGCCCTGTGGCATCTGATCCTGGCGTCCCCGCGACGCCTGCCCATGTTCCCCACCGAGAAGCACCAGCGCGCGGCCGTCCGCGCCCTGGCCACCGTCGCCCCGGACCGCCTGGCCCTGTTCGGGCTGGTCCGGGAGCACGGCCACGTCGCGCTGGCCGCCTCGACCCGCCGCCGCCGGTATCTCAAGGGATCGCTGGTGCGCGCGCTCAGCTCCGTCGCGGCGGAGCCGGTCCAGATCACCTTCTGCGAGAGAATAGAGGACCCGAAGCACCTGCGCTCGCTGGTGCCGTACTTCATCAACCAGTCCTCCCGTCACAAGGTGAACGGCCACCCTGCGCTGTGGAGCGGATCCTGTATCCACGAGCTGTTGCGAACACGGGTCCTGCCGGACCTGAGGCTGCTCGTCGAGGATCTGCTGTCCGATCTGAAGTCGACCGTACTCGAAGTGGTCGGCCTCCCGGGTCAACTGATCCAGCCGGCAAGCGATGAAGAGATCCGCACGCTGGGCGCCACGCGGCTGGTGATGGCAGCAGCAGCGGCGCTGGCCGTCGGTCCGGTGTTGGTCGGACGTGGAGCGCCAGCGATGCTGGTCCGGCGCGCGGCGGCACAGCTCGGGCGAGAAGCAGGCATCGCGAGGGACGAGCTGAGCTGGGCACTCGAGGTTCCGGCCCGCGTCCTTTCCGGTCTGTTGCGAAATCCCGTGGTCGCCGTCGTGGCGGAAGCGGTCCGCCGCCGCCTCAACCTGGAGGAGGCAGTGGCCAGAGCTGCGGGAGCAATCGTGCCGGCCAGGCCGCGCCGCAGGCAGTGAGCGCTGCGCCCGGGTGGCCGCGCGACCCGAGTTGACGTCGCCAGGGGCACCACTTCTGCGCCCGGGTGGCCGCGCGACCCGAGTTGACGTCGCCAGGGGCACCACTTCTGCGCCCGGGCGGCCGCGCGACCCGAGTTGACGTCGCCACGGGCACCACTTCTGCGCCCGGGTG
>Ga0180009_10005378_pt1 | contig 13735 bp, 10 predicted proteins | sample OS_PC_MetaG_FD_123537 | JGI IMG/M metagenome (GOLD analysis project Ga0180009, IMG submission 123537) | Groundwater microbial communities from the Aspo Hard Rock Laboratory (HRL) deep subsurface site, Sweden - OS_PC_MetaG | ecosystem: Environmental > Aquatic > Deep subsurface > Groundwater... | reverse complement strand
TGATGCCGAGAAGTGGACTACGGAATATACTGCTGATAAGATCGTTGAGTATAATCCATTGTTGGTGGGGATTAGCGCGACAGGCGCAAATCCATCAGCCTCTTCAACGCCTAAAATGCCGGCTATCAGTCAACTTCTGAATAACTTGAATAGCAAGGTTTCTAACATAAAAACGTTTCTATACGGCATTCATCCTTCGGCGCTTCCCGAAAAGACGCTCATGGAAGAACCTGTTGATTTCGTATGCAGGGGTGAGTGTTTTTACACCATTCCAAAATTAGTGGATTCATTGAAGTCTAATGATAAAAAGTATGAGATTGACGGCCTATGGTACAGGCGCGGTGATCGGATTATATCAAATGGGTGGGGAAAACTTCTCAAAGATATTGATGAACTTCCTTTTGCAGCCTGGGACTTGTTGCCGATGCAACTTTATCGTGCACATAACTGGCACTGTTTTCAATATCTCGACAAACGACAGCCTTATGCGGTAATTTATACAAGTTTGGGTTGTCCTTATAACTGTACATACTGCAATGTTCGTGCGCTTTATGATGGCAAGCCCCGCATCCGTTTTCGCAGTCCAAAAAAAGTCGTTGAAGAAATTGATCTTTTAGTGCAACAATACAATGTGAAGAACATCAAAATCCTTGACGAACTCTTCGTATTAAAGGAGAGTCGCGCTCTGGAATTATGCAACCTGATTATTGAACGTGGATACGATTTAAATATTTGGGCCTATGCCCGGGTGGACACTGTAAATGAAAAAGTATTAAAGAAAATGAAACAGGCGGGAATAAATTGGCTGGCCTATGGCATTGAGTCGGGAAGCAAGGTGGTGCGTGATGGAGTCCATAAAGGGAGATTCAAACAGGATGCCATAGCCAGGGCAATAGAGATGACTAAAAAGGCTGGCATTTATATAATCGGCAATTATATGTTTGGGCTTCCTGACGATGACCATGCAACAATGCAGGCAACCCTTGATTTAGCCAAAGATCTTAAATGTGAATACGCGAATTTTTATTCAACCATGGCCTACCCCGGCTCGCTGCTATATGAAAAGAGTATAGAAAATGATGTTGAAATGCCTGATAACTGGCTTGGATTTTCTCAGCTCAGCAAAGAGACATTTCCATTACCGACGAAACATCTATCAAATGTGGAAGTATTGCGCTTTCGGGATCAGGCTTTTCAGGAATATTTTTCAAATCCGCAATATCTTGAGATGATCGAGGAAAAATTTGATGCGGAAGTGGTTGAACATATTAACGAGATGCTCAAGCATAAACTTCACAGGGAGTTATTAAATTTACAGAGAGGCGGTAAAAATGCAAAAATTGAAGTTTATTATAATGAATACAATGTGTTGATGGATAATGCAGTATATCTCCCAATAGTTTCTGGACAATTACAAGCGTTTGCGCAGACAAAGCCGACAATTCAAGAAAATTATACTTTTATGCCGTTTATGTTTTACAGGGATACGCCTGAAAGAATCGTTTCACAATACCAAAACCCCGGCGTGGCAGTATTTTCTGTTTCAATGTGGAACGCAAATCTTAGTTTGAGGGTTGCTCAGAAAGTCAAAGAGAAGTTTCCGGAATGTTTGATTGTTTTTGGAGGGCATGATGTTCCAAATCAAGCCGAAGATTATTTGAGGATTCACGATTTTGTTGATCTTGCAGTTAGGGGGGAAGGCGAAAAAACTTTTGTTCAGATTCTTGAAAATAATCTTGAAGGCAGGGATTTTGGGGATATCCCAGGAATAACTTTTAGAAACAAATCTGGAAAAATTATGAGGAATAATGAAGACCAAGGACTTGAGAAGAACTTAGATGTTTTTCCGTCTCCGTATCTTGAGGGAATTTTTAATGAGATCATGGCTTCTCACGATATTAATTTTCAGGCAATTGTAGAAACTAACAGAGGTTGTCCTTTTAAATGTTCTTATTGCTCATGGGGACAGGGAGGACTAAGTAAAAAGTATAGGTTGTTTAGTTTGGAAAGAGTAAGGCAACTTTCTGAATGGATAGGGAAAAATCATATAGGCTATGTTTTTTGTGCAGATTCAAACTACGGCATGTTCCCGAGGGATATTGAAATAGCTCAGTTTTTTGTTAATGCTAAACAAAAGTATGGTTTTCCGGAAAAATTCAGGACTTGTTATAGTAAAAATGCAGAAGAAAATGTTTATGAAATAGGCAAATTGTTACATGAAAATGGAATGGAAAAAAGCATTACCCTCTCACTTCAAACAACAAACTTAGATGCTGCAAAACACGTAAGGAGAAAAAATATAGAATTGTCCATTTTTAATAATTTACAACAACGATACAATAAAGCAGGTATCCCAACCTATACCGAGTTAATCTTAGGTTTACCAGGAGAAACGTATATAAGTTTTCTGGATGGATTGGAAAAATGCCTTCAATCGGGTATCGAAAACCAACTATTTAGCTATCATTGCCAAGTTTATCCCAATGCTGAAATGGGTAGCAAAGAATACCAAAAAAAATATAAAATTAAAACCATTAGGTGTTCTTTAAAAGAAGTGCATGCGGTTCCCAGGGCGGATGGTGTTCCAGAAGAATATGAAGAAGTTGTTGTTTCAACATACAGTATGCCTGAACAAGACTGGAAGAAAGCAGCTGTGGTTTCTTGGATTATGCAGTTATTTCATGGACTCAAAGTTGGGTTTTATCCAATGAAATACATAGCCGGGGCATATGATATTAAATATACCGATTTTTTTGATTATATTGCTAATTCAGAAAATATTATTAACGTACCTATGTTAAGAAGGGAGATAGATAGTTATTGGCAAACTGCGGATTTAATACTGCAAGGTGAAGCAAGGTGTAAGATTGTTCCCGAATTTAGCCCTATTTATTGGGAACCAGAAGAAGAAAGTTTTTTGAACATTTCTTATAACAAAACCAAGTTTTATAGTGAACTTCAAAAAATATTTGTTAATTTTCTGACAGAAAAGGGAATTGATTTTGATTATAAAGAGTTAAAAAAGACCATAAAATATCAGGAAACAAAACTACCTGATTTCAATGAAGACTACAACGGAGATAAAAAAAGTTTTGCAGAAGAAGTTCTGTTGTGGGGAAGGAAAAGCGGTCGGATTTTGCGTAAATAAGTGTGGCAACCCTTGCCGACAAAATATATATCGAATGTTGAGTTATTGCGCTTTCGAGATCATGTCTTTCAAAAATATTTTTAAAATCCGCATTATCTCAAGATGATCGAGGGAAAATTTGGTACGGAAGCGGTCCGGCGTATTAACGGGATGCTTAGGCACAAACTTCACAGAAAGCTATTAAATGAGCCTGAAACAAGCCGATAAGCCTTGTTTTAAAAACCGCGAGAAAGAATTAAAAAGCAATAAAAGGTGGACGGGAGACTAAATTGTGAAGCTAAACTGGCCTTTGATGGAAAACAATATCACGATGGAAGATCTGAATGTCCTGATCGAGTTTCTAAAGGGACATCCACGTCTCACCCAGGGCGAAAACGTACAGATCTTTGAGAGCGAGTGGTCAGAATGGCTTGGCGTAAAGCACAGCGTCTTTGTCAATTCCGGCGCATCAGCCAATCTCATCACCATGGCGGCCCTGAAGCATCTTTATGGTACCGGAGAGATTATTGTTCCTCCGCTTACATGGGTATCTGATATCGCTTCTGTGATCCAGAATGGCTTTACTCCCGTTTTTGTTGATATCAATCCAAGAAATCTCTGTATGGATGATGAGCAGGTCATTTCAAAACTCTCTGAAAAAACAAAAGCGGTATTCATAACTCATGTGCAGGGCTTTAACGGCCTTACCGATTATTTGCTCAAAACGCTGGAAGAGAAAAAAATTCCTCTTATTGAAGATGTCTGTGAATCCCATGGGGCCACATTCAAAGAGAAAAAATTGGGGTCATTCGGCCTGATCTCCAACTTTTCTTTTTACTTCGCGCATCATATGAGCACAGTTGAAGGGGGAATGGTTTGCACCAACAACGAGACCATCTATGAAACAATTCGCATGCTGCGGTCCCATGGCATGGTAAGAGAGGCATCCGGCCATGGAGTCAAAGATACGTATATCCGCAAACACCCGGATCTTTCGCCTGATTTCATCTTTGCATACCCTGCATATAACGTACGCAACACTGAGATAGGTGCCGTCCTCGGGAGGAACCAGCTCAAGCACCTGGACGAAAACAACGCCAAACGCAGAGGGAATTTTGAACTATTCATAAAAAACCTTGACTCTAGCAGATACAGGACTGACTTCGATCTTATGGGTAGCTGTAATTATGCCTTTAACCTTGTGCTCAAAGGGCCTGATCCTGAATTTAGAGATAAGGTAGAGGAGACCATGCGAAAGGCAGGGGTAGAATTCCGCCGAGGTAGTTCCGGCGGCGGCAACCAGCTCAGACAACCTTATTTGCGGGGTGTTGTGCCTGAAAAGGAATTTGAAAAATATCCAGAGATAGAACATATCCATTTTTATGGATATTACATCGGCAATTATCCGGATTTGGAAGAATGGAAGATTCTTAAGCTTTGTAAGTTGTTGAATGATATCTAAAACTTTGCGACCTGTGTGGTTGGCATTTCACCGCTGAGACGCAGAGTTCGCAGAGGTTACTTCTTTTTCTTGTTTTTCGTTGAGAGGCCGAAAAGCAAGAAGAAACAGCCATCTATAAACAAACTCAAATGCCCGGATATTTTACCCTATTCATCAATAATTGAGTCGGCAACTCAAATATGGCGAAATTATAGGCATGTTGTGTTGATGCGACTCACTAAATTGAGGGCTTTCTCTTTGCCGTCCTCCCTGCCCCGCCCCGTGAAACGCGAAGCCTATTTCTCTGTGGTCAACGGCAAAGAAAAAATCATGTGTCTTGGCGTCCTTTGCGACTTTGCGGTGATAATTGATAGTTGAGATGAACCAAAGCTGGGAAGTCTTGAAGAACGCCCTTATTTATGAGGCTTCGCCATGGATCAGACTGTCAGTTCAGCAGGTGCGTCTGCCCAATGGCAAAGTGGTGGATAATTTTCATCGCGTCAAAATGCCGGAATACGCCGTGGTTGTGGCGAGGACGTCAGACGGACGGATGATCATGGAAAGGCAATACAAGCATGGCGTGGGCAAAGTCAGCCTGATGTTACCAGGTGGGCTAATTGAGCCCGGTGAGGAACCAATAGCTGCCGCAAGACGGGAACTCATGGAGGAAACCGGGTACTCATCGGACAATTGGCAGTCGCTGGGATCTTTTGTCGCCAATGCCAACTACGGATGCGGTAAAGCGCACATTTTTTGTGCGAAAAATGCGATCCTTGTACAAACGCCCAATTCAGGGGATTTGGAGGAGATGGAAATCGTATTGCTCAGTCCGGAGGGTTCGATTGATGCCGTTCGTTCCGGTGAGGTTATGGCCTTAAGCGCTATGGCGGCCATTGCGCTGGCGACAAATCCGCTTTTTACCGAGGTCGGCGATTGAATGTTATTCGTTATCTGTTACTTGGAAAAGTAATGCCTGATAACCAATAACTGATAACCAATAACAGATCTCCAATAACAAATAACTGATATCCAATAACGAATAACAAAACAATGGCAAATAATATAACCTCTCATCACCAAATTCATATCCGGTCCAGAAAAGGCTGGCAACTCATTGACTTGAAAGAAATGGCGGAGTACCGGGACCTGTTCTATTTCCTGATCTTAAGAGATATCAAGGCGCTTTATAAACAAACGGTTTTGGGTTTCTCTTGGGCAATTATCAGGCCGGTATTCTCTATGATAGTTTTTTCAGTGGTTTTCGGAGGTCTTGCAAAGCTGCCAAGTGATGGAATCCCTTATCCTATATTTTCATATGCCGCCTTGATTCCATGGACCTATTTTTCAACCGCTATGACTTTTTCTACACAAAGTCTGATTTCATCTACTGGCATTTTTACAAAGGTATATTTCCCTCGGTTAATCATTCCCTTTACCCCCGTTTTTTCTAAATTGGTGGATTTCGCCATATCTTTCTTGATCTTATTTGTTCTGATGGCCTGGTATAGGATTGTACCGACAGTTAACATTCTTTGGATTCCCTTGTTAATTCTGCTGATGATTCTTACTTCGTCGGGAATTGGCATGTGGCTCTCTGCATTGGCCATCCAGTATCGCGATATTCCTCATGGTATACAATTTTTTTCGCAGCTATTAATGTATGCTGCACCTGTGGTCTGGCCTGTATCCCTGATTGCAAAAAAATATGGCGAAACGGCGGAATTGGTTTACGGGCTGTATCCGATGGCTGGTGTTATTGAAGGATTTCGGTCCTCGCTGCTCGCACACAACCCCATGCCTTGGAGTCTTATCGGGATGGGGGCTATTTCTTCAATAATTCTGTTTTTAACCGGAGCACTGTATTTTAAGCGGAAGGAACGGATCTTTGCGGATGTTGCGTAGGTTTCACCGCAGAAAACGCCGAGGACGCAGAGATGGAACAAAAAGAAAGATTAAACAAAATAACAGAGACAATTATTGGCGCGGCCATAAATGTCCATCGAACATTGGGGCCGGGTTTACTGGAATCAGCGTATGAAGCGTGTTTAGCATTTGATCTATCTGATACAGGATTTTCTATTGAGCAGCAAAAACCATTACCTGTAATCTACAAAGATGTAAAACTGGATTGTGGGTATCGCCTTGATTTGCTGGTAGAGAAGGAAGTTATTGTAGAATTAAAATCCGTTGAAAAGATTTTGCCGATCCATAAAGCGCAGTTGATGTCTTACCTGAAATTATCAGGGTGTAAGGTAGGATTATTGATCAACTTTAATGTAGAAGTATTAAAAGATGGAATCGTCCGTATCGTAAACAACTTCCCTGATTGAGATCTCTAATGTTTTTAAAAGCTATAATAAAAAGCTCAGCGCACTCAGCGCTCTCCGCGGTAAAACTCCATGTCTGATATAGCCATAAAAGTGGAGCGATTGTCCAAACGCTACCGTATCGGCCTCAAGGAGGAGAAGCATGACACATTTGTCGGTGCAATCACTTCCTGGGTCAAGTCTCCCCTTTCCAATTTTAACCGCCTCCGCAAACTCAGTCACTTTGATGATCAGTCGGCTCTGAACGATCATGGAATAGTAACTCCTAACAGAGAACCATCAACTAATAACCAGGGGTTCTCCTTAAATAACCGACAACAGATAACAGATAACACTGGCGAAGCCAGCGACATCATCTGGGCCGTGAAAGACGTTTCTTTTGAGGTTAAACGTGGTGAGGTATTAGGCATTATAGGCAAGAACGGTGCCGGGAAAAGCACCCTGCTTAAGCTTCTGTGCCGTATAGTGGAACCCACCAGCGGAGACGCGTTCATCAATGGCCGGGTTGCCAGCTTGTTAGAAGTCGGTACCGGATTCCACGGGGAATTGACTGGGAGAGAAAATGTGTTCCTAAATGGCACGATTCTGGGCATGAGTAAAAAGGAAGTCGAGAAAAAATTTGATGAGATAGTGGATTTTTCAGGCATCGGTAAGTTCATTGACACACCTGTCAAGCGCTATTCATCGGGCATGAGCGTTCGCCTGGCTTTTGCAGTAGCAGCTCATCTGGAACCGGAGATCCTCCTGATCGATGAAGTTCTGGCTGTCGGTGACTTTGAGTTTCAAGAAAAATGCTTGGGGAAAATGAAGGACGTTGCTGGCGAAGGACGGACCGTGCTGTTTGTCAGCCACAATATGCGTGCTGTGAAGGACCTGTGTGGTAGAGCAATTCTTCTAAACAGAGGACAATTGATATCTAATGGCCTAACAGCCGATGTAATTGATGAATATGTTGGAAATGTGGAAAAAGCTAATGACTTCCTACCCGAAATATCCTTCCCTGCGAATCCCGAAAAGTGTTTTCAAATCCGCGCTGTCAGGGTATTAGATAATAATGGCAAACCTTCTATTGAACTGGATCGTACCAAACCATTCAGAGTATCTATCGATTATGAAATTCGCGAGAATACCAGACTTGCCAGTGTGAATTTTGCCCTGAAGAAACCGGACGAGACCCTTATATTTCACACAGCAGATATAGACTTGGTACCGAATGGGGTCATTCAACGGGAAGCTGGTAGCTATAAGGCATCTGTAAAAATCCCGGGGTACTTGTTAAATGCGGGTCCGTACTGGATAGATGCATTTACCACAGAAGACGGCAAGATTAGTTGTGATCAACCAAGACCTAATGTTGTATTCTACCTGAGGGATTACGGTACTTACGCGTCGCGTGCAAAATGCGTTATCGATAGCAAGGGACAACGCAGGGGGCTTTTAGCAATGCCACTTGAATGGAATACCGAAAGCCTGGAGGTCTGAAACGAAATGGCTGAGAGCCGAAAGCGAATTTCAATAACCGATATCGATCTTATCGTTTATGATTTCGACGGAGTTATGACCGATAATCGCGTTATCGTCCTTCAAGATGGTACCGAAGGCGTGATAGTAAACCGTGCAGACGGGTTAGGTGTTGACTTCTTTCGAAGCGCGGGCGTTCCACAGTTGATACTTAGTACTGAAACAAATCCGGTTGTCAAGGCCAGAGCGGCTAAACTCAAACTGGAGGTGATAGCCCCTTGTAGTGATAAACGGGCTGCCCTTCGCATGTACTGTAAGGAAAATGGGTATGAGTTGCAAAGGGTGCTCTATGTTGGAAATGATATTAATGATTTGGAGGTTATGAAAATTGTAGGTTTCCCTGTGGCGCCCGCAGATGCCCACTCAAGAATTAAGGCAATCGCTAAGTTGGTGACAATGGCAAGGGGTGGCGATGGTGTGGTCAAGGAATTGGCAGATCTGGTGACTATAATGGAGGATAGGAGAATGGAGGATAGGAGAATGGAGAAGACATAAGAAATTGTAGCTTTGTTAAGCTTTGATGTCCTGCGAAAATTATATTGAAGAGGAGAGGAAAAAAAGATGGGGATCTTTATTATTGCTGAAATCGGTATTAACCATAATGGCGATATTGACATAGTCAAGCAGCTTATTGACGGAGCATTCTTTTGCGGGTGTGATGCCGTGAAATTTCAAAAAAGGACAGTCGAAAAGGTCTATTCGAAGGAAGAGCTTGATAAATATCGCGAAAGTCCCTGGGGAACTACGAATCGGGAACAGAAGTTGGGTCTGGAGTTCGGAAAAGATGAATATGATGAGATTGACACATATTGCAAAAAAAAGGGTATTCCATGGTTTGCCTCGGCATGGGATACGGCAAGCCAGAAATTCCTGAGATACTATGATCTTAAATATAATAAAATAGCTTCTGCAATGCTTACGCATAAGAAACTGCTCCAAATGGTAGCTGAGGAGAAGAAACATACCTTTATTTCCACAGGAATGAGCACAATGGAGGAGATTGAAAAGGCCATTAATATATTTCGAAAGTATGACTGTCCGTTTGAGCTTATGCATTGCAATTCTGCTTACCCCATGAAGGTTGAAGATGCCAACCTTAAAATGATCCCGGTCTTACGGGAAAGATTTGGATGCAATGTGGGGTATAGCGGCCACGAGGTTACGCTCATAGTGGCATGTGCGGCTGCCGCCCTTGAGGTCAGTTCGATAGAAAGGCACATTACGCTTGGTCACGAGATGTATGGCTCTGATCAGGCAGCTTCTGTTGAAATTATAGGATTCCATAGATTGGTGAGATATATCAGGGCAATCGAACAATCGTTGGGAAATGGGATTAAAGTGATAACAGATGAAGAGAAAAAAGTTAAAGCTAAACTCAGGAGAGTAGAGACCCTTTAATATTTGTCAAATTAGCATTTATCTTACTCATAACATATATGAAAGACTTTCTCAGATCTAAAACAATATGATATGATTAAAATTGATTCTATTAATACTAAAGGTATAAAGCACGCTGCAATTGTAGGTTGTGGCAATATTGCCGGGCTTGCTGACGATGATGCCAAGAAACGGCATATATATACCCACGCAAAGGCAATAGATATGATTGATAGGCTTGTCCTTTCTGCCTGCTGCGACACTGACGAAACTCGGTTGAACGCATTTGCAGAAAGATGGAGAATTCCAAATAAATATTTGGACTTGAGAGACATGTTAGGTAAGGAAAGGATTGATATTCTTGTTGTAGCTACCCCGACCGATTTTCATTATGAACATGTCTTGATAGGCTTATCAAACAATATTGAAGTCGTTTTCTGTGAAAAGCCACTTACGTGGGAAATAGAACAGGGAATTGAGCTGGTGAATAAGGCAAAACAACTGAATAAGCTATTGGTCGTGAACTACATGCGCAGATGGGATAGTTTCTACTTAGAATGCAAAAATATACTGGAAAGCGGTGAACTCGGTAGGGTGGAGACCGTAGTTGGCTATGTGGATACGGCTCTCTACATGAATTCCAGCCACATGCTTGATATGATTATTTTTTTCTGTGGGGACGTGCATTCAGTGATTGGATATCTGGATAAAATGAATAAACCCAGAGTTGTGCACGGGAAGAAGGATTTTGGCGGCATTGTAACGATCAGACACAAGAATGGCATTATCACATTTGTAAAGGCTACCGGTGAATCGCAACGGAATCACTTCTTTGAATTGGACTTCCAATGTACAAAGGGCAGACTGAGAATCCTGGATGATGATATGAAATACGAAGTATACAAATTTGTAGATAGCCCACAGCACAAAGGTTTGGACGAATTGACCCTTGAATACACGAAATTGAATGATAATAAGGATGAACGAGTTGTTAGCACCTATTTGGATATGCTTGATTATTTAGAACGCAAAAAGCAACCGTTGTTTCCCGCAAGGGAAGCACTGAAATCGTTGGACCTGATTCGGTTAATCTATGAATCAGATTATAATGATAATTCTGTCGTGTATTCCCGATTAGGTTAGAAATATGAAGAACATTAGATTGGCAGTCGATGGCGGGAAGCCTGTCAGGGCAACCGAATTCAGGTCGAGGCCCTATATTACTGAAGAGATGATAGATAGGGTCGCCTCGCTGATTCGGGAAGGAAGGTTGACAAGATTCATCGGGTCTCCGGTCCCGGGTACAAACGAAATTATAGGCCTGAAGAGCACAGAATGTGAGATGCTGGATTATGAGTTCTCTGTTTTGGGTGGGTCAAGTGTTAGAAGACTTGAAAGTGAATGGTCGAGAGTTCACAAGGTCGACTACTGTGTGGCAGTGAATTCCGCAACATCAGGATTAACCGCTGCTATTCTGGCCATGGGTACTGAACCAGGCGAAGAGGTAATTTGTTCACCGTTTTCATTTACCGCCTCAGCCACATCAATTGTATGCGCCAATGCTGTTCCGGTTTTTGCAGATATCGATTTGGAAACCTTTTGCCTGTCGCCCTCCTCTGCTGAAGGGGCTATCAGCCACTATACAAAGGCGATCATGCCTATTCACTGGAACAGTAACGCGGGCGAGCTCGATGCAGTTTTGTTGTTAGGAAAAAAATATGGACTGAGAATTATTGAGGATGCCTCCCAATGTCCGGGAATGAAATATAAAGGGAAACACTTGGGAAGTCACGGAGATGTTGGTGTCTTTTCTCTTAATGAGCCTAAAAATATAATGACCGGTGAGGGAGGCATTATCGTAACTAACAATAGGGATATTGCTCTAAAGTGCAGGTTGATTAGGAACCATGGAGAATCGATCGTTGATAAAGATGCTTCAGAGAGCACTTTAGTCAATTGTGTAGGATACAATTTCAGATTAGTGGAACTGCTGGCTGAGATAGGTTGCCTACAATTAAAGCATTTGGGTTACGTAAATAAAATAAGGAAAGATAACTATAACTATTTGGTCAAAGAGCTCGTGAATAATCTTGGTGAATATATTATTCCTCAAAAAATTACACATCTGGGATCATACTTTCCGTATACTGCCGGATTTCGGTGGTTGAGTCAAAAATCTACGATACATAGAAATGTTGTTGCAGAAGTGTTGCGGTCAGAGGGCATCCCAGTGGCAAGCGGGGTTTCAAGGCTAATGTGTGACAACCCTATGTTCCAAAATAAGATAGCATTTGGAAAGAACCATTTCCCGTTTCTGTATAACCGGGAAGGCAAGAAGAGAGAATATTCGATACCCGATTTGCCAAACGCCAGAAGATTGCAGGATGAAGAATATCTGGGATTTTTCCAGATTGGCTGGCCAAATACCATCGAAGATATGGAGGACATCGTTAAGGGCTTTAAGAAGATCATGGCCAACAAAGATAAATTAGCTAATCGTATTTCGTTGGCAAATGATGAATTGTTTGTTTCGGGGAGATAGTAATGGAGCATACGGTTTTAGCAGTGATTCCTGCAAGGGGCGGATCCGTGAGGGTCCCTAAGAAAAATATCAAGCTACTAAACGGAAAGCCGTTAATCGCATATGCTATTGATGCTGCAAGGAATTCCAAAACGGTGGATCGTATTATTGTATCGACAGATGATGATGAAATTAAGGATGTAGCGATACAGTATGGGGCTGAAGTGCCATTCAGGAGGCCTGCCGATATTTCAGAAGATGTCCCCACGGAGGATGTTGTTTTGCATGCGGTTGAGTGGCTGCAAGCGAATAAGGCATATCTCTCCGATATTGTGGTTTGTCTGGAGCCGCCGGTCCCCTTCAGGAAAGCGAGGCATATAGATCAATGCGTTAACGCAATCCTGGCTGATGAGACAGTCGATTCTGCTATTACGGTTACAAACGTCAGAGGGATGAGGCCCGAGTGGATGGTTAGGGTTACTGCGGCCAAGTTGATCGAACCATACACGGATTACTTCACAAAAAAGGGAGAGGCTCTGCTAAAATTCCCTGCAAGCCAGGAGTTCGAGCCATTATATAAAACAACAGGTGTCGTTTTTTCGTGCCGGGTTAAGGCTCTCAGAAAATACCGGAGTTTAGTCGGGATAAAATGTGCGGCAATAGAAATTGATAACAGCGAAACGTTTGATTTAGATTTCCCAGAAGACTTTGAACTCTGCGAAATCATCATGAAAAGGCGTCAAAGTTGAGAGGGTGGATTTCTAATGCCGAATTACCTTGAATTAAACTATCCCGAGGATGAGTATGGGTCCCAGAAATACCCTCAACAACTGTGTGACTATTTGACCGTGCATTTTTTCAAGACTCACGGATGTTCAGGAAGGCTTTTGCTTGAAATAGGGTCAGGCAAAGGGAATGCTCTCGTAGCTTTTGCAAGAAATGGATTTGAGGTTAAAGGAGTAGATAAAAGGAAAGAGTGCATTGATATCTTGCCTGATCTGGATGTCCGGGAATGCAATCTTGAAGAAGACAATTTGCCTTTCGAGGATGAGTCCTTTGATTACGTCTATTCAAAATCAGTCATTGAGCATATTTACAACACACAACATATTGTCAAGGAGACTTACCGGGTTCTAAAGCCCGGTGGTATGACAGTACAGTTAACTCCTGACTGGGCTACAGATTACAAGATCTTCTGGGACGATCCGACTCATGTTAAACCCTTCACCAGAAAGGGCCTTCAGAATGCATTTAAACTTGAAGGTTTTGTCGATGTTAAGTGCGAACGATTTTACCAGCTCCCTTTCCTCTGGAAACATCCAAGCCTTACGTTCATTGCACGGGCTATTTCCCTATTACCAGACGGTCTTAAGTGGAAAGACAAGGAAGAAAGAACTCAGCGCGTCCTTATTCGACACACC
>Ga0180009_10005377_pt1 | contig 13738 bp, 11 predicted proteins | sample OS_PC_MetaG_FD_123537 | JGI IMG/M metagenome (GOLD analysis project Ga0180009, IMG submission 123537) | Groundwater microbial communities from the Aspo Hard Rock Laboratory (HRL) deep subsurface site, Sweden - OS_PC_MetaG | ecosystem: Environmental > Aquatic > Deep subsurface > Groundwater... | reverse complement strand
CTTCCGCATCATGACCAAGGAGGTCATCACCGCCAGCGACCACTGGTTCGGCGAGTTCGGCAAGAAGTACCTGCACTGGCTCCTGTCCTCGCACCGGATGACCCTGGTCATCGAGTTCGACGTCGACTTCCGGTACGACCTGACCGACCCCGCCTTCACCGTCGATTCCCTGGGAGACGGCGGGTTCCGCATCACCCTGCCGGCCTGCCGGCACGAGGTGTTGATCCGGGACATGCGCATCCACAGCGAGGACAAGACCGAACTGCTGCCCTGGCTGATGCCCGACCTGCTGGGCCGCTTCTTCACGGGGGGATTCAGCGTCGAGGCCAAGAACAAGCTCATCAACGAGACCCGCGTACAGGCCAGCCGGTTCGCGGGCGATCTCGTCCTGAAGGCCACCGGCGAGGCCCAGAAGTCGGCGGCCCGCACCCTGACGATGCTCGCCCAGGGACTGGGCGCCTGGCGCGTGGAATTCGAATTCCTCGACAGCAAGGAATTCCGGCCCCAGGTGGACACCTCGCGGATCGAGGGCGCGTTGCCCACGGCGGAAAGGTCCGGATCATGAGAAGGACCGTCATCGGCATCATGGGCGGATCCCAGGCCGATCCGCGCACCCTGGAACTGGCCGAGGACATGGGCCGCCTCATCGCCGGACGGGGGTGGGTGCTGCTCTCGGGCGGGCGTCCCACGGGGGTGATGCAGGCCAGCGTCACCGGGGCCCGCCGGGCCGGCGGCCTGACCGTCGGCGTCCTGTTCGACGACGACCGCGAGGGGGCGGCCGAGGGCCTGGACATCGTCATCCCCACGGGGATGGGGGCCGCCCGGAACGTGGTGAACGTCCTGGCCAGCGACGTGGTGGTGGCCTGCCGGGGCAACGGAGGCACCCTGAGCGAGATCGCCCTGGCCTTGCGCTTCGCCCGGCCGGTGGTCCTGCTCGATTTCGATCCCGGGCGGGATTTCCTCGATTCCTGCGCCGCCGGCGGGGTTCCCGGCCGCTGGAGCCTGGCGTCCACGCCCGCCGAGGCGGCCGACCAGGTGGCGGCCTACCTCGCCGAGCTGGGCCGGGAGCCCGCGTGACCTCCGGGTTCGACCACCCTCCCGACAGGCGGGGGACCGACTCCCTCAAGTGGCGGAAGTACGCCCAGGACGACGTGCTGCCCCTGTGGGTCGCCGACATGGACTTCGCGTCCCCGCCCGCGGTGGTCGCAGCCCTCCAGGAGCGCGCGGCTCACGGCGTTTTCGGTTACGGCGAACCCGTCCCGGATCTGGTGGAGGCGGTGACCGGGGCCATGGACGAAGCCTTCGGGTGGCGGATCGAACCGGACTGGATCGTCTGGTTGCCCGGGCTGGTCAGCGGCCTGAGCGTGGCCTGCAGGGCGACCGGCGAACCCGGCCTGGGGATCGGTGTGGCGGCGCCCGTCTATCCCCCGTTCCTGCGCGTGCCGCCGCTCATGGACCGCAAGACGGTCCGGATGCCGCTGGCGGGGGACAACGTCCAGGGCTGGCGCCTGGACACCGATCTGCTGGAAGCGAACTGGGATCCGGACGTCCGGCTCTTCCTCCTGTGCCATCCCCACAACCCGGTGGGCAGGGTGTGGACGGAATCCGAGCTCGAGGATTTCGCCGCCCTCTGCCTGGCCCGCGATGCGGTCATCTGCAGCGACGAGATCCACAACCAGCTCGTCCTCGAACCGGGCCTGCGGCACCGCCCCCTGGCCACCCTGGATCCGGAGATCGCCCGCCGGACCATCACCCTGCTGGCCCCGAGCAAGACCTTCAACATCGCCGGTCTGGGCTGTTCCCTGGCGGTGATTCCCGAGCCCACGCTGCGTCGCCGCTTCGACCGGGCCCGCGCGGGGATCGTCCCCGATCCCAACGTCCTGGGCATGCACGCCGCCGCCGCGGCCTGGTCCGCAGGCGGAGGTTGGCTGGCGGAACTCCTGGATTACCTGCGGGGGAACCGGGATCTCCTGGCCGGGCGCGTCGCCGGCCTGTCCGGCGTCACCATGGCCCCCGTCGAGGCCACCTACCTGGCCTGGCTCGACGTCCGCGCCCTGGGCCTGGACGATCCCCACGCCACCTTCCTGAAGCACGGGCTCGGTTTCTCCGACGGCGCCGATTTCGGTGCGCCGGGTCACCTGCGCCTGAACTTCGGCTGCTCCCGTTCCCTCCTGTCCGAAGCCTGCGACCGGCTGGACCGCGCGGTCGCACTGATCGGAAGCTGAGAGGCCGGTCGGGCCGGCCTCCCGTGGCGTTCCCGGTTTGCCCGGGTCAATCCGGATCCTTGCCCAGCAGGTACCTCTCGAACCAGGCCAGATCCCACTTCATCTTGGCCAGGCGGTTCTCGTGGGTGGTCAGGCCGTGGGGTTCGCCGGGATAGATCACCAGCTCGGTCGGGACGCCCAGGTAGTGGTGCAGAGCCCGGTACAGGGCCTTGCTGTGGGCGGGCGGCACTCGCGGATCGCTGCCCCCGACGTGGATCAGGGTGGGCGTCCGGACCCGGTCCAGACCGTACAGGGGGGAAGCCTGCCGGTAATGATCCGCGACCTCCCAGGGCAGCCCTTCGACGAAGTTGATCACGTGTCCGGGCGTGTCCTCGGTGCCCCACTGGATCACCATGTCGAGCACTCCGGCCCCGCTGCTGGCCGCGGCGTACAGGTCGGGCTCGGCCACGATCATGCAGTTGGTCAGGTAGCCGCCGTTGCTCCAGCCCATGACGCCGATCCGGTCGGGGTCGGCGATGCCCTGGTCGATCAGCCAGCGCGTGCCGGCGGCGATGTCGGCCACCTCGATGTCGTTCTCCCGGCCGATGAGCTTCTCGAGGAAAGCATCCCCGTAGCCGGTCGACCCGTGGTAGTTGGGGCTGAGCAGGGCGTAGCCCCTGCTCGCCATCAGGGCCCGGCCGTAGATCCAGAGCCGCAGGCGGTACTTGGTGCTGGAGGTCGGGCCTCCGTGGAGTTCCACGACGGCGGGCAGGGGGCCGTCCCCGTCACGATAGCCGGGGGGAAGTTCGAGGATGCCCCAGCAGGTCTCCCCGTCGCCGCCGGTCCAGCTGACGTGCTCGATCCGGGGCAGTTTCCAGGTGGCCACCTGGGGATTGGAGTCGGTGCGGCGCACGAGCTTGCGGGGGCCTTCCACGGCGTAGACGTCGTTGGCTCCGGTCACCGTCTCGGCGATGACGGCGAGCATCTTGCCCCGACGGTCGAAAGCGTAGGCGCCGACGACCCAGTCACCCTCGGTCAGGATGTCGGTCGGCCCCTGGGCTCCCGAGCCCACGTCCCGGGTTCCCAGCAACCGCACGCGGCCCATCTCCTCGCCGAGGTAGCAGAGGGTCCGGCCTTCGCCCCGCCAGCGCAGGGCGCCGGCGTAGGTCGCCAGGCCGGGCCGCTCGACCCGCTGGAGGTCCCACCGGTCCGCCGCCTCCTCGGCCACCCAGATCTGGGAGGCGTAGCCGTCATAGGAGATGGAGAAGGCCAGGGCCCGGGAGTCGCCGGCCCAGGCGAGATCCTCGATCCAGCCGTAGGGCGACTTGTGGTCCCGGCGCCAGGACTCATCGGCCACGGTCAGGGTGGCGCCGGTCTCCAGGTCCAGGACCTCGACGCGGGACCAGCCTTCCTTGAAGATCAGCTCGTTGTCGGTGGTGGTGATGAGGGCGAGCTTCCGCCCGTCGGGGGACAGGGCCATGTCCCACACGACCCGGTCGGGATCCAGGAGGGTCTTCTCCCGCCACGATCCCAGGTCGAGGCGGGTGATGCGGGTCAGGTCCCGGACGCCGTGGCCGTACCTCAGGTCCGGGAATTCCTTGCGCAAGGCGGACCAGGATTCATCGGTCGTTTCCTCCGTGGCCGTGAAGAGGACCGCGTCGCCTCCCGGGGCCAGGACGAAGGATTCGACGCCGCCGTCGAGCCGGGTGACCGCCTGCCGGGTGCCCGCAACCGGGTCGATGCGCCAGACCTGGGTCGATCCGTCGTGGGGCGGGGCCTCCCGACCCGCCCGGTCCCTGCCCAGGCAGTAGAGCGACCGGCCGTCGGGCGACCAGACGCAGGAGCCCCCGCCGAACCCGTCGAAGGTGAGCCGTCGGGCAGCACCCTCCCTGGTCCCTACGATCCAGAGGTCGGAGCTCCGGCCTTCCTTGCCGTTTCCCCAGCGGCTTTCCGTGAAGGCGATCCACAGGCCATCGGGGGAGACCGCCAGGTTGCCCAGGGTGGTCAGGTCGAAGTAATCCTCCGGCTGGATGTCGTGATCCCTCACCTGGGCCGGGGCAGGGATCGCCAGGACGCAGGCCAGGGCGGGAACCAGCAGGATCAGGAACCGGGGCAGGACTTTCACGGCGGTTCACCTCCGGGTTCGGGGGCCGGGATCGAGGGAGGCCGGGGCAACGGCGCCCGCACTCCCAGGGGGCGGATCCTGGACTTTCCCGCGGGGCGGACCGGGATGCAAGATTTCCTTTATTCAGGGATGAATTTTTTTGTCAAAATTGTTTCAAATTATTGATTTTGTTGTCGTTGTTCCATTTTGAGGATGTTTTCAGTGAAGGGTCCGGTTAATGGGGCAAAAAAAATCAGGTTAAGGTTGCCAAAAACGGCGGAATATGGCAGGATGCAACCATTCGAAGGGACTCACGTCCTTGGCCGGAAGAGTCTCGAAAGTGATTTATCCATAATATCGCCTCGGGGGGTAGACATGAAAACCTTGGTCATTGCTCTGGCACTGGTCACCCTGGCAGGCTCCGCCTTCGGGCAGGCCTACTGGGAGGACAACATCGGGATGTACTACAACGAGGACGGCACCAACTACTGCTGCGGGGCTCCTCCGGGAACCTTCGTGGACGTGTACCTGGTCCTCACTCACGCCACCAGCGCGACCGTGATGGGATGGGAGGCCAAGCTGACCTTCGAAGGCGCCTGGTTCCCTGTTTCCTTCACGCCGCGCTACGATCACATCAACGCAGCCACCCGTCCCAACGAGTACATCGTCGGTCTCGGCACGCCTCAGGCGACCATCGGCGGCGCGCTCGTCCTGATGGACATCCGCCTCTACAACACGGACGGGTTCATTCCCTCCTACGGATACGTGGGGCCCATCTACTTCCACTCCCTTCCGGAGGAGCTGCCGGCCTACCTGGACGGCGCCGACCTGGAGCTTGTCAAGCCCATGTATCCCAGCCTCGGCAGCGTCGATGACTGGGTCATCAGTCTGAACAACGGTTGCGTGGTCGACGACGAGAACACCAGCTTCGGGACGGTCAAGTCCTTGTTCCGCTAGGTTCTCGCTGGTCCGGTGATCGATCCCCCGTGTGCCAAGGCACGGGGGATCTTTTTGGGGGGGGATCCGCCAGGAAAATTGCTTATTTGTTATAATTGACATGATTGGAGCGACTTATGTGAATTTTGAACTGTTTTGATCGGTTTTTCGGGTAAAAAAAAGCACGACATGGCATTTTTTTGTGTCTCGGGACTTGATTTATGTTATAATTTCAATCAGTCAATCACCCTTCGCCGGGCTTCGCCCATGACCTTTCACACTTCATAGGAGCGACAACAATGAAGAAGTTGATCCTCGCCACCGCACTCGTCGCCATGGCCATTGGCGGCTCCGCATTCGCCCAGCTGAATTGGGAAGACAACATCGGCCTGTACTTCGATGAGGGCGCCACCTCCTATTGCGGCACCGCCCCCATCGGCTTCACCCACGCCTTCCTGGTTCTCACCCACTGCACCAGCCCCAGCGTCGGCGGCTGGGAAGCCAAGGTCACCTTCGAAGGCGGCGTCACGCAGACCGCCGCGGCCCTGTACGGTCTGACCATCAACGCGGCCACCCGCCCCAACGAGTTCATCGTCGGTCTGGGTCAGCCCCTGGTCGCCGTCAACGGCTCCGTGGTCCTGGCCGACTTCACCCTGTACGCCACCGGCGGCCCGGGCTACGGCTTCGTCGGCCCGGTCTACTTCGACAGCCTCCAGAACAACCTGCCCGCCTACCTGGACGGCAACGACCCCGAGCTGGTCAAGCCCATGCTGCCCAGCCTGGGCGGGATCTTCGACCCCGTGCTGATCGTCAACGGCGACTGCGGCCCGGTGGACAACGAAGACGCCAGCTTCGGCGGCGTGAAGGCTCTGTTCCGGTAGATCGCACCGGTGGCCTCCGGCCACGTGCTCGCTCTATGAAGACGGCCGCCGTTTCCGGCGGCCGTCTTCATTCCGGTCAAGATCGCAGGGGCCCTCACCGGGCCAGCAACCCTCCCCGCTGATAGATGTCCATCTGCACCCGGCTGAACGGTTCGGCCTTGAGGCCGCCCCCTTCCCAGGTGATCGCGCCGGTGTTCAGGTCGACCCTGATCCCCTGGCCGTTCTGCAAGCCGGCATCCCGCAGGTCGGCCACCAGGACCGGCAGCCCGGCGTTGATGGCGTTCCGTTCGTAGATGGCCCCGTAGCTGGGAGCGATGAGCGCGGCGACACCCAGGGTCAGGAAGCAGTCGACGGCCTGCTGGCGGCTGCTGCCGCAGCCGAAGTTCGGCCCCACGACAACGAAGTCGCCGGGGGCGGCCTTCGCGGGGAAGTCCTCCCAGCCGGGAAGATTGCCGAAGGCGTAACGTCCCATCTCGGCCGGATCGGTCACGGCCAGGTGGCGATTGTGGAAGATCATGTCGGTGTCGATGTTGGCCTCGTTCACCAGCCACACCCGGCCTTCGAGGACCGTCGGTTTGGGGGCGGTCGCACCGGCGGCGACCGGGGCCTTGGCCGCGGGCTTGCCGGCGGCGGGCCGGATCGGCCGGGGCTCGGTGATGGCGTCCTCGGTGGTGAGGATCCCGCTGATGGCGCTGGCGGCGGCGGTGGCCGGGCTGGCGAGGTAGACTTCGCCCTTGCCCTGCTTGCCGGCGAAGTTGCGGTTGCCCGTCGAGACGGTGACTTCCCCGGGCCCGTTCTGGCCGATCTGGCCGGCCGCGCAGCCGGCGCAGCCGGCATTGCCGACCAGGGCGCCGGCCGCCATGAGGTCGGCGATGAGGCCCTCGGCCATCGCCTGCTCCCAGATGCGGCGCGTGGCCGGGACGACCTTCAGGACCACGTGGGGGGCCACCTTGCGCCCCTTGAGGATGCGGGCGGCGATCCGCAGGTCGCTGATGCGGCCGTTGGTGCAGGATCCGATGAAGACCGAGTCGATGGGGCGGCCCGCCGCCTCGCTCACCGGGACCGCGTCCTCGGGGTGCCCGGGCCGGGCGGCCATGGGCTCCAGCCCGGCGATGTCGATCTCGACCGTGCGGATGTACTCGGCGTCGGGGTCGGCGGCGATGGCCGGGAAGCGGATCCCGCTGAGGTCCTCGAGCTCCTTCAGGATGCCCTCGCTGGGCTCGAACAGGGCGATGATCCCTCCCATCTCGGTGGCCATGCTGGCGATGGTGATGCGGCTCTCGAGGTCCAGGTTCTCGACCACGTCGCCGTAGATCTCGGCGGCGCAGCCCAGCAGGCCGTCGGCGCCCAGGTTCCGGGCCATGCACAGGACGATGTCCTTGGCGCGGGCGTGGGGTCCGGGAACGCCATTGAGGATGATCTTGACCGTAGGGGGGACCTTGAACCAGACCTTGCCCTCGGCCCAGGCCGCGGCGATGTCCTGATCGCCCATGCCCTGGCCGAAGGCCCCGACGGCGCCCATGATGTTGGCGTGGCTGTCGGTGCTGACGAAGGTCGAGCCTGGTCCCACCAGGCCTTCCTCGAGGGCCAGATGGGTGCCGATGCCCTGCGTGACGTCCCTCAGACCGATGCCGTACTCCCGGGCGAAGAGGCGGCAGAAGTGCTGGTTCGCCGCGTAACCCTGGTCGCTGCCGCCGGGGTTGGTGTCGAAGGTGAAGAGGGTCTTGCCGGGATCGTCGATACCCAGGCCGGCTTGCTGCAGGTTCTTCACGACGTTGGCGCCGCCGAAATCCCTGGCCGCCCTGACGTCGATGACGACGTTGGCGATCTCCCCGGGCCTGGCGGGACGGTCGCTGTGACCGGCGATGATCTTCTCGATGATGGTCCTTCCCACGTCAGTCCTCCTCGTCCGGTGGGGCGAATCCCAGCTGAGGTTCCCGGCCTTCCTGCCAGGCCCGCAGCCCTTCGGTCGTTTCCAGTGAATCCCAGCATTGCTGCTGGGACTCCCATTCCAGGGAGAGCATGGAGGTCATGTCGAGGCCGGCGGCGTTCTGCACGGCCAGCTTGAGCAGGCGCACGGCGGGTTGGGGCAGGGTCCGCAGGCGCCCGGTCAGGTTGTCCAGTTCCTGTTCCCAGGATTCCTCGGGGACCAGGCGGTCGATCAGGCCGATGGCATGGGCTTCGGCGGCACCCAGGGTGCGGCCCGACAGCAGGAGTTCGAGGGTGCGGCCGGGGCCGATCAGGCGCGGCAGGTGGTGGCTCAATCCCCAGCCCGGCAGCAGTCCGCCCACGAGGTCCGGGGGCGTGAAGGAAGCCGTCGGGGTCGCCAGCCGAACGTCCGCGGCCAGGAAGAAGGCGAAACCGAGGTCGCGGATGTCCCCCCGGGTCGCGGCCAGGACCGGCTTGGTCAGGTCGGCCATCATGGTGACGATCTTGCGCCCCAGTTCCATGGCGATCTCGAGCCTTTCGACCCCTTCGTTGCGCAGGTGGGACGCGGAGAGGTTGTCGAGATCGTGATGGAAGTCGAAGGCGTGGTCGCCGTCGGTGAACACGAGGGCCCGGACGGCGCGGTCCTCCTGGAGTCGCAGGGTCAGATCCAGGAACTCGTCACAGAGATCCTCGATGTTCGGGGCGCCGGGTCCGATCAGCCGGATGGTCGCGCAGCCCTCGGCGATCTCGCAATCGAAGTTCTGGTATTCCATGGTTCCATCCCGGGTTGAAGGAGGCCGGAAGGCCGGGTGCGCCGGACCCCGGTCCGGCACGTGCCCCAAAAGTACTCCATTCGGGGGCCCAGGCAAACCCGGCAAAGGCAAACCCGTCCCGTGGACAGGACCCGACAGCTGGGCTAGAATCCCGGGTCCGGGGGTCCCGGTCACGGGGCCCTTCCCCGGCCCGGCTCCCGATCCGGGCTTCCTGCGATCACGGAAGGATGGGCATGCGCGTTTTCCTCACCGGCGGCACCGGCCTCATCGGCCGTCAGCTCATCCCCCTGCTGATGCAGAGGGGAGCGACGGTCCTGTGCCTCAGCCGGGATCCCGCCTCCGCGCGTGCCGTCCTGCCCGCCGGTGTGGAGATCGTCGGCGGGGACCCCAACCTGCCCGGCGTGTGGCAGGACCGGGCGGCCCTGTGCGACGCAGTGGTCAACCTGGCCGGCGAATCGGTGGGATCGGGCCGGTGGACCAGCGGGCGCCGGATGCGGTTGCGACGGTCCCGGCTGGCCACGACCGCCCACGTCGCCGAGGCCGTGGCCCAGGCCTCCCAGCCCGTGGTCCTGGTCAACGCCTCGGCCGTGGGTTACTACGGCGACGCGAGGGACCGGGCCCTGGGCGAGGACGCCCAGCCCGGCCAGGACTTCCTGGCCCGGCTGGCGGTGGAGTGGGAGCACTCGGCCCTGCAGGCCGAGAGGGATGGCGTGCGGGTGGCGTTGTTGCGGATCGGTGTCGTCCTGGCCCCCGAGGGCGGCGCGCTCGAACGCATGATCCCCCTGTTCCGGCTGGGGCTGGGAGGGCCGCTGGGCTCGGGCAGGCAGTACTTCCCCTGGATCCACATCCGGGATCTCGTGGAGGCCATCCTGTTCATCATCGACGAACCGCGGATCGAGGGGCCGGTCAACGCGGTGGTGCCCTCGCCACCGAGGCAGAAGGAATTCGCGCGGGCCCTGGGCCGGGCCCTGGGCAAACCGGCGGTCCTGCCGGCGCCGGCGTTCGCCCTGCGGCTGCTCCTGGGGCGGCAGGCGGACCTGCTCCTGTTCGGCCAGCGGGCGCTTCCCAACGTCCTGAAGACCCACGGGTTCAGATTCAGGTTCCCCGAGCTGGAGGCGGCGCTGGCCGACGTCCTGGGGAACCGGCCGGACTCCCCGACCTGATCGGCCGGAAGGTCCGGCTCAGCCCACCACGAAGGCGTCCGGCTGGATGTCGCCCTTATCGAAGCGATCCAGCGACAGGCTGGCGATGATGGGATCCTCGGCCCCGGTGGTGATGTGCTTCGCCATGCGCCTGCCGGTCATGGGGCCGAGCATGAAACCGTGGCCGCTGAACCCGCAGATGTGGTAGTACCCGTCGAGTCCCGGCACCCCGCCCAGGATGGGCCGGTGGTCGGGGGTGACGTCGTACATCCCGGCCCACTGGCGCATCATCCTGACGTCGCCGGCCCGCGGATAGAGATCCGTCAGGGCCCGCGCGAAGCGGACGGCGAACCGCAGCTGGCTGCGCGTGTCGAACTGCCCGGGCTCGGTCCAGTGGGGCTCGGCGGGATCGCCGATGCCGCCGACGATCTCGCCCCGCATGCTCTGGCTGAAGTAGATCCCGTTGGTGATGGAGATCACCATGGGATCGAGGAAGGGCTTCAGGGATTCGCTGACCATGATCTCGTGCCGCTCCTGCCGGTTGGGCAGGTTCACGCCCACCGAGGCGGCGAGGCTGCGGGACCAGGGACCGGCGCAGTTGACCAGGATGGGGGTGGCGATGGATCCGCGGTCGGTGTCCACCCTCGCGATGCGCCCGTCGGCGACCGTGATTCCGGTCACGGCGGTCCGGATGGAGATCTTCACGCCCAGGCGGTGGCACGCCCTGGCGTAACCCCACACCACGGCGAAGGGATAGGCGGTGCCGTCCTTGGGACAGAAGGTGGCTCCCTTGAGCCGGCTGATGTTCAGGTCGGGCACGATCTTCAGGCACTCGGACGGCTCGAGGAAGCTGGTCGGAACGTTGCAGCGGTTCTGCAGTTCGACGGCTCTGCGCATGGCCGGCAGGTCCGCCTCGTTCTCGGTGATCATCAGGTAACCGCCCTGGCGGAAGAACACCTGGTAGCCGAGCTCGGCGGACATGTTCTCGTACATGCCCACGCTTTCCTGGGCCAGGCGGATGTTCTCCTCGGTGGTCCATTGCTGGCGGATGCCGCCCCCGCAACGCCCGGTGGACCCGCTGCCGATGTAGCTCTTCTCGATCACCACGATGTCGCGGACTCCCAGGCGGGCCAGCTCGTAGGCCGTGGTCAGACCGTTGATGCCCGCCCCGACCACGACCGCGTCGGCGGTGGCGGGGACCGGGTCCCGGTTCAGGGGGATCATGGGTGGTCCTCCTCGGCGGCGGGGACGTCCAGGGCAGCGAGCTGGGCGAAGGTCATCGGCTCGGCCGGGGGCCGGATGGTCGTGGGCCGGATGTCCTGCGGCGGACACCCCCGCAACTCGGCGAGCAGGCCGGCGGATTCGCTCAGGCAGCCCTTGCCCTGGCAGAAGCCTGTTCCCACCCCGGTGTACCGCTTCAGGGATTCGATCTCGGTGAATCCTTCCCGGTAGGCTTCCCGGAACTCGTGGACCGTCACGTCCTCGCAGCGGCAGAGGTAGACCTTGGGCTTGCTCATGGGTGCCTGACCTCCGGGAGACTGGAGTCCGGGGAGCCGGGCCGGATGCCGGCGGCCTCGCCGACCACCCGGAAGGGGCGTCCTCCGGGCAGGATTCCGCCCAGGTCGGACCCGTCCGCCCCGGCGGGCAGATAACCCCCGCGCTCGGGTTGCAGGACCAGTTCCGAGCCCAGCTGGTAGAGGACGTCGTATGCCGGCTTGCCGGGGTTGCAGATGACGGCCAGATCCCCCTCCATGCGCAGCTCGGACAGCTTGGGTCCGGGAGAGGACCGGCGGGGAGCCAGGGTGGCCTGGATGCTCGTGCCGCCCACGGCGCTCATCCCGGCCAGGACCAGTCCCGTGTGCAGGGGCCACTTGTGGTCCACGGCCGCGGACACTTCGGTCTGCCAGCCGGTTTCGGTGACCACGAGGCTCAGGTGGGCGCCCCGGCAGGCCAGCAGTGTGGCGCTCAACCAGAAGTCGAGCCCACCGCCGATGACGATGACCCGGCGGCCGCCCAGATCCAGGCCGTCCCGCAGGACCATCCGGTAGAGGGCCCGGGGACCGATCATCCCGGGCGCGTCGTTGCCGGGGAACAACCCCAGGACGTCGAGGGCGCCGGCGGCCCAGACGACCGAGCCGAACCGCAGGGTGAGCAGATCGCCGCCTTCCCTCAGCAGCAGCCCGTCGGGGTGGTAGCCGGCGATGACCCGGGATCCGGGCCGGAATTCCGCCCCGCCGGCGGCGAAGTCCGCGAGGGCCCGGTCGAGACGCTCGTGCGCGGCTGCCAGGACGGGGAACCGGCCCAATCCTCCCCGCGTCTCCTGCGCCACGGCCTGCAGGGCGGCGGCCCGCTGTCCGCCGGGCAAGGTGTTCTCGTCGAGCACCAGCACGCGGCCCCCGGCCCGGGCGGCCGCCTCCAGGCCGCTGGGCCCGCCGCCGATGACCACGGTCTCCACGCTGCCAAGATCCCGCGTTGCCGCCTCGGTCGCCGGAGCGGAGGGCAGGGCCCGGGCGGCCGGCAGCCTGCCGACACCGGTCAGGGGGCGGATGGTCTTCAGGAAGTAGCGGCTGACCCAGGCGGGTTTCGTGAACCACTTGTAGTAGAACCCGACGGGGAACAGGGCGCTGCCCAGGCTCAGGGACTTCTGCATCGCCGGGCCGTAGAAGGCGCCGGTGTCCTGCCGCGCGACCTCCATGCCCCCGCGCACGGGCAGTTCGCAGACGCGGACGTTGGGGACTCCGTCCACCCGCATGAGGCAGGCCGTGCACTGGCCGCGGGCGCAGGTCACCCCGCGGGGGGAACCGTACTTGGGGGAATGGGAGAGGACGCGGACCCCGTTCTCCCACAGGGCGACGGCCACCGTGGTGTCCGGGCGACAGTCGAGGGTCTTCCCTTCGAAGCGGATCTGCACCAGGTCCTTATCCAAGGCACCATCCTTTCGCGGGCGGATTCACCCCGGGACCGGGCGGGTCGGCCGCCCGGCTGAGGTACCGAAAATAGGTTCCGCCAGGACCTGCGGCAAGGACGGTGTCGGGCTCGGCGACCCTGAAGTCGGGACTTTCCCGGGAGCCTCCGGGGCATATATTTGAAAGCAGATTTTCCCGGCCGGGGATGACACCGGTCCGGGCCAGCCGTTCCGCGATTCCCGATTGCGAGGTGTGGGATGTCCAAGGTCACCATCAGCGAAGTCGTCAAGAAGGCCAGGGAGCAAGGGGTGGAGTTCGTCGACCTGAAGATGCTCGACCTGACCGGACGCCTGCATCACCTGTCGTTCCCCCTGGACCGGCTGACCGAGGACGTCTGCACCAGCGGGATCGGGTTCGACGGGTCGAGCTACGGGTTCCTCAAGGTCGAGAACAGCGACATGGTGCTGATCCCCGACCTGGACACCGCGGCCATCGACCCCTTCCGGGCGCGCAGGACCTTGACCATGTTCGCGGCGGCCCACCTCACCGACGCCGGGCGGACGCCCTTCGCCCAGGATGCACGCGTCATCGCGACGCGGGCCGAGGCCGCCCTGAAGTCCCTGGGAGTGGCGGACGTGTCCCAGTGGGGGCCCGAGTACGAGTTCCACATCTTCGAGGAGGCCCGGTTCAACACCGCCTCCAACGATTCCGCCTTCGGGGTGCGCAGTGGCGAGTTCTTCTACCAGAACGCCTACCACGCCTGCAACCCCTTCGACCGGTACGACGATTTCCGCGACGAGGTCTGCGCCGTGATGGCGGACTTCGGCATCCCCGTCCGCTACCACCACCACGAGGTGGGGGGG
>Ga0180009_10005376_pt1 | contig 13739 bp, 12 predicted proteins | sample OS_PC_MetaG_FD_123537 | JGI IMG/M metagenome (GOLD analysis project Ga0180009, IMG submission 123537) | Groundwater microbial communities from the Aspo Hard Rock Laboratory (HRL) deep subsurface site, Sweden - OS_PC_MetaG | ecosystem: Environmental > Aquatic > Deep subsurface > Groundwater... | reverse complement strand
GGCTTTTTTAGGGTTCGTACAAGATATATTGTACGAAGCTTGAGGGTGTTTTTAGGTTTTTTTCTTGTTTTTTGGCAAAATAACTGCTAGTTTATGCACTTAGGTTTGCTTCGTAAAACACGATTCTAAAAGAGATAATTTTCTTTTGTGTGCTTTGATTTCTTCATGAACTTCTCTTGGAGACATTGGAATCAACCTTTTACTAAAAGAAGATATACAACGTCCCACAAAAAACTCTGTTGATCCATTCTCATACTGTACTCTTAAAAAACCTGCATTTTCATCAGTTAAATTATTTAATTGTATTAATTTCACAAACTTGCCTTTGAGTCTATAAGGAATTTCCTTTTCTAGATGGTTTCCATTTGAATCCACAAAATAATCTGCCATCCCTTAAACCATACTTTTTCATTTAAATAAATTATTGTGATTGAAATCATTAACTTAGGTTAGCTAAGTACATTTAATCTTTTTGATTTCCTTTAAGAAAATTTGAGGTAATTAAAATCAAAGCCAAACAAATCAAAGTTATGAATATTGAAGTTAAAATGCTCAAGGTTCCATTACTTGCGGTTTTTGCAAAAAAATGAACAACTTCTTGAGATAAGTCAAAAATAGTTTGTCTCCACGTAAACGCTATTGTAAATCCTAGGGTGATCATTATAACCATCCTCATTTGTTTTAGGAATTCTTTTTTGTATCTATTACCAAGAATATATCTATCTGAAATCCTCTCCTTCATTTTAAGATTACGATTAAGACATTTATAAAATCTTAGGGAATTTTTCTTTTTAATTTTATTATTTTTTGTGGGGGTTGTGTACTTAGGTTAGCTTTGTTACTTTCAATATAAAAATTATGTGTGGGAATGGGCGTTGGACCTGTCCAAACAGGCTGTTTATAGCTGTTTAAACTGTTTTATAGACGGTAATTTGGATTAAATATTCTTGAGAAAATCACAAAAACAAACAGCTGTTTGTTTTTAAACAGCTGTCTAAGGCTGTCCAAACAGGCTGTTTATGCTAAATTTTTTTGACAAACAGCCATAATTTTACTAAAAATTGTTGTTTTTTCTTTTATTTTTGTTTTTATTTTATAGAGGACATCTTACCTTTTTGCCGAGCATAAACAAAACATTTTTAAACTATTCTTTGTAAATAATATCATGTTTGGATGGTTTTCCTGGAAAAAAGAGGATGAAAAGATAAAAGAAGATACAAAAAAGGGTTTTGAATCTGTTAAAAAAGATATTACATCTTTAACTGGATGGATAAAACACCTTGATTCTGAAAAAAATTTACAAAACAAAGACATAAATTCAATAAAAGAAGATTTATCCTCGGTAAAAGAAGATCTTGATGGATTAAAAAATGTCCTTTCTTTGATGAATAATTTAAAACCTAAACAACTGTTTAAAACAAACAAACAGGTGTTGGACAAACAAACAGCTGTTTATGCTGTCCAAACAGCTGTCCAAACAGCTGTCCAAACACCAAATTTTGACCAATTTTCTATAACAGAGAGAGCTATTTTGTGGATACTCTTAAATGCAGATATGAAACTAGGGTATGATGATCTATCTGCTATACTTGGAAAGGAAAAAAGCACAATAAGAGGACAAATAAACTCCATAAAATCTAAGAGTGAGGGTTTGATAGAAGAGAGTATTGAAAAAAATGGTAAAAAGAGAGTATTCATATTAGAAGAAAATAAAGAAAAGATGCTTAAAAAACAGAAAGTGAGAGTTAATAGGTCTAAAAATTCAAAAAAAGGTTAAATTGATTGAAAAAAAGAGTATAAAACGTCTTAAAGTGAGAAATATTTGGTGTATGAAGCGAGCTGTTCTAAAAGAAACAGTTATCCTCTTAGACGAATAACCTTAATTAGATGTTTCTGAGGTGTAATATTGTGGAAAGAGAAGCTATCTTCTTTAAATTTGGTGAAATAGAGAGATGAATTGTTTTGTTATTTATTTTAATTTTTTCTATAGGTATTCCTTTTTTTATCAAACGTCCTATGTAATCTCTAATAGAACTCTCAGTTAGATTTAACTTTTTTGAAAGACCTTTATAATCTGCATACCCCTCCTCTTCTTCAGATAATTGATACAGCGTCGAAAAAACTAGTAATTCTTGTTCAGTAAGACGTTTAAATTTCAACCTGATCTCCTTTTTTATATTGTCTAAAGATTCTAAAATATGTACTGCATCATTTATTGAGTTTTTGGGAAGGGTATCTTCTTGATTATACGAACTTTTTTCTGTCTGTTGGTCTGTCTGTCTGTCTGTCTGTCTGTCTGTTGGAACCCCTTCATTTCCTGTGGAAATACCTAAATTTTGGGCTTTTAAGGGTCTTGGAAGGGAATTATATGTTGGAGTCTCTCTATAATCTGTTAGGTTTGACTCCTTATGTGTTGGATCTTCCTCTTTGTTATCAAACTCTGTTTTTACCTCTTTTTTATTTAAATTCTCTTTTAATATTTTACAAATATCTATTAAACTTTTTCTTGTTTCTACTAATTCTCTTTTTAATATAACAATTTCTTTATTTAAAGAATCTATATCTTGCTTCACCTTGAAAAATGCCTCTTTTATTGGCTCCATTAAATTTTTAATAATAAGAACTATAAAAAGATTAAGATTACTAAAAATATATTTAAATTGTCTTACTTCGGTGTATGCCTATCTATAGGTTGATTTTGGTTGTAAATTAAATACAATTTTTCACTTAATTTCCATCTACTTCTCTTTATATAATCCTTTCCCTTAGGATTTTTTGTTATTTTGACTACAAACCCTTTGTTTTTTAGGTCAATTAAAAGCTTTTTGACGAATTCTTCGTCCCTTGCAATCTCCTTAGCAATATGAAAAGTAAAAAGTGGTTTTGGGTTTGTAGAATAAAGATAGGCTAAAATTTGTTCTGATATCTTCTCTTTCTTTTCTTTTGAAATATACATAAACTTTGGAAGAGGTTTAGTTTTTTAAAATTAACTTAAGATGTAATTAGAATTTACTCTTTCTTTTCGGGGGGTCTAAAAGAAGGCAAGGGTATATGTGGAGGTAAATTAAGCTCCTCTTCAAATTGAAGTGCCTTTAAACTAGATTTTCTAAGTATAATATTAAAAATATTAAGTCTGAATTCATCGGGCATTTTCTTTTTCTTCCATTGCTTTAAAATATCCTTAGCTTGTTCTGGCTCTAAAGATACTACTAAGTTACCAAAGAAGTTTAGAGTAGCTATATTTTTCTCGTATTTAATATTATATTCAAATTTTATTGCAATTAGTTTATCAGAGGATTTAAAAATATCTGAATTTGCTTCAGTTATCTCTGATATATCAATTCCTGTGTTGATTTTTAGATCCTTTAAATCACTTGATTTCTTTTCTAAATTAATCTTTGTAAAATTAAAACCTACTAATTTCATAAAAGAATAATTAAAGTTTTATTTTTAAATATTTGGGTATGGAAGAATATTTGTATATTAAAAACATTTACATACCTTATAAATCATTTTCACTATAATCATATTAAGTCTTCTTCGGAAACAATCATAAAGTCTCCTATAGCAATTATTGCGCTATAAGGTATTAAAAATTCTCCTGAAGAAGTCTTTTCCAAATTCAAATTTCTCGTATAAGGTGTAGAATCCCTTATAACGATGCCTATTAATTCACCTGATTTTGTTTCAAAGGTTATATCTTTAACAAAACCCAATCTTTTACCCTCTTTCGTTACAATCATCTTCCCAACAAGAATATTGAAAGGACTTTTCTCGCTTTGCATATGAGGAATAAAAGTAAATAATTTATAAACTTTTCTGTAAAAATATATAGATGTTTAAAAGGGTAAATATGACTAATAATTGAGCTACACCCTACCCCTTTGTTTCTTGTGGAAAGATTTATAAAAGAATTTTGAAATTTTTATTTTTTATGTTTATATTATAAAATATTATATTATATATTATATATATTAGACTATATAATAATAATAATAATAAAAAACTTTATTCTTGATAAATAAATAGAATTTATAATAATAATAAAAAACTTTATTTAGTCCTTTTCCATTGGAAATAAAGGCGTATCTCTTTGTAAGTAGTTATAATCTTTTATATAATGTTCTTTTTTTTCTCATCGGTAACTTATTTAAACCTAAGATTTCCACAGGAAATGGACGTGTAGGGTAGGGTGAGGGGACTATGAAATTAGAAATAGATAAAATTTTTGATACTTTTGATAGGAATGGGATATTCAAAAATAAATCCCTTTTACAATATAATTATACTCCTAGAGAAATTCCTCACAGAGAAGAACAAATAAGGCAAATTGCATTAATTCTTGCACCAGTTTTAAGGGGAGAAAAAACAAGTAATTTGTTCCTTTATGGAAAGACAGGAACAGGAAAAACCTTGGCTATACAATATGTTAAGGAAGAATTGTATAAGCGGGCTAAGAAAAATACTGATTTCAATTTAAAAATAGAATACTTGAATTGTAAACTAAAAAAAGTATCAGATACAGAATATAGAATTTTAGCCGAATTAATAAAAAAAATGGGTGGGGAAATTCCAGTAACAGGATTACCCACACAAGCAGTTTATAGTAAGTTCATAGAGATAATAGATTCTGAAAAAAATCTTATTGTTTTAATCTTAGATGAAATAGATCAAACTGTCAAAAAAATTTCAAACGATTTTTTATACAATTTGGTGAGATTAAATTCAGAACTTTCAAAATCTCAAATATGTATAGTGGGTATAAGTAATAATCTTACTTTCTTAGATGAATTGGATCCTAGAGTAAGAAGTTCTCTTTCAGAGGAAGAAATACTTTTTCATCCTTACAATGCACTTCAAATTCAAGATATTTTAAATCAGAGGGCAAAGATGGCTTTTAAGGAAGGAGTTTTGCAAGAAGGTGTGATCTCCAAATGCGCCGCATTTGCTGCAAAGGAGCACGGAGATGCTAGAAGAGCATTGGATTTACTCAGGGTAGCAGGTGAACTTGCTGAAAGAGATAGTTCAAAGAAAATATTCTTAAAATATATAGATCAAGCAAACGCTAAAATAGAGAAAGATAAGATATTAGATATAATTTCTTCAGAGCCAAAACAATTTCAAGTTGTTTTAGGAGCTATAATCTACTTATTAGAAAATAGAAAGAACAATACCCCTATTTTTACTGGAGAAGTGTATGATTTTTATCAAGAACTTTGTATAAAAAATAAACTTGAAGTTTTAACTCAAAGAAGAGTTGGAGATATAATTCAGGAGTTGGATATGTTAGGAATAATAAATGTCAGAATAATTTCAAAAGGGCGTGGAGGAAGAATGAGAGAGATAAGAATGGCAATTTCAAAAGAAATTATAAAGAAAGCCAAAGAAATAATAGAAAATTCTCTAAATTATATTTAAAATGTTAAAATGGACACAAAACAACTTTTGAAATTTTGCTTAGAGGAAGGTTTGTTAGTAGATAAAGAAGTTTTGAATTTATTTAGTGAAACTACTGATACAGAGTCTGTAAAATTAATAATAGAGAAAATAAAAAATTATACAAAACAGAATATAATAACAAAGAGTACTTTTTGTGAAAATAAAGAAAAAGTGAATGAATTTTTATATGATCTACCCCAGAGAAATCAAAAAGAATTAGAAAATTTGAAAATTAAACTTGGGCTTAGTATAGAAATTTCAAGAGAAAAACAGATCCTAAAAAAGAATCCCCCTGAAATAAAATTAGAAAAAAATGAGGAGAATAAAGTAAAAATTCTTTGTTCTGTTCCTCCCCTTGGAAAGAAAATTGAAGTTCAAGATTTTATAAATTATTTCAGAGACAGGTTTTCAAATATGAAACTTTTTTTACAAAATCATTCTGGGCTAGAAAATCTTGTTTCTATAAACAAAATATATGGCAGCCGCCAAAGAATTTCTATAATAGGGATTGTGGGTAATAAATCTGTCACAAAAAATAAAAATATTATTTTAGATGTCGAGGATACTACCGGCAAAATTAGAGTTCTCATAAACAGAAGTAAAAAAGAGATATATGAAAAAGCAGAAAATATTGCGTTAGATTCTGTCCTTGGATTTAAAGGGTCTGGAAATGGAGAAATTTTTTTTGTTGATGATATAATTTATCCTGACTCAAGTCTTCCTGAAAGAAAAAACTCTTCCGAAGAAGAATGTGTTCTTTTTTTAGGAGATTTACATTTTGGAAGTAAGCGTTTTATGAAAAAGAATTTTCTTAAATTTATTGATTATTTGAATGGAACTTTTCAAAAAGATTTGGAATATAAGAAAGTAAAATATCTCTTTTTGGTGGGGGATCTTGTTACGGGTGTGGGAAATTATCCCAATCAAGAGAAAGATTTAGATATTGTTGATGTGGAAGAACAGTTTTTGGTTTTGGCAGAGCTTTTGGGAAAAATAAGGAAAGATATTAAAATAATTATTTCTCCAGGAAATCATGATGGGGTAAGATTAATGGAACCCCAACCTTTTTTGGATAAAAAGTATGCATGGCCTCTCTATGAACTTGAAAATGTTATTGTTACCCCAAATCCTTGTTATATGAATATAGGAGAGAAAGAAAACTTTTCTGGTTTTAATGTTTTAACTTATCATGGTTTTTCTTATCCTTTTTATGCAAATTCTATTCCTTACCTTGCACAGAAAAGAGCAATGAATTGTCCAGAAGAAATAATGAAGTATCTTCTAAAAAATAGACATTTGGCTCCAACCCATGCTTCTACTCAATATTCTCCTTTAGAAGGAGATAGACTTTTAATAAAAGAAATTCCAGATATTTTTGTCTCGGCCCACACACATAAATGTGGGGTGACTTATTACAATAATATTCTTGTGGTATCCGTTGCTTGTTGGGAAGGTATGACACCCTATCAAGAAAAATTTGGAAATATTCCAGATCACTGTAAAGTCCCAATGTTCAATCTTAAGACGAGAAAGATTAAGATTTTGGATTTTGAAGATTTAGAAGAAGAGAAGTTAGGAGTAGAAAAATGAACGCCCAGAAATATTTTGAAAATTTGAAAGAGGACGTAGAAAAAGTGTATTCTATTGCAAATAAAGCCCGTTCAAAAGGTTACGATCCTCATAATGAGGTGGAAATTCCTTTAGCAAATAGTATGGCTGAAAAAGTGGTGGGGCTTATTTCAACAGTATATCCTCAAATGAAAAATACAAATATTTCTGAAAGAATTCTTGAATTAGAAAGAGAGTATGGAAAACTTGATACTACAATTGTTTTTAAGATTGCAGAGGAAGTAGCAAGGCAAAAATTTTGTAAATTTAAAGATTTGTTGGAATCCATGGAAGCAGGAATAAGAGTAGGATTCGCATATGCAACGCTTGGGGTGGTTTCAAGCCCAATAGAGGGTTTTACAGGATTAAAGATACGTAAAACTCACGAAGGAAAAGATTATATTGAAGCAAATTTTTCTGGCCCCATAAGAAGTGCCGGATCCAGTGCGAGTTGTGTTGTTTTAATTTTGATTGATTATTTAAGAGAAATATTTGGTTTTGCTAAATATGATCCAACAAAAGACGAGATAAAAAGGGTTTATGCCGAACTTGAACATTTTCATGAAAGAATAACTAATTTACAGTATATGCCCACAGAGCAAGAAGCACTTTTTTTGGCGGAAAATCTTCCAATTCAGATTGCTGGAGACCCTTCCGAAAAGATAGAAGTTCCAAACTACAAAAATTTGGAGAGGGTTGATACAGATTACTTAAGGAGCGGTTTTTGTCTTATAATTGGAGAAGGACTTGCTCAGAAAGCAGCAAAAGGATATAGGCTTTTAAAATCGGCAAAAAAAAATGGTATAAAATCAACTGGATTTGATTTTTTGGAAGAGTATATAAAAATTCATGAAAAAAGAGACAAAGGAAAAGTAGAGGATTCTCCAACTTATATTAAGGATATAGTTGCTGGAAGGCCTATATTTGGGCATCCTTCAAAATCAGGAGGATTTAGATTTAGATATGGAAGAGGAAGAGTTTCAGGATTTAGTGCCGCTTCAATTCATCCAGCAACAATGGCAGTGACTGATGAATTCTTAGCAATAGGGACTCAATTGAAAATAGAAAAACCCACAAAAGGTTGTACAGTTACCGTTTGTGATTCAATAGATGGTCCCGTTGTCAAACTTTTTAATGGAAGTGTTAAGAAACTCAATTCTAAAGAAGAAGCCAAACTTCTTTATCCAAATATAGAAGAGATAATTTATTTAGGCGATCTTCTTTTTCCATTTAGCGATTTATCTAATAGAAATGCTAATTTGGTAAAACCAGGATATGTTGAAGAATGGTGGGCCCTTGATTTAAGGGAGAAAGATAAAAATTTTACAAAAATAGATCCTTTGTCTGTCTCTCTTGAAAATGCAATTGAGTTTAGTGAAAAATATAAAATTCCACTCCACCCACAATATATTTTTTATTGGACTCAAATATCAAAAGAAGGTTTTGAGAATTTGATAAATTGGCTTAGAAATTCAAAGCTAGATAAAAAAATAATTTTTCCTTTTAATAAAGGGGACAGAGAAAAATTTAAGCTTGGAAAAAGAGCACTTGAACTAGCAGGAATTGAACATCGAGTTACTTTTGAAAATGTTGTTCTTAATGAGAAAAATAGTAAAATTTTTCTTATAAATTTTGGAATTGATATTACTGTTTTGAATGGGGGGTTAGATTTAAAGGAAATTCTCAATAAATTTTTAATTGATAAAGATAAATCTATTTTGGAAAATATAAATTCTTTTTCTAAATATGAAATAAAGGATAAAGCTGGAGAATTTATAGGTGCCCGTATGGGTAGGCCAGAAAAAGCAAAACTCAGAAAACTTGTTGGAAGCCCCAATACTTTATTTCCTGTTGGAAAGGAGGGGGGAAGATTAAGGAGTCTTCAGGCGGCTTGTATAGAAGGAAAAATTTGGAGTAGTTTTCCTTTATATTATTGTGAATCTTGTAAAAAGGAAATAATTTATCCTTTCTGTGAATCTTGCAAAAAAAAATCAAAAAAGAAATATTATTTTTATGAAACAAAGGAAAAATCATTTATCAAACATAATGAAAATTCAGATAAGGATGGGGTTCCTTATATGAATCAGGCTCTCGATATAAAATACTATTATGAAGAGGCAGCCAAAAAACTTGGGTTAACAAAAGAGGATCTTCCCCTCCTTATAAAAGGAGTGAGAGGAACTTCTTCGGCAAATCATGCAATAGAAAATCTTGCAAAAGGAATATTAAGAGCAAAATATGATTTGCAGGTCAATAAAGATGGAACGATAAGATTCGATGCGACTGAACTGCCTTTAATTTATTTTAAACCAAAAGAAGTATATGTGGGAATTGAGAAATTAAGAGAATTAGGTTATACAAAAGATACATTTGGTGATGAATTAAAAAATGAAAATCAAATTCTAGAACTTATGCCCCATGATATTATACTTCCTAGTTCTACTGACTCTCTTGATGCAAAAGCAGATGATGTTTTTTTTAAGGTTTCAAAATTTATTGATGAAGAATTAGAACGATTTTATGGGATGAAAAAATTGTACAATCTGAAAAAGAAAGAAGATTTGGTTGGGCAAATTGGAGTGTGCATGGCACCTCATAATTGTGCTGGAGTGGTTTGTAGGTTTATAGGATTTTCAAACACCCAAGGCTTATTTGCTAGCCCTTATATGCATGCAGCTGTTCGAAGGGACTGTGATGGAGATGAAGCAGCTATAATGCTTTTGGGGGATGTTCTTTTAAATTTTTCAAGGGAATTTTTACCAAGCCATAGGGGAGGAACTCAAGATGCTCCTTTGGTTTTAAACATAAAAATAGATGCAGGGGAAGTAGACGATCAAATTCTTGATTTTGAATTTTTAAATGAATATCCTATAGAACTTTATAGAGCAGCAGAAAAAGGAAGGCATTCATCTGAAGTAAAGGTCAATACGGTTGGGGATGTTTTGAGAAGAGGAGAAAATCCTTTTATTAATTCTGGATTTACACATAACACTGAGAATTTTAATGAGGGGGTTTTGTGTTCATCGTATAAAAAATTGTTAACTATGAAAGATAAGGTTAATCACCAAATGGGATTTGTCGAAAAATTACGTTCTGCAGATACATCTGATACAGCTAGACTTATTATTGATAGACATTTCATAAGGGATATAAAAGGTAATCTTAGAAAATTTTCAATGCAAGAATTTAGATGTGTAGCATGTAATGAAATAGTTAGAAGAGTTCCTTTGAATGGGGTTTGCCCAAAATGTAAAGGAAAATTAATATTCACAATTCATGAAGGGGGGATAAAAAAATATTTGGAACCTGCTTTAGATTTAGCAAAAAAATATAATTTATCTAAGTATATGCAACAGAATTTAGAATTGGTTAAGAGGTATACTGAAAGTATTTTTGGGAGAGAATTAGAAAAACAAGAAAGTATTAGTAAATGGTTTTAAATTATACTTTTTGTAACAATAGAATTTAAAAGCTAGAATAAATTTTTACTCTTATGTCTGGGATTTTTGGAGTTTATTCTATGGGGGATGAAAATGTTGCAGCTGAGCTTTTAATGGGAACTGTTTCTTTACAACATAAAGGGGAAGAGGGTTGTGGGATTAGTTTTCCTAAGGCTAATGGTTTTTATACCCCAAAGGCTAAACAATTAGCATATTATTTTTTTAGGGATAAATTTAATGGATTAAAAGAATTGAAGGAAAAAAATCCCAAAGTAGCTATTGGACATACTCTTTATGAAAATACTGGGGGGTTGCAACCTGTTGAACAGTGGGGTGAAAGTCATATGCTTTCTCTTGCAATGGATGGGGTATTGTTGGGATTTGGGGGGAAGAATGATTCTGTTGTGAGGACTTTATTTTCTAGATATTTAGATGAAACTCATAATTATTATACTGCTATAGAATTACTTATGAAAAAACTTAAGGGTCATGGGAGTTATTGTGTTGTTGCTCTTGTTAAAAGAGGGGAAGAAGTAGACCTTGTTACTTTCAGAGATCCAAAAGGAATAAAACCTTTGTGTTTTGGGGAGAAAAAAAGTGAAAATGGAATTAAATATATTATTTCTTCTGAAACCAAAGGGTTGGATGCTGTTGAGGCTAAATTTGTTAGGTATGTTGAACCTGGGGAGGTTGTTGTAATAACAAAAGATGGTTTGAATTCTAAAAAACTGGTTGATGAAAAACATGCCCATTGTTTTTTTGATTGGATTTATTTTGCTGATCCTACTTCTGTCATAGAAGGAAAGAATGTTTATGAAGTTAGAAAAGAGTTGGGAAGAAGATTGGCAAGAAGACATTTTGATAGAGTGGGGGATATTGATTTGGTTATGGCTTCTCCTGATTCTGGAAGAGGTGTTGCAATAGGTTTTCAACAAGAGCTTTGTAAGTTGACTGGTAAGTTTATTCCTTATGAAGAGGCTTCTGTTAAAAATTCTGGAGCAAAAAGAACTTTTCAGATTGAAAATGAAGAGGAAAGAAAACTTGCTGCTAATGTTAAGTTTTTTATGAATGGGAGTGTTGTTAAAGGAAAGAATGTGGCTGTTGGAGATGATAGTATTGTTAGAGGAACTGTTTTTAGGGATGGTATGATATATAAGTTAAGAAAGGCAGGGGCCAAAAAAATATACCCTATTATTTCTTGTCCTGCATTATTGTACGCGTGTATAAAAGATCCAAAAGGAAAAAACTTTGCTGCGTTTGGTTTGAACGGAAATGCTGAGGAGGTTGGAGAAATGGTTGCTAAGAAAACTGATGCTGATTTTGTTTGTTATCCTACTACTGAAGATGTAATTGAAACTTTAGGATTTGATGATATTTGTAAGGCTTGTATAGATGGGCAGTTTCCTATTGATGAAAAGTTTTGGAAGTAGTTTTTACTTCCAAAAGAGATAAAGGATGAAAACTTTCTTTAAAAAAACCACATAATTTTATAGTATGTCTAAACCAAATATAAAATAATTGTAGGAATAAGCAAACATCCCATCATTTGGGTTTTTCTCACATTAAGGGAAATACAATATATTCCCGTTGCTGTAGAAATTATAAAGGCAATTAATCCCCCAATTCCCGAAATTAAAATTATTAAAAATGAAAGGAAGAGAATAATTCCAACTGATAATTTTTTATAATTAGCTTTCTCTATAATCTTTAAAAAATTTATTGAGAGAATTTTTACAAGAAAAAAAGAAATAACCCCAGATATTAAACAGACACAAAGAATTAGGATAAAAATATTAGAATTCATTGTTCCTACTAAAGATTGAATTGCTACTGCAGCACCTGTCCGTGTTCTTGATATGCTATATAAAGATAAGAAGGAAAAACCCATTACTAATGTATTTACTGCTCCAATGAGGATTAGAAAATCTTTTTCATTTACCTTTGATATTTGATTTCCTATAATTGCTGCTTGCCCTCCCCCTAACCCCGGAAGAAAACCACAAAAAGGAGAAGCAATCAAAGCTCCTGAAATGGGCCTCACAAATTCTTTGAATTTTAATCTTTTGAATTCCAGATTCTGTTTGGGTATCTTTGTGTTCTGGTTAATACTTATGAAGAGCATTGAACTTCCAAATAACCCTCCTAAAAGTGGAAGAAGAGGTTCTTTTAAATTTAAATTAAGTACACAAAGGCCCAAAATTCCTGTCAAACCTAAAACCACAAAAGCCAGAAATTTTTTCTTTTCTGTAAAAATCATTACAATACACACTAAAATTAAAATGAAAGGAATTGCTTTTTGCATTGAAGGGTATATTTTTGATACAATTATAGAAAGAGGAAAAGCCAGTATAAGGATGATAAAAATAGAGATTAATCCACCGTAAGCAGTTCTCATTATTGCTTGGTACCCTTCACCTTTTTTTAACATTTCATGACCTGGCAAAATTGAAAGTTCCGTGTCTGTATCTGGGCATCCAAAGAAAATACTTGGGATAAAGTCAATAAAAGTGTGAGTTATAGCCATTGCTGATATAAATGTTATTAGATATATCACATTTATTTCATATAGAATAGAAGCTGAAAGAAAAACAATGAAAGCTCCCACAAGATTTATATGTATCCCAGGGAACAAGCCTGTAAACGTGCCTGCTGTTATCCCGAGCAATAATGCGAGAATAATCTCAATCAACATTTTGCTGTAAATCAATTTTACCGACGGTAAAATAGCTTTTTCTTTATGTTATGTATAGCCATCAGGGCTTTTTAAATCTTGTCGCTGAGGACTTTTTCTTGAAAAAAGGTGCGGTTTAATAGGCACTTTTACTTTCAAACTATCCAAGATTATTTTATAGTCGATAAAACTTTATTTGATATGTCCTCCTGAACTTATTTACTATGATTTTAATGGGGTTTTGGGTATATGGGATGTTTTTTGGGGTTTTTAGTCAGGATATACTATGTCATGTATCTCCTCTGGCACTCTTGTTGCATTACTACTATGGATTGCAATAGAGAGATTATCAGGGTATAAGTCTAAGGATTTGAATGTTCCTTTTTCAAGCAGGTTTTTAACTTTATTCTGCTCGGTTTTATTAAGATTTTTGAAGACGTTGAAATATTTATTTTGATTATCTAAAAATGCTTTGTCTATGAAGAGGGCCTCTTTTGATTCCATCAGCCCTATAAGAACGCTTTTATTTTTGCTAAGGAATCTCTTTAATCTCAAATTTTTAAACCTCTTAATTGTCTTTG
>Ga0180009_10005375_pt1 | contig 13744 bp, 12 predicted proteins | sample OS_PC_MetaG_FD_123537 | JGI IMG/M metagenome (GOLD analysis project Ga0180009, IMG submission 123537) | Groundwater microbial communities from the Aspo Hard Rock Laboratory (HRL) deep subsurface site, Sweden - OS_PC_MetaG | ecosystem: Environmental > Aquatic > Deep subsurface > Groundwater... | reverse complement strand
CGATATGGTCGGTAAATTCCATAACATGGGTGTGATCCAGAGCAAGGGTAATATACCCTTTTATCGTCGAGTTGTCTGTCACGGGCATGGCCCACCGGATAATGCCCTGAAATTTTCTGCCTACTGGATTTTCTTTGCCTGCGTATCCGGATTGTTCAGGAGCATATTCCCTCCCCATCTTTTGGGCCCTATCTTTTGTATAGGGACCGATCATATGGGTTTTCACATAAGCCCCGATCACATCAGACACATAGATTTCCCCGGGCTTAAGAGCCTTTAATTCCTTAAAATAGGTTTCAGCCCGACAAAAGGTCTGATCCTTTTTTGAAACATCTTTGAGTGCATCAGACAAAAGATCGGAAGCAGTGGCTTTTATCCTTTCTTTTCCTGAAACATCCACATAGGTTATTTCAAGATACAGGGGGGAAGGTACAATCCTTTCTGTTTTTGCAGGCTCACGGTAATGGAAATCAAGGGCATTGTCCCTGTTTTTTGCACTGATGGTCTGTTTTTCATCCTGATCAGGGTCCAAGGGTTCCCAGGCATTTCTTTTTTCATTGAGTATCCAGGGTCTGTGAAGGGTAATATTGCGTTTATGGGCATTTAAAAATGCCTGGTACAGATCCTTATCCGGCTTGAGCAAAGATGCCATCTTGATATCCACATCCCGGTCTTCTAAAAATGCTGCAACATTTCTGGCCGTAATGGTCGTCAAGTGCTCAATAGCTTCACGTGACCTTAAATCAAGGGCCCTGATGGAACTTGTTGTGGCTATGTCGGCCACCTGTTTCGTTGTTTTTGTACTGGTTTGTGCCATGTCATTGACGTGTTTTTCAAGGGTGGTGGATAAAGAAAAAATCTCATTCCATGCAAACCATGCCAGTACAATTAAAGGAATGACCTTTATCAATACGAAAATGCCGATCAGTTTATCTCTTATGCTTGCTTTATATCCCATGAATTATCCACCACAAAGGTTTAACGCCATATACACCATACTATTAGTATTGGAATTTTACGAATCGTCTGTTATGTTTTTAACAATGAACAGATTTGAACTATTTACTGCTATAATATCAATCTGAAAAATCCTTGTAAAGAAAAACTATTTTAATTGCCCTGTCTTGAAAAATTGCCATGTTTTATTCACCACAAAAGGATTAGTGTTTGCCACGCAAATCCAATCTGTGATAAATAAGAAAACTTATATTTAACACTAAATGCAAGGATACAAAGATAAATGGACGAAGAGATTAAAAAAGGGCATTTTATCGAATCAATTATCCAACAGGATATAAAAAACAATAAAAACAACGGCAGTGTTGTCACGCGCTTTCCGCCTGAGCCCAATGGATACCTTCATATCGGGCATGCCAAATCCATTTGTCTGAATTTTAATATGGCCAAAAAGTTTAACGGCAAATGCAATTTAAGATTTGATGATTCCAACCCGGCAAAAGAAAAACAGGTCTATATCGATTCCATCAAATCAACGGTTAACTGGCTGGGGTTTAAATTTGACACCCCTTTATTTGCATCCGATTATTTTGACAGGCTTTATGCGTTTGCCGTTGAACTGATTAAAAAGGATAAAGCCTATGTCTGCAGCCTCAGTGCCGAAAAAATAAGAGAATACCGCGGCACCCTGACAGAACCCGGTAAAAACAGTCCCTACCGGGAAAGATCAATCCAGGAAAACCTTGACCTGTTCCGGCAAATGAAAAATGGGGAATTTGGTGAGGGTGAGCATACCCTTCGGGCCAAAATCGACATGACATCTCCCAACATCAACCTGCGCGACCCCATCATTTACAGGGTTAAAAAAGCCTCTCACCCCAGGACCCGGGACAAATGGTGCATCTATCCCATGTATGATTTTACCCATTGTCTTTCAGATTCTCTGGAAGGCATCACCCATTCCCTGTGCAGCCTTGAGTTTGAAGATCACCGGCCCCTGTATGACTGGATCATCGATGCCCTTGAAACCCCCTGCCATCCCCAGCAGATTGAATTTGCACGAATGAATATCACTTATACTGTTTTAAGCAAAAGAAAACTGCAGCGGCTGGTGGAAGAAAACCATGTGACAGGATGGGATGACCCCAGACTTCCCACCCTGGAAGGCATGAGAAGAAGAGGATATACCCCTGAGGCCATAACAAATTTCTGCGACATGATCGGTGTTTCCAAAAAAGACAGCCGCATTGACATGGGACTTTTGGAAAGCTGTTTAAGAGATGACCTGAATGAAAGAGCCCCCCGGGTCATGGGCGTGCTAAAGCCCTTGAAAGTGATCATTGAAAATTATCCCGATGACCGGACCGAGGAGCTTATTGCAAAAAATCATCCCCAGCAAGAAGGAATGGGCTCAAGGACCATCACCTTTTCCAAAGAAATCTATGTGGAGCAGGATGATTTCATGGAAGATCCGCCGAAAAAATTCTTCCGCCTGGGACCTGGACGGGAAGTCCGGTTAAGATATGCCTACCTTGTGACCTGCAAAGAAGTTATCAAGGATGAATCCGGGACCGTTACACAGCTGATCTGCACCTATGATCCGGCAACAAAGGGCGGGAATGCCCCGGACGGCAGGAAAGTCAAGGGCACTATCCACTGGGTCAATGCCAATGATTGCATGGATGCAACGGTACGGCTCTATGACCGTCTGTTTAAAGATGAAAACCCGGAACAGGACAAACAGGATTTTATTGAAAACTTAAATCCCGACTCCCTGGAAACCCTGACGTCGTGCAAACTTGAAAAAAGCCTGATCACGGCGGAACCGGAAGCTGCCTTTCAGTTTGAAAGGCTGGGATACTTCTGCCTGGATTCAAAAGATGCGACAAAGGACACCCCTGTGTTTAACCGGACCGTAACCTTAAGGGATGCCTGGGCAAAGCTGCAGAAAGGATAACCGCCTAAAATGCCTGCTCAACCTGCCAGGTTGTCCCTTCCGGGCCGTCCTTAAGGATGATATGGTCGGCTTGAAGCTGATCCCTGATGGCATCCGCTCTTGCAAAGTCCTTATTTTTACGGGCATCTGCCCTCTGCTGAATCAACGCTTCAATCCGGGAGGGATCAATGGCCATTTCTGCCATACCCTTTTGTTTTTTTGTTTTAAAATAAGTCTTGGGGTCCAGTAAAAACACACCCAGGATATTGGAAATGGCCTTAATATCATTATAAAAAAAGCCTAAAATCTCAAAGATCTCTTGTTCAGAGGTATCACTGGTATCGTCCAGAAGCCGGTTTCCTTTTTTTACGGCTTCAAAAACACATGCCAACGCTTTTGCAGAATTAAAATCATCGTTCATGGCAATTGAAAACTCTTTCCACAGGTCCCCTTTTTTTGATCCGTCACTTTTAATACCGCAATTTTCCAGTCTTTCAAGAAAGGCATAAATTCTGTCCAGGCCGATCAAAACCTCTCTCATGGAGTCTTCACTGTAATCAATGGGGCTTCTGTAATGATTTGACAAAAGAAACATGCGGATCACTTCAGGGGAATATTTTTCCAACACCTCTTTGATCATGGTAAAATTGCCCAGGGATTTTGACATTTTTTCATTGTTAATATCCACAAACCCGTTGTGAATCCAATATTTGACAAACTGGCGGCCAAAAACCGCTTCACTCTGGGCGATCTCATTTTCATGGTGGGGAAATATCAGGTCTTTGCCGCCGCCATGGATATCAAATCCTTCCCCCAGGTATTCATAACTCATGGCAGAGCACTCAATATGCCAGCCGGGTCTGCCGTTACCCCAGGGGCTTTCCCAGAATGGCTCACCCGGCTTTGCCGGTTTCCACAGGGTAAAATCCAGGGGATTTTTCTTTTTCTCATCCACGGCAATTCTTGCACCGGCAATCATATCATCCGGATTCCGGCCGGAAAGTTTTCCATAATCCTTAAAGGCATCAATGGAAAAATAAACATCTCCACCCTCTACGGGATAGGCTTTCCCTTTATCAATGAGCATCGTTATAAAATCAATGATATGCCGGATATGTTCAGTGGCTTTGGGTTCAATGCTGGGTCTTAATACATTCAGTGCATCCATTTCATTATGAAACTCATCAATATATTTTTGTGTAATGGCAGTGCAGTCTTCTCCGGTCTCATTTGATTTTTTAATAATCTTGTCATCAACATCTGTAAAATTCCTGACATAGGTCACCTCATACTCCAGCTGTCGAAACCACCTGAAAATCGTGTCAAAGACAACAACGGAGCGGGCATGACCGATATGACTGGTATCATATACCGTGGGACCGCAGACATACATTTTTACCTTGCCTTTATCCAAAGGTACAAATTCTTCTTTCTTACCATGCAATGTATTGTAAACTCTTAAACCCATTGTATTTTTTCCTAAATTATATTTTTTGAGCGGACATCTTTTATCAATAGTGAACACTGGGCTGCGATGCCCTCTTCTTTCCCGATAAACCCCAGTTTTTCAGTTGTGGTTGCTTTTATGTTAACAAGACTTGAATCCATATTTAAACCCCTGGCAATATTTTCCTGAATTTTTTTCTTATGGGGACTGATCTTTGGGACCTGGGCCATGACAATGCAATCCATATTAACGACTTCATATCCATTTTTTCTCATCAATGCCCCACATTTTTCAAGCAGGATCATACTTGAAATTCCCTTGAATTCAGGGTCTGTGTCAGGAAAATGCTCTCCGATGTCCCCACACCCCAGGGCCCCCAAAATCGCATCACAAACCGCATGGATTAATACATCTGCATCCGAGTGACCGTCAAGCCCCCGGTCAAACTTGATATCCACACCGCCAATGATCAGCTTTCTGCCTGTCACAAGCTTGTGAACATCATATCCTGTTCCTATTTTAATCCCGGGTTTTGCCATATCTTAAAATTTTATCTTTTCCTCAAGTCTAAACTCTTAAAAAAATCATTCGCTAATATATTCACTTTCCCTTGAAAAGTCAAAATTTCGTTGTTTCATTATCTGCACTTTTTGAATCCACCCGCTAATGGTTCACCTTAACTTCCGGGTCCCTGCCAAAAAAAAAGATATTACCGAATCCGGCACAAGGCTTTGATCCGCAGCAGCCAGAAGAACGGGCTGTGGAGTTTATTTAATGCCTTTACCATTTTTAAGATCTGCGCCTGATCCAATCTTGCTTCACCATAGGTTTCAAGATGAAAGGCATGAACAATGGTTCTGATTTCTTTTTCCAGGGGTACGAACCGGTGTTCAAGTCTTTTTGCATATTCTGCCGGGGTTTCGTTGGAAAATTTGGGCATACCGCTTTTGTGGCCCCAGAAAATAAGCCTGGCAAATCCTTTCCCGGCATCCTCTGTTTTCCTGGTAACCGCCAGGATTGCATATTTTGAGGAAGCAAACAAAAAGAAAAGCCAGCGGATCAACCGCAAAAACAGTTTTTCTTTTTCTTTGTCAACAGGTGCCAACGGTTGTTTTGACATCAAAAATTTAAACAGACGATAAACACCATAGCTGATCATAAAGAGCACCGTTAGAAAAAAGACTGCCAGGATAAAATTAATGACAAGATGATCTGTCCAGCCTGCCTGAACCGGGAGTAATGACGAATTCGAGGTTGACCCCCCCGGGTTCTGAAGGGATATCCGGCCTGCTTCCGGATGATTTTTCACAGAAAAAACAAATTTCAGGATAGCAATCAGATAGGGACTCAAAGGACCTGCCGCCTGTTTTAAAACCAGAAATCCGGATTCTGCAAAAAAGGTCATAAAGGGGAGCAGAACAAAAATTATCCCCATGGCACACAAAAGAAAAGCAATCGCAACACTGATCACTGCACCATACATGCGGAACCCTTCCAGATATTGTTTTTTACTGTCTGACGGGTTCCGGGAAAAAAATATGGCCAAAAGGCCAAAAAGAAAGACCCCTGCCATAGAATACAGTGTTAAGGATTCTTGAATAACAATTCCCGCCTTAAGGTGGATCAACAGCTTTATCATCACCAGTAAAAATAAAAGAGAAATCCCCAGGTCAAAATAATTACACACGGTTTTATAGGTCAGCTGCCGGGCGGATAATTTTGCGCCTTTATACCAGAAAAGACAAACCATGACGACGATCAGGAATACCTGATACCACTGGTAAGGACTGCCGGCAAAAAGGAATGCCCAGCCCGTTGCTGCAGACACTGCCGCCCCTATCATTATGCCCGGCCCCAGGATATGGCCAAGGATTACCCATATGCGGCGACAGCCTTTTGCCGTGAAAAAATCACCCAGGAACAGCGCTAAAAAAAATGTGGCGCATGCAATCCCCAGGGGAAAGGAAATCTGTGTTGTGGATACGGCCAGAAAATTTGCCCAGGCGCACAGCCAGCACAACTCCATGCCGCAAAAGGCCGGCAAAAGGTATTTATGGGTGTTGCATGTCACAAAGACTCCTTTTTTATATGCAGATTGTATCTATGGGTTGAATGGTATCGTAAATTAAGTCGGTCTTATTTTCCAACTCACCCATGGTACTGACAAAATATTTTATTGCTATTCTTTTATGGGCATAAAAATGTTTCATCTTTAACATGGAATCATCAATGCTGTAAGAGCAGAAAATACAGTTGATTCCCCACAATACACTGATATGGTGATGAAAAATATCAGACAACCTGCCGGCCGGTCTCATCTCCATCCTGGCAATGGTTTCAAGGATGAGTGAAAGCGATTGACGGTTCCGGCTCAGGGGAATAAAATCAGACGTTTTGCCTTTGATAACCGCATTGGTCATAAATCCCACAGCATTGCCCCGGCTTTCAAAATAAACCGCCATGGAAGCTGCAGCTTCCAGCATTCTTTCAAACTCGAGTTTTGCCCCATGGGCATGAAACAGGTCCACATCCACCACGATCAATAGTTTTTCCTGGACCGAGGGCTCGCACACTTTTTCCTGGAGTTTGCCAACCTTTGCGCTGGCGTTCCAGTGGATGAGCTTGACCGGTGTAAAGCTCTGGTATTCCCTTGTACCAAGAATATACACCGGGTCCTGCACCGGGCTTTTTGCACCTGGAAAACCGAAAAAATTGTGCTCAGGCATGGAAAACGGCCTGATGGGAATGATTTTCGGATAAACAATGACATCAACCGGGTCCTGCCGGGTTTTCTGTCTTGGGAAAAAACCAAAAAGATCGGAAACTATGATGCGATGCTGCCCCATGGTATAGCATCCCCTGTTCAGGGCTTTGAGATTCCATATAAATATTGTTTTCTGAAACCATAAAAGAAAACTGCTCTCACCGGTCTTTTTGTCCGACACAAAACAGGATGACGACATCAGGGCATTTACCTGTAACCATACCGGCAGGAATTTACTGTTTTTTGCCAAAATCTCAAGCCGGATGCTTTCCCCCGGGAAAACCCTGGTTTGATTAATTTTTAATTCAACACTCATTTTTGAAAAGGCAAAAAGGCTCCAGACTTTGGTAAGGGCGATCAGACCCACAACCAGTAAAATCAATATCGCCATCTGGGGTTGACGGGTTAAAAGGGAAATAAAAAGAAAAACAAGGGTTATCAAAAGAATCGGTCGCGATGTAAAAATGGTTGTTTCGTGGTTTGAAACGCTATGATCCGGTGCCATGGGACATCCTTTATCCTACCGTCCCGGTCGGAATGGGGGTTTGATCAAGAATGTCCTTTAAGATCCGATCCGGTTTTTCACCCCTGAGCCGTTCATTATCATTTAATATCAGCCGATGGGACAGAACCGGACGAACCAGTGCCTTCACATCATCGGGAAGGATGAAGTCCCGTCCCTTGAGCGCTGCCCTGGCCTGTGCCGACCGCATAAGCGCCATGGACCCCCTGGGACTTGCCCCGAACTTGATCATCCCATGATGTCGCGTTGCCTGGACAATGGTGGTGATATAATCCCGGACAGGTTCCGACACCACAACCTTTTTTCTTTGCTGTTGAAGAATGAAAACCTGTTCCGGCGTTGCCACAGGCTTGAGTGATGAAAACGGATCATGGGTCTGAAACCGTTTCAGGATATCCATTTCCTCTTTTTTATCCGGATAGCCGATGTCTATTTTTAACAGAAATCGATCCAGCTGGGCTTCGGGCAGGGGAAATGTGCCTTCAAGCTCCACAGGATTCTGTGTGGCAATGACAAAAAAAGGAGTCGGCAAAAGATAGGTTTGGCCGTCAACCGTCACCTGCCGTTCTTCCATGCTTTCCAGAAGGCTGGACTGGGTCCGCGGGACGGTCCGGTTTATTTCATCGGCCAGAAGAACATTTGCCATCACAGGCCCGGGCCGGAATTGAAATCTGCCTTCATGGTGAAGATACATATTAAATCCGGTAATATCAGACGGCAACAGGTCCGGGGTAAACTGAATCCGTTTATAGGATCCCCCGATAGAGGCGGCAAGGGATCTGGCCAAAAGGGTTTTGCCCACACCGGGCACATCTTCCAAAAGCACATGCCCGTCAGCCAGGAGTGCTACCAGCATCAGCTCAATGGATTCAAGCTTTCCCACCATGACCCGGGATATATTATCAATGATCTTAAAGCAGATATCAAAATCCAAACCCGTTCCTCCTTTTCGCCTGTGCAGCCCTTGGGGAAAAAATTCATACTAATGATTATTTTTTTTTATTTCAAGCCAAAACACCATCGATATTTCCGGAAGGGTCTGCTGATATTTAAAAGGATTACTGGTTCCAAAGTTATATGGGGAGTTTCAAAAAAGAGGGTTGACAATTTTATTTGCTTGATTTAGTATTTAAGGAACAACTTAAATATGGTGTAAAAATGATACTTACTCAAGCAGAAATGTTCAAAGTACTTGGCGTCGACAATCGAATACGAATTATTGATCTTTTAAAAAAGAATGGGCCATTAGGGGTTAACGAGTTGTCTGAAACACTTAAAATTTCTCCTTCCGCTGTTTCGCAGCATCTTAAGATCCTTCGGCATGCCGGTTTAGTGCGCAGTGAGCGTAAGGGATACTGGATACCCTACAAAATAAACGAGGAGGCTTTAGAACAATGTCAGGATCTGCTTTCTAATGTCTGCTCCTGCGGATGCAAAGGAACCGGCAGGATTCGTGAAGGTGAGTTAGATGCAGCCGAAAACAAACTAACGCTTCTCAAAAACTGGGAAAAAGAATTGCAAAGAGAACTCCTTGAAGTGAGGTCTCGAATGGAGGAATTAACCGAAGAAGAATAATTTTTTTTGATTTAATATTTCAGTATTTGCTTAAATAATTAACAACAAAGGAAATCAAAATGAAAGAAAAAGGCAGGCACTACAATCAACAAGCCGAGATCATTGGACTTACCAAGAAAATAGCAAAAGAACAGATTGTTCCTCAGGCATCGGAATGTGACCGAAAGGGAACCTTTCCCTGGGAGGCCATTCGCGCAATAGGGGAAGTTGAATTACCCGCTTTAGTCATTTCCGAAAAAGAAGGCGGGATGGGTGAAGGAAGGGGGCTTTTTGCATCAGTTGTGCAGGAGCTTGCCAAAGTCTGTGCCTCGACTGCTCTCATATATACCTCCCACGTGGTCCTGGCAAAGGCAATCGAAATATCAGGCAGTGATGACTTGAAAAAAGAGTGGCTGCCGTATTTGTCAAGGTGTAAAGCGCTTGGGGCCGTCGCCGTCCATGAACAGACTGCCGGCAGTAATGCCGGTGCTATTTCCACCCGGGCAATAAAAGATGGTGATGCTTATATTGTAAACGGTTCCAAATTCTTTATCACCTCTGGTGGCGAAGCAACTGCTTACCTGGTTCTGGTGAGGACAGACCCTGAAAAAGGTCTGGACGGGATGAGTACGCTTCTGATTGTAAAAAACACACCAGGCCTTTCCTTTGGCCAGGCTGAAGAAAAAATGGGATTGAGAAGTACCGCTTCAAGAGAAATGTTTTTAAACGACTGCCGGGTTCCTGCAAAAAATCTTATTGGTGCTGAAGGTGAGGGGCTCAAGGTTATTGGCCAATCGCTCATTGGATGGGGATTTTATGGGGCTGCAGCCATTTCTTCAGGGATAGCAAAAGCCAGTTTGGACAAAGCGGTTAGACACGCGAGAGAAAGAACCATTGCAGGCCAACCCATTGGAGTTCATCAAGGAGTTCAGTTCCTGATTTCAGACATGATTCTTGGATGTGAAACAATAGAGGCTTATCTGAATACCTGTGCCGCAGCAGCAGATGCCATCCCAAGCACTATGGCCTTAAATGGATTTAAAGCAAAACTGTATGCATCTGAAGTGGCGATTGAGGTTGCCAACAAGGCGATACAGGTGATGGGCGGCCATGGCTACTGCCAGGATTACTCTGTTGAACGATTTTTCAGAGATGCCCGGGGTCTAACGCTCCATTTTAAAACATCGGAATGGCTTAAACAGGATATTGCCAAAGCTGCACTAAAACTATGACGTGGTCTTATTTTTACCCTGCGCTTTTTTGCCATGCCCGGAAATTAGCGATGATGCATGACAAATAGAGTCAATTCAACACAAAAGGAGGTGATATATATGGAAGCTGCTAAAAAGGAAAAAAAGAAAAAGGTTGAAAAAACCAAGCAACAGAAACCGGAAAAAAGAGCGGTAGAGGCCAATCTTGTTTGTGGTTGCGGTTGTATTTCTCCATTTCCAAGTAAAAAGTAGTCCAATTTCCCGGGGAGCATTGCAGCTCCCCGGGAAATTTCAATCCTTGCAGACATCCGGTCAGGCTGTTTTTATCTCAATCTGCCGGGGTTTGGCTGCCTCTGATTTTGGGAGATGAAGGAGCAATACCCCGTCTTTCAGTTCAGCCTCCACCCTTTCCACATCAATGGTCGGAGGAACGGAAAAATTTCTTACATATTCCACATTTCCAAATTCCTCCCACGTGGCCTTCCCCTGGGTTTTCAGTTTTCTTACCCCTGAAAGAGAGAGAGTTCCATTATCAATGTTAACACTGATATCCTGTTTTACCACACCCGGCATATCGGCATGGAGCAGGATTTCATCTTCATTTTCAAAGATATCTACAATTGGCGCCACTTCGTAGAGGGTGCCTGTTTTTTCAATGTTTTTTTCCGGCGCTTTTACGATGTCAGTTTTTTCGCTCATGACAAACCTCCAGTATAAAAATTTGTTATGATTTATTCATTATTTTTCAGCCGATGGTGATTTTCTTGGGTTTTACAGCTTCTGCCTTTGGCAGTGTCAAATAAAGGATACCGTTTTTCAAAGTGGCCTCAACTTTGGTGGCATCCACATCTGTCGGCAATGTCAAACTTCTTGAAAAAGAATCAGCCCCTCTTTCGGTTTTATGGATTCTATACCCTTTTGGTGCATCGGAGCTGCGGGTACCTGAGATTTCAAGATAGTTGCCCTGGATGTTGACCTTGAGATCTTCTTTGGCAAGCCCTGGAACCTCGGCTCTGATTTCAAATCCTTCACCATCTTCATAAAGATTTGTTCTCGGCACGCTTCCCTGTATTGCCCACCTAAAACTGTCGGATCTGTCAAAATCACTGTACAGGTTGTCCAACCTGTTTCTCAGCAGGTTCATGGTCCCAAACAACCTGTCAATATCACTTAGCCTTGTAAACATAATGTCCTCCTTTGATATAAGGGTTGCTTTGATATTGCGGAAATTTTAGATATTTCAGGCAGACCCAACACGGGGTGAAAATTGATCCATATGTCGTTCTGCCAGATCTCTTTTTCCCACAAATTCGTCTTTATTTGAGTGTAAATTAAATATTAAAATTTTCCTGTCAAGATGATGGGGGAAAATTTTTTTTAACAATAATACCAATTAGTTAACATCATAGGGACAAACAATCATCACCCAAAAAATACCCGGCAGGAGGGACATGTCATGAGCTGCAGGACAACATGGAACAACCGGGTTTGCTGCGGGCCCAGTCCGGACGTTTTTCTGCAAATTTTTCCTTGTCCGGCTGCTCATCATAGGGATGGCGAAAAAGATCCTGAAGGTCCCGGATCATTGAAAAATCGCCCTGCTCTGCCTTGTCAATTGAAAGCTGGGCCAGATAATTTCTCAACACATATTTGGGATTGACCGCATCCATTTTCTCCCGTCTTTTTTCTGGCTGCAGATTGTCTTTTTTGATGCGAAGAATATAGGTTTCAAGCCAGGCGTTGAATCGTTCCCAGTACCCATTGGTAATTTTTTCAGGGGCATAATATGCATCCATTAAAACCGCCCTTGCTGCTGTTAACTCCATATCGTCTGCCTGCCTGCCCTGGGTGTCAAGCAGGGCAAGTCTGCGAAAAAAAATAGTCATGTCCGTTTCCACCAGGGACAAAATTTCCAGGAGCTCTTTGACCAGGCGTTCATTAATTCCGGGCACAAAGGCAGTCAACCCGAGTTTGTCGGCCATCATGGTCTGGAAACCCTTTTGATAGTAATGCCCGAAAAAATCCACTGCTGCCTGTAACGGGGCTGCGGTTCCAATGATCGGGTACAGGGCATTGGCAAGTTTCACAAGGTTCCACTGGGCGATCTGGGGCTGGTTTCCAAAACAATACCGCTTTGTCCCGGCATCGGTTGTATTGGGTGTCCATCCGGGCGTGTAATCTTCCAGCCACCCATAAGGTCCGTAATCAATGGTCAGGCCTAAAATCGACAGGTTATCCGTGTTCATCACCCCGTGAACAAATCCCACCCGCATCCAGTGAAGAATCATGTCAGCCGTTCTCCTGCAGATTTCCTCAAACCATTTCACATACACTTTCTGCGACGGCTCTCCCAAATGGGGAAAGTCTGTTCGAATGGTATAGTCTGCCAGTTGTTTGAGCACCTTGATCTCACCACGGGAAGCAAAAATCTCAAAATTTCCGAACCGGGTAAAAGACGGGGAGACCCGGCAGACGACAGCACCGGGTTCCAGTTTTGGGTGACCGTCATAAAACATGTCCCGCTCAACATCTTCTCCTGTTAAAACAAGACTTAAGGCGCGGGTAGTGGGAACCCCTAAGTGAAACATGGCTTCACTGCATAAAAACTCCCGGATGGAGGACCGCAGCACTGCCAGCCCGTCCGCTGTCCTGGAATAGGGTGTCGGGCCCGCTCCCTTGAGCTGCAATACCCAGCGCTGGGCGTGTTGGTTTACTATCTCCCCTAAATTGATCGCCCGTCCATCTCCGAGCTGACCTGCCCAGTTTCCGAACTGGTGTCCCCCGTAACAGGCGGCATAGGGTTCCATACCCGGCATCAGCAGATTTCCTGCAAATACCCGGGTAAACGCTTCTGATTCACAAAATGCCTTGGAAAATCCCACAAGGGCTGCAACTTCACGCGAATACGCAACCAATTTCGGAGAAGACACCTGTGTCGGATTTACCCTTGAATAACAGGCTCCCAGAACCTGTCGCCGTGTATTGGCGGTCTCAGGATCCTGGGGCAGCTCCCGGACAAACCGATTATCAAATTCTATAGATTCCTTCCCATCAGAAATTGGCGTGGCATAGGTCATACATCAACCTCACTTTCAGGTGGTGCTGTCTTTTGATTGACGGCGTTTTAAAAAAACCTTGTGGTTTTTTAAAGCACCATGGCAGGTTTAATATGATTGGATAAAACCTGTTCCGTTGCAAGAGGGGCATTTTTGGTCCGGCTCACATTTACAGTCTTCCCAGCCCTCATCGCCATCACTGCCGCGCCACTCCATATTGCATTCACAATTTCCTTCAATGGTTTTTTTCCCATTGCAATGGGGACATATTATTTTTGATTCCATGTGTTGTATTT
>Ga0180009_10005374_pt1 | contig 13751 bp, 11 predicted proteins | sample OS_PC_MetaG_FD_123537 | JGI IMG/M metagenome (GOLD analysis project Ga0180009, IMG submission 123537) | Groundwater microbial communities from the Aspo Hard Rock Laboratory (HRL) deep subsurface site, Sweden - OS_PC_MetaG | ecosystem: Environmental > Aquatic > Deep subsurface > Groundwater... | reverse complement strand
CATCATAACGCCCATATTCATTCATAAAATTAAAATCCCCATCAAAAGCCAATGATCTCAAATACATGTAATACCCATGCCCATCCCCCGCTATCTCCCACTTCGGATTTAAAACAAAAATTGATATCGAAATAACTAAAATCAAAAATAATAGCAAAGAAAAAATTGAAAATAATTTACCTCTCATAATAACCTTACTATACGATTCACTATTTGTATCGTATTCCATGAATCTTGTATATTGTTTACTATCTGTTCGGTGGCACCTGATAATATTCCAAAATAAATTTGGCAATATCAGCAAAAACCGGCGCGGCAGTTGTTGATGAATACTCCCGCTTTGGCTTTTCAAATTTTATTATCATTGCAAACTTTGGATCATCTACTGGTCCAAAACCAACAAAAGAATGATTAGTTTCTTCTGTATAACCACCAGGGCCTGGAATCTGTGCTGTTCCAGTTTTTCCAGCTATATAATATCCATCTACTCTTGCCACAGAAGCCTGTCCTCGATCAATTACATTTACTAACATGCCAGACAAAATCATGGCACTGCGATTATTCAAGACTTTTCTAATTTCTTTAGGATAAAATCTCTCTATTTTTCCACTAGGATATCGAAGTTCTTCTACAATATAAGGCTTCATCAGGCTACCACCATTAGCAATTGCACTAAAAGCAGAAACTATTTGTAAAGGAGTGGCAGTTAAGCCTTGTCCAAATGACGCTGTCGCAGTATAACAATCAACTTCATCACCCTTGTTTTGGCTAAGAGAATCAATTGTTCCTGATGCCTCACTATCTAATTCAATACCTGTTTTAATACCAAAACCGAAATCTTCTACATATTGTCTAAATTTATTCTTGCCCAAAAATTTTACAACTTGCACCATACCAGTATTAATGGAATTTTCTAAAACTCCACTCATAGTTTGATCCTTATAAATTTTTTCTCCTGCATTTTTTATAGGTTTTGTACAGCCAGAATCTACAAAACCACTATCATAAAAATATGTATCAGGGGTTACTAAATCTTCATTTAAGGCCGCAGCCATGGCTACTGGCTTAAAAATAGATCCCGGCTCATAAGGAGTAAAGATAGCGTCATTATTATAAGTGCTTACTGATTCCACCATATTATAATAATTGGGATCAAAATCTGGAACCCCGCACATTGTTCTTATTTTGCCCGTAGCAGGCTCTAATATAACCAAAGAGGCAGATGTGGCTCCATACTCTTCACTTGCTTCTAAAAGCCGTTTACAGGCCTTATACTGTAAAGTACGATCAATGGTTAGCAGGATATCAACACCATTTTCAGCTGGCTTAAAATTCCAGCCAGCCAGTGGTATTCTTCCACCACCAACACTTTTTGCCCCTTCAAAAAACCCACCATTACCTGCAAGTTCTTTTTGCCAATATCCCTCTATACCATAACGTCCAATATCATTACCATCATTATTCTTGCCCAAAAAACCAACCACATGAACAGCCAAATTACCCTCTGGATAATAACGTAAAGGACTCCTAGAAAAAGCAATACCCAATAAATTTGCTTCTTTCAACTTATCCACAATAAATTCTTCAACTTTATTTTCAATTGGTTCATAAGGATCATTGCGTTTGTTTAGCTGTAAATAAACTTGAAATTTCTTTTCATCATCATAACCAAAAATTTCAGCTAATTTTTCTGCCACGCTTTTTGCTTCTTCATCTGTTTTAATTAAACGAGTGTCAACATATACAATAAAATAATCACGATTCATTGCTAAAGGATACTCTTCCCCAGTCCTAGAATCTTGGATGTAAATTTGTCCGCGAGTTGGAAATAAACTTTTATAAATTTCCTGAGAACCGGCTGCCAAAGCTACGTAAAAGCTGTGTTGAAAAATCATTAATATTATCAAGCGCCCAATAATTATTATGGATATAATAAAAAATAAACCTAACATAAATCTAAGTCTAGGATCACCTGACTCTTTTTTGTTAGCTTTGAAGCCAAGATTGTCTCTCGAGATTGTTCTTACTTTTCTCATAGGAAATATTTGCTCTCCCCCCAGATTCGGCCTGAGCTCACTGCCGAAGGCTATCAGGGGGAGCCGACACGGAGTGACGGTGGGGGTCTGGCGGGGCTGTAGAGTTTGTATTATTTATTTAATATCTAAAACAATTTATTATTACCCCCATAATATTTACAATTTAAATATTATCTGTAAAAAAGGGATTCCTCCACTCTAGTTAAATTTATTTTCGCTATCGCTCTAAAGCTGTCAGGATCGGTCGGAATGACAGTGGTGTTATATTCTCTTCTGTCTCCCAGTCCTTTTCTCTACCATCTCCTCGTCAATCAAACCCTCTTTGACTAGAGCTTTTAAAGAATTTTCTAAAGTAGACATACCATCCTTCATTCCTGTTTGAATAGAACTTGGAATTTGTGCGATATTATTTTCACGAATTAAATTGGAAATAGCTGATGTATTTACTAAAATCTCACGAGCCGCCACACGCTTGCCATCTTTGGTTGGAATTAACTGTTGGGCCACTACTCCACGCAAAACTGCTGCCAACTGAATCAAAACTTGTTTTTGTTTAGATCCATCAAACACATCTACAATTCTCTCAATTGCTTCAGCTGCAGTAGAAGTGTGTAGGGTGGAAAAAACCAAGTGTCCAGTTTCTGCTGCTGTTAAAACCGTGGCAATTGTTTCTGGATCTCGCATCTCACCAACTAAAATGACATTTGGATCTTGACGCAAGACATGCTTTAACGCCGTAGCGAAAGATTTTGTGTCTGTCCCAACTTCGCGCTGTTCAATAATGCTCTCCTTATCTTCAAATAAAAATTCAATTGGGTCTTCAATTGTAATTATATGCGCTTTTCTGGTTTTATTTATTTCTTCTACCATTGAGGCCAATGTAGTTGACTTACCATGCCCGGTTGGACCCACGATCAAAACTAAACCATCAAGTAAATTTGTAAAATCTTTTAAAATAGGCTCAAAGCGTAAATCCTCTGGAGTTGGAATTTTATGTAAAATTAGGCGAGCTGCCATGCCAATCCTACCCTCTTGTTGATGCAGATTGACGCGAAAACGATCATCACCGTCTTGATATCCAAAATCAAGTTCTAATTCTTCTTGATATTTCTTTTTTTGTTCTGGGCTAAGTAACCCAAATAGACTTGTTTCTAATTCTCTCTCTGGTAAATCTTTATCTTCTACATCTACTAGATTACCATCTACACGCAAGGTTGGTTTCTCCCCTGCTACTAAATGCAAGTCTGATGCCCCTTTTTCAATTGCTAGATCGAAATATGATTTGATTGACTTCATAAATAAAAATATTAATAATTATGTAACTCAAACCTTCTTTCGACCTGAGCTCAAGACGAAGGTTAGGTTTGACCTTAAAACGTATAATCTTGGTCAAACCTAAAGGTTTGAGTTACACTTCTATTTTAACATATAAAAAACCAAGCGACAATGCTTGGTTTTCCGTGTATTCCAAAAGTTCCGTTCTTTCCGTGTTATTTATCCAGCTCACCTTTCAAATTCTTGTACTGTGCCGACACAACCTTAACTACCATATTTTTTACACTCTCAGCTAAACCATTTTCAATTGCATATTTATTCACTGCCTCGGTCACTAACTTAACATACTGATTCTTATTCAAATTTTTATATTCTTCCGAAGTCAAGACTTTTTCTTTTAGCTTAACATAAACCTCAGCTGCGTGATCAAGCATTTGTTCACGTGTTTCTCTACCTTTTTGTGTTGTATTGAGCCAAACTAAGCCAGCGCCAAGCAAACCGCCCAAGCACAGGCCTTTTTTAAATTTTCCCATATGTTTGTAGATTATTAGCCAAAGGACTAATCGGCCTCGGGCTGAGATAATTAGATAATTAGTAATGTAACTTAAACCTTTTTCGCTGAAAGACGAATCCTCCTCTGGAGAAAGGTTTCACACTAAAAACCCCAAACGCTCTTGCCTCCGAGGTCAAGCCTAACCTTCGTCTTGAGCTCAGGTCGAAAGAAGGCTTGAGTTACATACTCTACATATAATTATACCAGACTCTCCTATAAAACAAAAGACCAACTCTGGAGTTGGTCTGTAATCTGTGAAATCATTTTAAAATCAGTGGAATCAGTGCTTTATTTAAGACCGAGTTCTGTTGCTGCTTTTTTATAGTTATCAACACTCATTGTCTTGGAATCAGATAATTCAAATAATTTATCATGCATTTCCATATTTACACCCTGCTCTTTTGCACATTCATAAGCTTCTGCAGCCTTTTGAGCATTTGTGTGGAAAGATAGCGGATAATGACGGAAAGTAAATCTTATTTGATCACCATAATCAGCCAAAACCTGTTCAACAGTTGGAGCAAAACGAGCACAATAAGGACATTCAAAATCTGAAAATGTAACTAGGGAAACTTTAGCATCTTTACCACCTGCCCAAACTACATCTGGTAATTCTGGCATATCTACTTTTGCAATACTACCTTCATCGTCTTTAAGAAAATCAAAATCTGGCTCACCATCTGACAACAAACGATCTATAACTTGTTTTACAGCATCAATTGGATAAGCACCACTAATCAAATAACCATTAATAAAAGTAGCTGGAGTACCTTGTACACCCAATGATGAACCCAAAGCTGAATCAGCTTTTATTTTGTCTGCATATTTACCAGTATCTAAACACTCGCTAAACTTTTTTGGACCCTTAACTGCTTCTATGCTTGGATTTTCTGAAGCAGTATCTCCACTGTTTAACACTACACCCAAAAGAATAAAAAATCCAATTGAACATAGCACTAAAAATCCTCCGACAATACCGAAGACGAAAGACCCTTTCTTGCCTAAGGCATCAAAAAAACTCTGTTTTGTTTCTTCCATATATTATTTATAATTATTAATTAATTTGCTTATTTAAAAGAATATTAGCATATTTCCTATTTTTTGACAAGTTGTTGATAAATATTATTGAGCTCTCCAGCTATGTTCTTCCAATCATACTTATCCACAGCCACCTGTCTTACATTGCGTCTAAATTGCACCCTATCTATATTCTCCATAAAATAATTATAAACAGCTTCTGCCAAATCAACATAATCATTTGGTCTCACCAAGACTCCACCGTCTTTAGCCACACTTCTTACACCTGGCAAATCACTTGCTACCACTGGCACACCAGATGCCATGGATTCCAACAAAACCATGCCAAATGCCTCGCTCTGGTTAATTGATGGCAAAACTAATAAATCAGCCATATTATAATATAATGGCAGATTTTTGTCACTAGCTTTCCCAACAAACTTTGCCAATCCACCTAAACCCAAAACACGGGCTTGCAATTCAAAATCAGCTCGCAGATCACCATCACCTACTAATACGCATTGCACAGGGGTTTCTTTCTTTTTTAATTTTGCAAGCGCCTGCAATAATACTGGCACGCCTTTAAAATAATGTGCCATATCCATTCCTCCCACAAACAAAATCGTTGGTAATTCACTTGATAATCCATGAAGTTCAAATAAATCCTCCGGCTTTTCTCTAGGAATAAATCTATCTAAATCTACACCAAAAGGAAGCTCATGCCATTTGCTTTTATTTTCTTTGTACAATTCTGATGCATCACTTGATTGAATATAATCAAATGAACTAACAAATAAAGCATCGGCTGAGTTTAAAATCTTTGGCATCCAAAACTTGGAATAATATTTGAAAATTAGACCTTTCCAGCCGGGAGCCCTAGTATCCATGTGATAAGTTATGACTAAAGGCTTCTGTGGATTTTTTAATTTCCATTTTCTCACTAAATTTGCCGTGCCAAAAAAAGGATAATGTAAATGTACTAAATCAAATTTATCTAATTCTTTACCAATTTTAGAAAGACGAGCAGCATTACCATACTGAATACTGGGTTTTAAACGTCGACCATAGTCTTGCATTTCCTCTTGTTTTTCAATATGTTCACCAACATCAACATCTTCTATTCTTTCTTCAAACTTAGTTTCTTCATGATAATACAGCGGAGTTATCACCTCAACCTCATGGCCAAATTTTATCAAATGACTGACTGTCTGAAACACAACATTGCCCATACCGCCATAGTAGGGTGGATAAGTGCAGACGATGTGGGCGACTTTCATAAAAATAATGATAAATTATAAATTACTGTCATTGCGAGGAGTCCTGATGAAATACAGGGCGACGTGGCAATCCCATACATAATTACCACCGTCAGTGCATTAAAGACTGGGATTGCCACGCAATAAGTCTTCTTTCAGAGACTTATTACTCGCAATGACAGTAATTTATTATTTAACATTATCTAAACTGTCTTTCCTCACTACCTTCGTAATATCGCGTCCGATTGATTCAATCTTGACGTGTAGTCTAAACAATACAAAAAATATAATAGCTAAAGATACATATAAAACCAGATCAGTTCCACGACCAATTCCCAGATAATTTGCCAGTATTACAGTGCTATTTGGCCACCAGACAAAGATAGAAGCTAAAAGCCAAAATACAACCCAAAAAACCGTGCCTTTGGGACCGAGTAAACCACTTTTGCGCTTGGACAAAACTGACCAAATCGCAAAGAGGGTGAATAGAGTGAATAGAGATTGGAATAATATAAGCATATTTTTAAATTATTCTAATTATTCGTGTCATTGCGCTGTGCCCGCCTCTGGAGGGAGTGCGAGCGAAGCGAAGACACGTGGCAATCCCATGCTTTAGCGCGTCAAAGTCTGGGATTGCTTCATGCCCTTTCACTATCGCTCAAGGCATTCGCAATGACACGTAAAATTTATTTTAAGAATCTACCTAATAAAAGATCCTTCACCACTCCCAAACCATGCCCTAATCCCCCACCATATCTATGGTACGTTACTTTAACAGGAAATTCAATGTATTTCAAGCCTAGTTTCTTGGCTTTGGCTGGAATTTCAGTCGCATGAGCCATTCTGTCTTGCTCTATTTTTATTTTCTCTAATGCCTTTCTATTTAGAATTCTAAATCCATTATGAATATCTGTCAAGTTGACTCCACCGAATATTTTGTTAAATAATCTCGCTGGCGGAAATAGAATATATTTTTTAAACCAAGGAATTTTTGTTCTATTATCTAAAAATCTAGAACCGAATAATATATCAACCCCGCTTTTTTTTAATTCCCCTAAAGCCAACACAATATCTGTCACATCAAATTGACCATCGCCATCAAAATGCAAAACATAATCTGCATTTAATTTCAAAGCGTAATTATGCCCAGTCTGCAAAGCAGAGCCCTGTCCACGATTTATTTTGTGCCGTAAAACGATCGCCCCAGCTTTTTCTGCACCAAAAGAAGTATTGTCAGTAGAACAATCATCAACCACTATCACTTTATCCACATGACTAAAAAGGCTCTGAACCACAGAGCCAATTGACTTTTCTTCGTTATAAGCTGGAACTATTGCTATAAACATATTTTTTTCACTCAATAACTTAATCACCAATTCACGTGACAAAGTGATAAGGTGATAAAAAAACTTACCTATTCAACTCAAGTGCTTCTTTGTATGCCATTGCGTAATCAATTGTCATCTTCAGACCATTTTCTAAATTAATCAATGGTATCCAACCCAAGTCTTCTTTGGCGCGAGTTAAATCTGGTAATCCTTTTGAGATTAAAAATATTAATGGATCCTCGGTTACAACCCGTGAAGATGAATTAGTCATCTCAATTATTTTTTTAGCAACATCGCCTATTTTATAAATTTGATCATGGCCTAGATTTATTAAAGATATGTCTGATGCACTTTTCATTAAACGCACCATTCCATCTATCATATCAGTTATAAAACACAAAGACAGTTCCATTTCAATATCTCCGTAAACAATCAAATCCCTACTCTCCAGAGCATCAATAATAAAATCTGGAATTAATAAGCCGTCACGCAACTTCATCCTTGGTCCATAAGTGGTAAATAATCTGGCAATTTTTGCATCCAACCCATAAACTTGCCTATAAGTCTCCACACAGGTTTCAGCAAAGCGTTTTCCTTCATCATAACAACCACGAGGTGATAAGTGATTTACTATGCCTTCATCATCTTCTTTAAAGACTTTCCGACCTTCCGTGGGCGAACCATAAACTACTGAACTGGATCCAAATACATATTTAGCCTTATGCTTAACAGCTAAATCAAGGGTAGAAATCATACTACTGGAATTAGCCCACAAAGAATTCAATTTTAAATGCTCAAAATTCTTAGGACTTGTTGGACAGGCCAAGTGATAAATTTCCTGTATGCCCTGAAGCTTTATTTTAAACTTATCCAACTCATCAAAATCATCCAAATCTATGGGCTTATTTACATCATATTTCAAAAATTCAAAATCTGGATATTGTAAAAGATGTTCTATGTTGCGAATATTGGAATTAGAAAGATCATCCACGCAAATAACCTTAGCTTCCTTTAGAAGTCGTTCACATAAATGTGAACCAATAAAACCAGCTCCCCCGGTAACAAGGACGTTTTTCTTTTCAAAAATTGGTGTTTCTCTAAGCATATTTTTAAAGTCTAAAGTCTAAAGTCTAAAATCACTAAAAAATGACTTTTGATTTATGATTTATGATTTATGATTTTAGATTTATATAGTATACCACACAATCAATTAACTTCTAATAGACGAGTAATCTCAATTCACTCTTATTATCCTCCGAAAACGGCCACCAAACTTCTGATTTTTTACCTTCAAAACGCCAAATCCTGGCTGACTGATCTCCTTTTACGGCCAGAACAGCAACCTCATCCTGCTTGTCATTATCAAAATCTAGGCTTTCAATGTCCAAAACACCACGATAAGATGGACTGTAGGCATAGAAATGACGAATTAATTCTCCACTTTTTTCATAAAACAACAGAAAAGGTAAATCATTCTCATCACCAGTTACAACATATTCGTTTGTATTATCACCATCAAAATCACCAACAATTATCTCTCCTCTATTTTTTATATAAGAATCAATTGTAAAACTTGATTGTAATTTAGCTTTTACGTCAAAACGAGCAATTATTAATTCAGTCTCTTTATAATAAGCCACCACTTGATTTTGTCCACCATACGGAACAATAGCTAAATCAACTCCGCTATGTTGATTTTCTAAATTATAAGCAGATAATTCCACGCCATTAAAATCAAAAATTTTAAACAGCAATTTACTTTTATCCTGAGGAGACAAAATTATTTCTACTTGACTGTCTCCAATTAAATCACCGACGACAATATTATACTTACCACCACCAACCACATTCCATTTTATAATTTCCTTACCCTTTTCATTTAAAATAAAAACTTTGGATACTCCATCAACCTGTTTGGTAATGGCAAAATATTTACCACCATTCTGTTTGTAAGAAAAAACACCATCTGCTCCTGACAAATAATTTAAATTTTCTTCTATCTCATTATTATCCACATCACGAACCGAAGCTAATCCGGACTTTGCTTGATAACTTACTATCTTCTCCCAGCCACCATTCACAATACTGCCCATGGCATAGCGAACAGCTTCATCAATTTGTAACATTCCAGCACCGAATAATTCAGCATAACCGACCTCATCAGCACTGGGAGTGTGATGTACTGTTGAAAGTATGGCTTGATAAATTTCAACTGAACCCCAAGCAGGTTGGATGCTCTTGATAAGTGCTGCTGCCCCACTAACCATTGGAGTTGCGAATGATGTTCCCTGCCAACCGCCCAAATAACGATTTGGCAAACCATTGGTTGGTGAAAACCTTACGGTTGAGGAAATGCTTGACCCTGGTGCTGTCAAATCAATACAATCTGACCCAATATTGGAAAAAGTGGTTAGTTTGTGTTCTTGCATAATAGCACTAACACCTAAAACTTTTTGCACACCCAAACCCTTATCAATACAAATTGGATAAAGAGCATTATCATTTAAAGAAAAAGAGTTATTCCCAGCGGCAGCAACTACCACAACACCATTTTCATAAGCATAATCAATTGCCTTTTTCATATCTTCAGTATAATAACCAACCATGCTGATATTTATAACATCAGCCCCATTATCAACTGCATATCTAATAGCATCATCAATTGTGTCTAGATTGCCTGAACCATTATTTCCCAAAACCTTTAAATTCATTAATTTTACTTTCCAGTTTATTCCAACACCATCTTTATTATTATTCCCAACAGCACCAATTAAACCAGCCACCATTGTACCGTGGCTAAAAATATGTTCACCTTTTTCATTATCTGACAAATTATCAACCTGTGGCCGTGGATCGTTATTACTATCAGCAAAATTCCAACCCCAAACATCATCAATGTAGCCATTTTTGTCATCATCAATTTTGTTGTTTGGAATCTCATCTATATTTTTCCAAGCATTAGCTAATAAATCAGGATGAAATGTGTCAAAACCATTATCAATAATAGCCACTACGACTTTGTCTGATCCAGTTGTATATTCCCATGCCTCATAAACTCCAATATCATTATATGCCCACTGATAATAAAATGGGTCATTTGATTCTTGTGTAAAAACAGAAACTGGAAAAAATAAAATTACTATCAAAATAAAATATAATTTAAAAAAAATTTTATAAAACATAAAATAATTACGAATTCAGTAAACTCATTATAAATTAATTAAACTACCTTTCTTGGTTCTAATCTGTGGTTTGATAATTTTGCTTTCAGCCTTGCCAACCATATTGCTGGTAGAATAACTAAAAGGAATGTTTACCTCGGGCTTTACCAAAAACTTGGTCTGAAATTTATTAGAACTAAATCTCTCATCACTAATTTTCTGTGAAATATACTTGAATCCACCGCCGTCATAAACAAGAAAATATATATCTTTTGCAAACAAAATTGTACCATCTGGATATTCATAAGTGCCCTCATCTATGGTTATCATTTTCTTTACTCCTACTGGAGAATATCCTCTTGAAACTTCTAAACCATCGTCAAAAGTATCACCATCAGAATCCTTATCATTAGGATCACTAAACCAATAATATATTTCCTCATAATCAGACAAACCATCACTGTCACTATCCTTTGAACTATCGCTCGTGCCATAATCATCCTCTATTTCCTTGCTTATACCATCTTTATCTTTGTCAATTCCATTTTCCAATATTTCTGGATAAGTAATACTATAAAAACTTTTTAAAATCATATCTAATTCTAAAATCCTATCCATCCACCTTGAACCATACAAAATTACAGCCTCGCCCTCTGATCTAATTAGTTTTAATTGACAGCCAAATTCAACAGCATAAACACTTGGTGATCCGGAAAACTTTACCAACCATGTACCGGGACGGATACAAACAGGGCTTCCAATTTTATACTCTGATAATTTTATATTACTAACATATTTTATTTCATTAAAATTACTAAACCAAGAATGATAGATAGCCCCATTAAAAAAAGGATGGACATTGCCATCATAACCAAGATAATAAACAGTACTACTCTGTCCTTTTAACAAACTGCCTTCTGGAATATAGTGCTTTGGCTGATTATAATTTACTTTTTTTGACACAACCTTTACGCCTTCATTGGCATCTTTAAACTCAATATATACAGTCTTCTCACCAGAATCCGGCAACAAAGTCCAAGATATATTATTATCCACCCATATCCATTCTGAATTAGAAAAATCGCTAGTATTGCTTATCCGCATTTTTTCTACACCATCAGACCATGTAATTTTAAGATTAATATATCTTTTGTTAGTTTGCTTTAGACCATCTTTGTCTTCACTATCGCTCTTTATTTCAAAGTCAACATTCATGTTAGTTGGCGCATTCAATAAAATCGTGTCTTTGTATATTTCACTTATTTTACCTTTTTTATCCTTATATTTTATATAAACTGTTTTAGTGCCATTACCATAATCCAAATACCAAATCTTACTACTTACAAAAGACTCCCATTTTGCACCAGAAAAATCCACTTTATTGGAGATTATCATTTTCCTAATATCTATTGTACCAAAAAGAGATAGGGTAACTTTTCTAATTTTTGTACTAGAACTGTTATTATTAATTTTAATTTGTGGTGTGGTGGCAGCAAGGCTAATATTACACACCAAAACAAAACCTAATATCAAAATAACAGCCCATAGTTTTAGGAGTTGATTATTTTTCATAAATATGCTATGATTATCGTGTTTTATGATATACTAATTATACTAAAAAAAAGCTTAAAAAGCAAATATGAGGCTTATCTATAGAATAAAACAACTGATGCTCGGTGGTGGTGACCTGCTGTCTTTTGTAATTGGTTTTGGATTAAGTCTGACAATTAGGGGTTGGCAAATACCAGGCTGGGAAAAAATTGATTCTCATATCAATCTATTCTTCCTTCTTTTTTTGATATGGATAGTAATCAATTTTATCAATGGCCTGTATGATCTGAATAAACTCAAATATAAAAAAACTGCTCGTCATTTTATAGAAGCGGGATTGATTTCCTTAGTTTTAAGTTTTGTCTTGTCTTACATAATACCACACAAGGGTATAGAGCCAAAAACTATTCTGGTTTTAAATATTTTGTTCGGCTATGGATTAAGTTGGTTGTGGAGATTAATATATAATAAATATGTTGGTACCCAGCGACTCAACACTAATGTAATGTTTGTTGGATTTAATGAAGAAGCCAAAGAACTTATAAACATTCTACAAAATAACATTGAAACTGGATACAAAATTACCTGCTTGATTGATCCTGAAAATAAAGTTAAAGCAAATGACTATCCTTTTTTTGATGTTTACCACAGTTTGCAGGCAATTAGGCCGGCGGTAACAAACCACAAAACAGACCTAGTGGTGATTGCGCACCACCTTAATAAACAAGAGGAAACTTTGCGCGAAGTTTATGAACTGCTATTTTGGGGAACCCAGATTTACGATATGCCTAGTTTTTATGAAGTCATAACAGGCCGAATCACACCGTCAGTTTTTTCAGAAAGTTGGTTTTTGGAAAATTTGAGAAATAATTACCACCCAATTTATGAGAAATTAAAAGCCATAGTTGACATTTTTGTTGGAATTGTGATTGGTTTGTTTACTCTATTACTATTACCTTTTATAGCTTTTGGTATTAAATTAAGTTCACCAGGTCCAATATTTTATAAACAAAAAAGAATCGGCCAGGGCGGACGAATATTTTATCTATACAAATTTCGCTCAATGTATGCATTAACTAAGGATGGTGGAGCTGAAACCGGTGGTGCGCAATTTGCCACCAAAAATGACAAACGGATAATAACAGTTGGAAAATTTTTACGAAAAACTAGACTGGACGAGCTTCCTCAATTTATTAATTTACTTAAACGCGATATTACCTTGATAGGCCCGAGGCCTGAAAGACCTGAAATAGTAAAACAATTGGAAAATGATATGCCTTTTTACCCACTACGCCACATAGTAAAACCTGGCTTGACTGGTTGGGCAGTCATCAACCAAAACTATACAGATACTATGGAAAAATCCCTACAAAAAATCCAATATGATTTATATTATATAAAAAATCAAGGCTTTTTGCTTGATTTATCTATTCTCCTTAGAACAGTAAATGTGATATTGAGGATGATGGGGCAGTAGCAAATTAATTTGAAATTTACAATTTTCAATTTGAAAATAATTTTAAATGTATCAATTTAAAAACATCGCGATTCTAATGCGATGTTTTTGTTTATTT
>Ga0180009_10005373_pt1 | contig 13752 bp, 13 predicted proteins | sample OS_PC_MetaG_FD_123537 | JGI IMG/M metagenome (GOLD analysis project Ga0180009, IMG submission 123537) | Groundwater microbial communities from the Aspo Hard Rock Laboratory (HRL) deep subsurface site, Sweden - OS_PC_MetaG | ecosystem: Environmental > Aquatic > Deep subsurface > Groundwater... | reverse complement strand
CCTGGGAAGTATAGTCGCAAGGCCGAAACTTAAAGGAATTGGCGGGGGCTCGCTACAAGGAGTGCGGCGTGCGGTTTAATCTAACTATACGCAGAGAATCTCACCAGAAGCGACGGCAGGATGAAGGTCAGATTAAAGGTTTTACCTGACGAGCCGAGAGGTGGTGCATGGCCGTCGTCAGTTCGTGCCGTGAGGTGTTCGGTTAAGTCCGACAACGAACAAGACCCATGTCTACATTTGCTAGCATCTCTTTCGAGAGGAATGAGCACAATGTGGAGACTGCCTTGGAAACAAGGAGGAAGGTGTGGGCAACGATAGGTCTGTATGCCCCGAATCTTCTGGGCTACACGCGCGCAACAATGGTAGGGACAATGGGATACGACTCCGAAAGGAGAAGTCAAGCCTCTAAACCCTATCCTAGTTCAGATTGAGGACTGTAATTCGTTCTCATGACGATGGAATTCCTAGTAATCGGGTTTCAACACGACCCGGTGAACACGTCCCCGAGCCTTGCACACACTGCCCGTCAAGCCAACCGAGTAGGGCTTGGATGAGGATTATTTTTTTGAATGGTTCGAATCTAAGTTCAATGAGGTGGGTTAAGTCGTCACAAGGTATCCGTAGGGGAACCTGCGGATGGATCACCTCCTATTTATTTTATTAACACACTTAGATGTCCATACTTAATTGGGGCCTGTAGTCTAATGGTAGAATAGGGCGTTTGCAACGCCCAGGCCCGGGTTCGATTCCCGGCAGGTCCATACAAACCTTTAAAAAGACATAATGTCTTCGGGTTTGTACACAATAGTGCAGCTCAGTAACATTTGTTCTGGGTGAAGGACTTTATATTCATTTAAGGTCATGCATAGGCGAAATTAAAGCATAAATACCTTATAATTTAATTCTTACTACGCCATTAGGTGGATGACTTGGCTTGGATTGGCGATGAAGGTCGTGGCAAGCTGCGATATGCTTAGGCGAGGTGCATGCAGCCCTTGAACCTAAGATTGCCGAATGAGACTTCTTGCTAGCAATAGCAATCATTTATGATAGCGAACGCAGGGGATTGAAACGTCTTAGTACCTGCAGGAAAAGAAATCAATTGAGATGTGGTTAATTATCAGCGAGAGAAAACCACACAGGGCAAACTGAATCCTTTATTGAAAGGTAAAGGAGATGTGGTGTATGGGTCTACCTTAGTCCCTAGCTAACTAACTTAAACTTCTCTGGAAAGAGAGGCCTTAGAGGGTTATAGCCCCGTAGAGGTAAAGTTAGTGGGACCTAGTAGATTCCAGAGTAGTGTGCATTGGAAATTGCGCATGAATTTGGGAGACATTGACTTCCAACCCTAAATACATTCCAAGACCGATAGAGTACGAGTACTGTGAAGGAAAATTGAAAAGCACCTGTAATAAGGGGTTAAAAGACCTGAAACCTAATGGTTACGGTATGATGCTGCTCTTCGGAGTTGCATCGTACGTTTAGAATAACGGACCAGGGAGTGTGCTTGAGTGGCGAGGATAAGAGTTTATAGCTCGCATCCAAAGCGAAAGCAATTGTTCGCAAGCAATGAGGAACAAGGTGTGAAAGCGCCTTAAGTCACTTGAACACTACCCGAAACCGGACGATCTAATCGTGGGCAAGGTGAAGCCGCTGTGAAAGGTGGTGGAGGCCTGAAGAGGTTCTGCGGGCACGCGTTCTTCTGACCTGTGATTAGGGGTGAAAAGCCAATCGAGTCCGGTGATAGCTGGTTCCTACCGAAGTGGGCCGCAGTCCAGTCTGAGATGAGATTGCAAGAATAGTAAAGCTACGGATTTGAAATTTCTGGGAAGCAATTCCTTGGTTTCTTGTCCAACTCTGAATAGTCTTGTATCGTAGAAACTTGGATACGCTGGCGGGCGGTAAGCGTCTGTCAGGAGAGGGGAACAACCCAGACTGTAGTTAAGGTCCCAAAATACTGATTAAGTGTGAAAGGGTGAAAGGTGTATAATACCTAAGACAGATGGGAGGTAAGCTCAGAAGCAGCTATCCTTTAAAGAAAGCGTAACAGCTCACCATTCTAGGTCTTATGCCCTGAAAATGGACGGGTCTAAATCAGTTACCGATACTATAGGCAACAGTAATGTTTGCGGTAGGTAGGTGTTCTGCTTGGGTAGAAGTTTCCTCGTGAGAGGGAGTGGACCGAGTAGAAATAAGAATCCTGGTGGTAGTAAGATCAGTACAGAGTGAGAATCTCTGTTACCGAAAGGGCAAGGGTTTCTTGGCAATGTAGATCAGCTAAGAGTAAGTCGATCCTAATTTAGCTCGTAATGGAGTAATAGAAAGGGAAAAAGGTTAAGATTCCTTTACCGTCAAAATACACGGCGACGATAGTTTTATTTTCGACGCTTTGGGATAAATCAACATTTCCTGTCGGGAGTGTTAACTAAAATAAGCCAATTGAGTATCTTAATGATGAGATTTTGGTTAAATTTAGGAATAGTGGGTTGTATGATCCATTTGGTTGATTCCTTGAGTCAATGAAAAGAAAATAAAAATGAATTTTTGACGTTCGTACCCAGAACCAGCACTGGTGCCCCTAGGTTAGAAGCTTAAGGTATGAGGGTGTAATCCTGTTAAGGGAATTCGGCAAATTAGTCCTGTAACTTCGGAATAAGGGATCCCTGCGATTGTGTTTGTATGAATGCGATTACAGGGCTCAGTGACTAGAGAGGTCCGACTGTTTAACAAAAACCTAACTGATCGCTAGCCTGTGAAGGTGTGTATGGTCAGTGACGTCTGCCCAGTGCCAGTACTTCAAAGCTCTTTTCAAGGAGCCTAAGAGCTGGTAAACGGCGGGAATAACTATAATTCTCTTAAGGTAAGGAAGTTGCCTTAGTAAAATCTGGCCAAATGCTGGAAAGTCTGAGTATCTTATACTACTTGTTTTTGAGCTTGACAAACACCGACGTCAAGTTTATAAATAAAGAAAACAAGTAACAATGTATGAGTGCAGATAATCAGCAGGAAAGACTAGATATATTTTTTTATCTAGAATCCTCAGAGACTAAACGCCAGACATCAAAGTTTGATGAAGATATAGTCCGAACTTCATAGCGATATGAAGAGGTTATTAGAAATAATAGCTCGCCATCATTGTGATGGTTAGTAGCCGTTTTGGTGAAAGTAACAAATTGAGCGTAATGCCTTGTCGGTTTATTGCCGACGTGCATGAGAGGCGTAACGAGATCTCTACTGTCCCTAACAGGAACCCCCCGAACACACTATACTGGTGCAAAGGCCAGTGACTTCCAGTGGGAAGCAAAGACCCCGTAGAACTTTACTACAGCTTTTTGTTGCGGTGTGATTTTTGTTGTGCAGAGTAGGTGGAAGCTGTTGAAGACCAGACGCAAGTTTGGGAATAGGCATCAATGAGACACCACCCTTCAAAAATTACATTGCTCACTCTCTGAAAGAGAGGACATCATAAGGTGGGTAGTTTCGCTGGGGCGGCAGACTGCTGAAAAGATATCAGCAGTGCCCTAAGGTTGACTCAGTCGGGTTGGAAATCCGATGTAGAGTGCAAGAGCATAAGTCAGCTTGACTGTGTTCCGAACAATAAGGAACGCAGCAACGAAAGTTTGGTCTAGCGAACCCCTAGATCTTCTTAATGGAGGATAGGGATGACAGAAAAGCTATCTCGGGGATAACTGAGTGGTAGCGCCTAAGAGTCCAAATCGACGGCGCTGTTTGCTACGACGATGTCGGCTCGCCGCAACCTGGGTGTGCAGAAGCGCCCAAGGGTGAAGGTGTTCACTTATTAAAGCGGCTCGTGAGCTGGGTTCAGAACGTCAATATAACCACACACGGCGTTGCTTACCCGCGAGGGTATGAAAAATAAAATCGACTCATATCGGTGAAACCTAAGTCTTTTTATAGTATGAAAGATATGGTAATACCGAGGGAAGGTGAGATTTATGGATTCAATAACACTTGCTTATGTAGCTGGTTTTCTGGATGGTGATGGGAGTATATTTTTTCAGATAATTCCAAGAAAAGATTATAAGCAGAAATTTCAAATAAGAACAAGTATTGCTTTTTACCAAAAAACAGTATCTGTTCATATTTTAGAATGGCTGAAGGAAATATTTGGAGTAGGATATATTCGTTATCGCAAAACAGGAGTCAGCGATTATACTGTTGTTGAATCAAAGGAAGTTCAAAAAATATTGGAACTTTTGCAGCCGTATGTTAGGCTTAAAAAGAAGCAAATTGAGCTTGCTCTAGAAATATTAACTAAATTAAATCATAAAAAGTCTAATGAAGATTTTTTAGAGATTTGTAAACTTGTTGATAAATTTGGAGAGCTTAATTATTCTAAGAAAAGAATTATAACATACGATACTGTAATTAAGTCTTTACCCCTGTAGAGACTGAAGCTATATGCTGAGAGTTTTGTTGTAAAAAACAAGGCTAAGACGTCGATCTCCTTTGCTGCAAGCGAAGGATGAAGGTATAGTCCATGCCATTTGAAAAAATTGGGATAAACATGTGTGAGACAGTTTGTTCGATATCTACTGGAAGTGTTTAGTGTCTGAGAGGAAGGATCTTTTAGTACGAGAGGAACGGAGGTTCGAGGCCTCTGGTTTATCTGTTATCTGACAAGGTAGGCAGAGCAGCTACGCCTCAAGCGATAAGAGCTGAACGCATCTAAGCTCGAAGTGTGCCTCAAAAAGAGACACTACAAGCTCCTGTAAAAGACAGGTTTGATAGGAACGGCGTGTAAGTATCGAGGTAACGAGATATTCAGCGCGCGTTTACTAATTGCTTGGAAAATAAGAATTAAAAATAAGAATATGCTTTAATTTCGCCTATGTATTTTTTTATTTTATTCTATCATAAATATTATAAAAGAATTTTCTATACTTGTTTGATATACTCTTACTTTTAATTTTTATTGCTGTGAACTTATTTTCCCAGTCTAAGATTATGAAATTATCGTTTAGGATGATCATCCCTTGAGGATAATTGAAATTGGTGAATTTGTTGTTTATTATTTTTAGAACTTCTTTTGAATAAGCTTGCTCTATTATTTTTCTGTTTTTATTGCTTGAAAGAACTTTTATTTTAAGGCTCTTTTCTTTTCTTCTTCTTGCTAAATTAGTTAAGAATAATGAGATTTCAGGATCTTTATGTTCAATTCCCAATGAGAAACTTAAATATTCATCTCCTTTCTTAGATTGCTCTATTAATAACCTTAACATACTAAATATTGCTATTTTACCTTCATATAACTCTACTTCTTGCTTGTCTGATGCAAATGTTTGTTTTTCTTTTAAAATCGGCAGGACCTTCATAAATTGCTCTTTTCTTTCTTCATAGTAATTTAGAATCATTTCTGGGTCTGAAGCTTGGAAGTGTTTTTGATGCTTTATTATTACGTGCGTAACCAATCCCTTATTGCTTAATCTGACTAGAATTTCATATATTTTTGAAGAAGGAATATTTGTTTTTTGGATTATGTTTCCTATTGTAGTTGTTCCTAATTCTAATAATGCCAAATATGTTTCTGCTTCTCTTTTAGATAAACCCAATTCTTCAAGGATTTCGATTTCCATTAGATTTATGTGGATTTATTTGTTTATAAATATTTCTATATAACTCCCAAAAGGGGGTAGAATATGTTAATGTATTAGGTTAATACTATTATATAGTAACAAAAAGTCACGGCCTCAGACCTAAAAGAGGCGGAGGTAAATAAAAATGGAAGATAAAACACTTGAGGAAAAATTGATTGTAGTTGGTAGATTTAGCGAGATTTATGCAAGATTAAGAGAAGACAAGAAAGTTCCAATTAAATTTAAAAGATATGCAGCAGATAAATTAACTAGCTATATGTGGTGGGATGACACTAATTATTTTACGAGATTAACATCATACGAATATAATGAGAGAACAAAAACAGTCACATATGAAGCATTAGAATTTCAAACTGGTTATTGTTCAGACAGAGGTGAGGAACACATTGAAGGAAAATTTGGACCCAGCTCTAAACCAAGAGAAAAACGCTGGAAGATTAGTGCTTGAAGAAGTGGAAAATAGAGAACGCTACAATCCAATGATGTAACTTTCTTCTGGGGGAATTAATTTTCCCTTCTTTTTCTTTTTTTCAGCAGAGCCTTAAAATCGAATAAATTTAAATATAGGTAAAAATAGAAGATTGTATATGATTCAAAAAGAGAAAGAAATAAAATCAAAATCAAGATTGGACATTAATCGTACTTTGTTAGGTGTAATATTTACAGTTTTTGCATTAATCATTTCACTAAATCCTTCTTTACTTCGAGAATCTTTTTTAGTGCCCTTACAATTAACTCTTGCAATTCCTTTACTTTTGGCCTCAACATTCGCAAGGTCAAAATTGGCGTATACGAAAAAACCAAAAATGTGGGAGAAATATGGGTTTTTTACTTTCTTATTAGGATATTCTTTTTTGATAAATATTATAGGAATTATTCTTTCAGCATCAATTAGCTTATATATTGGCTTGGCATTCTTAATTTTTAATATACTAACTTCTGTTACATATTCTATATTTGAAATTGTTGAAGATAAAACAAAAATAAAGTCAAGAATTAAAAAAGACTTATTATTTTCAATAATTTTATTATTTGGTGGAATTCTTCCATCTATTAGATTTTACTAAAAAAATATGTCACTCGTTTAGTTGATGAATACGGCTTTAATTTTATTTCCGGCTTTTTTTACATAGCGTATGCTTTAGATATTTTCTCTGTAAATTCAATGGGATTTTAAACTATCTTCTATAGATAATATTCAGACATTTTGGAATTCTATAGCAATATTTTATTTTCCACAAACTTTATAAGTTTTTAGTTATTTCAAATAGCACAAATGGCAGATAATCAACCTATATATATTTTGTCTGAAGGATCTAATAGAACTATGGGTAAAGATGCTCAGAGAAATAATATTTTGGCTGCTAAATTAGTGGCTGAAACTGTTAGAACTACTTTAGGTCCGAAAGGTATGGATAAAATGTTAGTTAATAGTATGAATGATGTTACTATTACTAATGATGGTGTAACGATTCTAGAAGAAATGCAGATAGAACATCCTGCAGCTAAGATGATTGTTGAAGTTGCTAAGACTCAAGAAAATGAGTGTGGTGATGGAACTACTACTGCTGTTGTATTGGCTGGAGAATTATTGAAGAATGCTGAAGGATTATTAGATAAAAATATTCATCCTACTGTAATTGCTAAGGGTTATAGAATTGCAGCTGATAAAACTCAAGAAATTTTAGATAGAATTTCTGAAAAAGTTAGCTTAAATGATTATGAAATTTTAATTAAGATTGCTGAAACTGCAATGACTGGAAAAGGCGCTGAATCTTCTAAAGAAAAAATTGCAGAGCTATGTGTTAAAGCTATTAAACAAATTGTTGATGATGATGGTATTGATTTAGATAATATTAAAGTTGAGAAAAAAGTTGGTGGAAGCACTAGTGAATCTGAATTAATTCAAGGTATAGTTTTGGATAAAGAAAGAGTTGTTGGAACAATGCCTAAATCTGTTAAAAATGCTAAGATTGCTTTGTTGAATAATGCTTTAGAAATTAAGAATACTGAAATTGATGCTAAAATACAAATTACTGATCCTAGTCAGATACAATCTTTTTTAGAACAAGAAGAGAAAATGTTGAAAAATATGGTTGATAAAGTGATTGATAGTGGAGCTAATGTAGTTTTTACAACTAAAGGAATTGATGATGTGGCTCAACATTATTTAAGTAAAGCTGGAGTTTATGCTATTAGGAGAATTAGAGATAATGATATGCGGAAATTATCTAGAGCAACTGGTGCTAATATTGTTTCTAATATTAAAGAATTAAATTCTGCTGATTTGGGTAAAGCTGGATTGGTTGAAGAAAGAAAAATTGAGGATGAACAAATGACATTTGTTGTTGATTGTGATAATCCAAAATCTATTACATTATTGATTAGAGGAAGTACTGAACATGTTTTGGCTGAAGTTGAAAGGGCTGTACAAGATGCTTTGGGTGATATTGCTGCTTCTTTGAAGAATGGTAAGGTAGTTGCTGGTGCTGGAGCACCCGAGATTGAGGTTGCTAAGGAATTAAGAGAATTTGCAAATAGTTTAAGTGGAAGAGAACAATTAGCTGTTTTAGCTTTTGCTGATTCAATTGAAATTATTCCTAGAACTTTAGCTGAAAATGCTGGATTAGATCCTATTGATATGTTGACTGAATTAAAAAGTAGACATGATAATGGTGAGAAGTGGGCGGGCTTAGATGTTTTTGAAGGCCGAGTTGTAGATGCTTGGGAAAGAGGAGTTATAGAACCTTTGAAAGTTAAGAGTCAAGCTGTGAAAAGTGCTACTGAAGTTTCTGAATTAATTTTAAGAATTGATGATGTAATTGCTAGTGGTAAAAATCAAACATCAATGCATGGTGGAATGCCACAAGGTTATCCTGAGATGTAAAGATTTAAATAGAATTATTTCTTAATTTAATTATGAAAAAGAGTGTGATTTTCTTAATATTATTAGTTATATGTATGCCTATTTCTTTTGCTAGTAATGAAAAAATATATGTGTATGGAGCTAATGGATTAGTTGCTAGTAAGGAAGGAGATGATATTACTTATTATAATCAAGATTTCTTAGGAAGTAATAAGATTGTTAGTGATGAAGATGGAGAAATTATTGGAAAGAATGTTCAATATCCTTTTGGAGAAGATTATAGTGAGAAAGGAAGTAAAGAGGGATTAAGTAATAATTATAAGTTTACAGGACAGGAAAAAGATGAAGAGCTATATTATTATGGTGCTAGATATTATGATCCTTCTATTTCTAGATTTATTTCTGTAGATCCTGTATTTGATTCTAGAGTAAGTCCTTATTCTTATGTTGGGAATAATCCTTTGAAGTACGTGGATCCGAATGGGAATGCGCGTACATGGTATCGTGGTGTTGCTGAATTTCCGATAGATGATATAATTGCTGAATCTTCTGCCCCTGGTATGTCAGTTATTACCCATATTTTAGATAATCCAGCTGGGTCTCCTTATATTTCTATTACTTCTGATAAAAATGTGGCTTCAGACTTTTTTGGAAAAGAAGGTAAATATGTAGAGTTTTCTAGTGGAAATGTTGAAGGACGGATTGCCGATCCTAACAGAGTTGTGCGTATGATTGAAGAAGCAGTAGAAAGTGGGGTTGGAACTCCTGCTGAAGGGAAAAGGGCTATTGATAGAGTAAGAAGACATAAAGAGGGATTGATTTTACCTGAAGGTAATTATCCTGCTAGAATAAAAAATCCAATTCAAAGAGTTAAGTCCATTGTTGGAAAAGCTAAAGGATTTAAATGGGTTAGAAGAATGAAATATTTTGACAATGCTTTGCCTGTTTTTGGTGAGGCTATTGGGGGTGCATTGGCTTATAATGATCCAAGAGGATATTTGGGAGATGTACATGATAAAATATCTCAGGGAGGTTTTGTTGGTGTTGTTCAAAGAATTGGAGCTATATTTGATATATCTGCTATAAATATCGCTCAACAGAGGCTATTAGAGACAGAAGGCGTTATGTATGATGTCAATACTGGTGAATATTATACTCCTACTATTAATATAAATGGAAAGAAAGTTCCTTTTAGTATTTAATTCTTCTTTTTTTGTTCTTAACTTGTAAAATTTTATTACTTTGCCAAAAATCTTCTATAGTATTTGGCTTCCACCAACCCCTTATTCTTGGTTGAATAATCATTTCAGGTTTATGAAATTTAACAATTCCTGGGTTATATCTTTCTGCTTCTCCTCCCCTTCTTACTTGTAGTAATCTATTTCCATCAAAATTTTTCCCTAGTCTGTTAACAACTCTTCTTATGGTAATATCTTGAATATGCGTTGCTCCCCTTTGATTTTTGGAATAATCCAAACCTGAATTTACATCATTTGGAGAAATGTCATAAATATCTGATGCAGTATTAATTAACCATTCTAATTCTTCTGGATTTGATTCGAAGAAATATAAATAAGCATCTTCATAATGTGATAATGCTTCTTCTCTTTCTATTGTTTTATCTTCCCACTGCCAAGCAATCCTCCAATTTCCTTTACCATATTTTTCATTAAATTCTCTGATTGCAGCTTTTTTTCTTTTACCTACATATCCAATTCTTCTACTTGTTCTATACATTTTTAATTAATTTCTTCTAATTTTTGTTTGTAGAGTTTGCTATTAATTGGAAGATTTCTTCCTTGAGATAATAATATTATATCTACTTTTTCTGGTAAGCTTTCTAAGTTTTCAGATATGGTGACGTAATCTGTTAAAAAGACCTTTCTTACTACATATTCTGTTTGACTTACTTTTCCAGGTTTAGTTATCATTTTGGGAGCATTTGTCTTTGTTATTTCAGAATATTGTCCTATTGTATCATTGAAATTACTTATAGCATAATAAGTACAAATAGTTTCGAAGTAAGGAGTTGGGCTGTCTTGATGAATTCTATGTATGGCTTTTACTTCTTTTACTTCTTCTTCTTTTTCTATTAATTTTTTTAGTGAATCGAATGATTCAAATAATCTTGTTTTTGACATCTTAATAAATACTAAAAAAGACCCCTTTTTAAGGCTTTCTATTTTGTTACTACTATAAAGAGAAATGTTTATAAAGGTTAGAATTAAATTATTTATGTAGGTAAGTGCCTGACTAACCTGTCAAAGGGAGGAAAGTCCACACACCATAAAACGGTCGCTTATTAAGTCTCAGAAATGGGAGGCAACCGCACAGAAACGGCACGTCCTTATATTGTTTAACAATGAGGCTATGAAGCTTTTGGCAACAGAAGTGAGTTAACTAGTTGAGTAGATATAAGGGAACGATGAAACGGTGGACCCGACTGGTGCAAGTCTTTTGAGACGCTTAGTTGAATGTCAGGATGGTTTGTCCATCTTTGGTGGAAACCTAACAGAATGTGGCTTACACTTGCCTACACTTTTTTTGATTTTCTTGGAAATGATAATCTTAATTGCTTGATATTTTTTGGTTTTGGTTCTGAAGTTGCAAATAATTGTAATTGTGGGTTTTCGGGTATGACAATATTTGATTGTTTTGTATCTCTTGCACAAGCTTCATTGAAAAGACAGAAGTCACAATGTTTACCAAGGTTTCTTTTGAAATTTCTTCTTCTTATTTGTTCTTCTAGTTCATCTATTATCTCTGTTAGTTCATAATAATGTGAGTCATTTCTTGTTGTTGTTTTTATATTACCTGTTCTTAAATAATGGATTTCTATACCTATTGGTAAGATAATTTTTTCTTTATTTTTTATTTCTTCTTTTAATTCTTTTGATATATTAACTTTTTTCCTAAGTTTTTTATCTGCGTAAAGATATTGAGATATTGCTAAGGCATAATTAGTGAATTGAATATCATTATCTAGTGAGGTCTGTGGTCTTTCAAATCCGTCTGATTTATGATCTCTTATAGTTGCATTATTTCTTATTTCATCTATACTTCCTCTGTAAAATCTATTGCCAAAACAAAACTCAAATGAAAACTCTGTTTCTATTGGTGGTTGTTGATTAGCATATGCTGGGTATACTGTTTTACAAGCTTCTCCTATCATATGTTTTAGTATATATGGGTGATTCTCACTTCTCCATTTTATTGGTTGCCCTCTGCTTTTTCCTGTATTAATATTAAATCTTTGCCATTGAGCCATAGATGCGTTTGCGAATGATTCTGGGGATTTGTATTTTGGGGTTCTGTCTTCTTTGTAGAATTTTTCCATTTTTCTATGTAATAGAACCCCTGCTGCAAATTCTCCATTTGTTGGGAATTTTTCTTTTGAAATATAATTGTAGTAATAAGCCTTAAGACATTTAGATGCTAATGAGATTCTGCTTGGACTCCAGATAATTGGTTTCATTAATTTAGTGAGTTTATCTGAATATAAAATAGTTTTTAGAAATCTTTATAAATGGTCATAGTCTTTGAATTTAGCATGGCAGATAAAGTTCAAATGCCCTCAAGTATGGGTGGATTAGTAAGATATTTTGATGAGTATAAGAGCAAAATAGAGTTATCTCCTAGTGTTGTTATAGTTTTGATATTATTAGTTGTTTTGATTGAGGTTATTTTACATACTTATGGACAAGGGTGGTTTGGATGATTCCAGGAATGAATCAAAAAGCAATTCAGCAAGCTATGAAAAAGATGGGTATGAAACAGGAAGAGATTGATGCTTCTGAAGTAATTATTAAAAAAAGAGATGGCAGTAATTTAATTGTTAGAGATCCTAGTGTTGTTCAGGTTGATATGATGGGTCAGAAAACATTGCAAGTTACTGGTGAAATGTCTGAAGAGAGCGGAATTAGTGATGAAGATGTTAAGACTGTAGCTGAGCAGGCTGAGGTTTCTAAAAGTGAAGCACGCAAGAGTTTAGAAAAACATAATGGTGATTTGGCTGAAGCAATTTTGAGTTTGAAAAACAATAAATGATATTTTTTTCTTTTTTTGATTGTGTTTGCCATGATTAAAGCTGCTTTTTTGCTGTTAAGTTTGTTGTTTGAAGTGCGTAATATAAAGGGGGAAACTTGCATTATAGGAGAATTAGATAATAGTTCTGAAGACTAGTGACTACAACAATCTTTTTAAGGAAATGTAAATCTTTAGAAAATATGAATTTAGTAAAACAAGAGGAATCAATGGGATGTGAAATTGCATGCGTAGCATCGAGAATAGGTATATCATATCAAGAAACACGTAAATTGTTTGCTCATCCTGAACGATCTTCAACAAAGGGGTATTATTGTAAAGATTTAGTTGAAGTTTTAGCAAGCAGAGGTTTAAAATATAAATTTAAAAAGGTAAAAGAAAGCAACGATGAAATAATCAATAGGGTAGGATCAATTGTGTTTGCCAAAAGAGGAAAGAAATACCCAGAAGGCCATTGGTTGTTAAAAACAGAGAATGGTTGGATGAATTCGTGGCATAATTGGCCAAGTAAAATTGAAGATGCCATAAGCTGATATAATCAAGAGTTTCCTGGAACTCTGGAGTGGGTTGTATATGAGATAACGTAGGGGGTTACTAAAAATATATGATAAAAGGAATAATATTTGATTGGGTTGAGACTTTAAGCAGTGGAAGTAGAAGTCTATTTCCTTATTCTGAAAGAGTTTTAAAAGAATGTAAAAAGAGAGGTTATAAACTGGGATTAATTTCTTTAGCAGGTAGGGGAATTGAAGAAAGATGGGAGGATTTCAGAGTTACAGGAATCTTAAAGTACTTTGATTCTGTTCTAGTTGGAGGAGAGAAAACAGAAGAGCAGTTCTTACAGTGCATGAAAGAGATGGGAACAACACCAGAGACAACTGCAATTGTTGATGATCGATCTATTCGGGGCATCGCTATTGGAAATAGTCTTGGGTGCACAACTTTTTGGATTCAAAAGGGAAAGTGGGCGCATGAAGCTCTAAATAAGGAAACAGGAGAACCCACATACAGAATTAATACCATAGAAGATTTATTTACTTATTTGTAGATAGACTTATAAATTAAAATGAATTTAAGGAGATATGATTATACAAAAAGCCATTGATAGTGACTCTGAAGTTTTAAAACAATTATTCTCAATATTGTATAAACCGGAATTAAAGTGGACAAAAGAAAAAATAAGCAAAAAGATTAAGTCAAAAGAAAAAGAATACTATTTAGTAT
>Ga0180009_10005372_pt1 | contig 13752 bp, 13 predicted proteins | sample OS_PC_MetaG_FD_123537 | JGI IMG/M metagenome (GOLD analysis project Ga0180009, IMG submission 123537) | Groundwater microbial communities from the Aspo Hard Rock Laboratory (HRL) deep subsurface site, Sweden - OS_PC_MetaG | ecosystem: Environmental > Aquatic > Deep subsurface > Groundwater... | reverse complement strand
CCTTCCGAGCCTGAATACAACACCCCTTTCATATTCCTTCAATATCTTTATTGCAGCTGAAAGGAAATAAAAGACTAAAAACGCTACAAACAAAATCCCCAAAAACGATGCTGGTATCCCTGGCATATTGCCCTCCTTTTTAATCAGTCGTTAGTGAATGGTATTTAGTGAATAGTCTGTTCACTATTCACTGTTCACTGACACTGTTCGCTATTCACTGTTCACTGTTTCCTGACTTTTACCCTCAACCCTGATACTAACTCAACAACTATTTTCTCGCCCCTTGATATCGTCTCATCAGAGTATGCAGACCACAGTTCACCATGTAACAATACCATACCACTGCTTTTTGTTATATCTGTATTTGCAATCCCTTCCAATCCAATAAGCCCTTCAGAGCCTGTTACGGGTTTTCTCCTGTGTGCCCTGAGTGCAAGACCGAAAACTATAATAAAGAACAGGGCCGTTATAATTACAGCAGGAAGAATCACAGAGAGTGACAGTTTCATAAATGGTTCGGGCGATTCAAATAACATTAACGAGCCGAGCAGCATCGCAATAACGCCGCCTATGGTTAAAGCGCCATACGACATTATCTTTACCTCAAGTATAAAAAATATTATTGCGAGAATTATGAGGAGAAGGCCTGCATAGTTCACAGGCAAGGTATGGAATGCATAGAATGCAAGTATAAGGCACATAGCTCCTACTGCGCCAGGGAATATAGAACCGGGATTTATCACCTCATATAATATTCCATAAAATCCGAGAAGCATAAGCATATAGGCGACATTCGGGTCTGTAATAACATTGAGAACCTTATGTCTCAGGCTCATTTCTTCCCTGACAATATTTGCGTTTGCAGTCTTCAAAATCTTCTCTCCAACAACGGTCTTTACCTTTCTTCCGTCAATGGTTGAGAGAAGTGTATTAAGGTCTTTGCTCACAATATCTATAACCTTTTCCTTTAATGCCTCTGTTTCTGTGGCAGACACGCTTTTTCTCACGGCATCCTCAGCCCATTTGGCATTTCTTCCTGTCCTTTCAGCCAGTGACTTTATATATGCGGCAGCGTCATTCGTAACTTTTTCTGCCATTACCTTATCCATTTTTCCCCCTACCCCGACAGGATGCGCAGAACCAATGTTTGTGCCCGGAGACATGGCTGCAACATGCGCTGCAAGGGTTATAAAAACACCTGCTGAGGCTGCCCTTGCTCCGCTTGGTGAGACATAGACAATCACAGGGACTTCACTTCCGATTATGTTTTTCACAATATCCCGCATTGATGTGTCAAGACCGCCCGGAGTATCAAACTCTATTACGATAGCCTCACGTTTCTGTTCATTAGCCCTCTTAATGCTCTTTCCCACATATTCTGCAGAGGCAGGATTTATGACACCATTGACTGTAATGACCAGCACATCTTTCTTTTGCTCCTGAGAAAAAAGCGGCGCTGAGACGAAAAGAGACAGGAAAGTTAAAAGGGCAAGTGTTCTCTTTAACATGTTAGAATTATACCATAAAGTCCTATATAATATAGCCATGAAATTCATAACAGAACACAAAATCAACGGCAAAAAACTGAGTCTTGTACAGGGCGATATAACTGAAAGAGATGTAGATGCCATAGTTAATGCAGCTAACTCTCATCTCCAGCATGGAGGCGGTGTTGCAGGAGCGATTGTCAGAAAGGGCGGGCAGATTATTCAGGATGAAAGCGACAGGATTGGGTTTACACCTGTTGGTACAGCAGTGATTACAGGCGCAGGCAAACTTCCGGCGAAATTTGTGATACATACAGTAGGCCCAAGAATGGGTGAAGGCGATGAAGACAATAAGTTAAAGAATGCTGTGCTCACCACATTAAGCCTTGCATCAGAAAAAGGATTAAAAAGCGTTTCTATGCCTGCGATAAGCTCAGGCATTTTCGGATTTCCAAAAGACAGGTGCGCAAAGATTCTTGTCAATGAATCAGCAGATTATCTCAGGAAAAACCCTCAATCCTCACTTAAAATTGTTGAATTCTGCGTTTACGATGACAACACAATGGAGCATTTTAAAAGGGAATTTGAGAAGTTGAAGAAGACCTGATCAATTCTATGTATTTTTTATTAGACAGGACATAGTATTTAATTCCCAAATTTTCAAAAACAATCCCTCTAATCCGCCTTCCATATCTTTTATTTTATCCTTATGTGTGGCGTTGAAGGATTTGGAGATGTTATCAAGGATTATCATTGCTGTTCTCTTATCTCCCTTATCCTCTGAACAACAGGAGGATGGGAATAATAAAAACTTGCATATAACGGATGAGGATGGAGATTTGAGAGGTTGTCTTTTGAAAGTTTTATCAATGATGTTGCCATTGCCTCCGGATTCTCTGCCATGTCAGCAGCAAACCTGTCAGCCTCCCTTTCATGTCTTCTTGAAAAATAGCTGAATACAGGCTTAAGTGGGAAAGATACTATTCCTCCTATAAAACCCAATATGAGAAGACTCGCAAAGACTGTGTCATTATGAATACTGAAAATCCTTAGAAGGATTCCTGATTTTATCATCATGAATGAGATGTAAATGCCTATCAGGGACATTGCCTCTACAACAATAATCATCTTAAGGACATGCTTTTTCTTCCAGTGCCCTGCCTCGTGCGCAAGAACAGAGAGAATCTCGCTCTTTTCCATCTTCTTCAAAAGCGTGTCATAAAGCACGATCCTTTTTACCTTTCCTATCCCTGTAAAGTATGCATTTGTGTGTGTGCTTCGCTTTGATGCATCAATTTGGAATACCCTGCTTATCTTTATACCGACCTTTTTCATTAAGTCCCTTATTGAACTCTCAATCTCCTCATTCTCTATCGGCGTAAACTTATTGAACAACGGTTCAATTACATATGGAGAGATATACATCATGAAGATGCTGAATAAAAGGAAGAACAGCCATACAAAAAACCACCAGAAATCAGGGCTTGCCTTCATGAGATACAATGCGCCTGATGTAGTGATGCCAATCAATATTGTGGAGAGTATTATTGATTTTATGAAATCGCTTGTCCAGAGCTTCCATGTCATTGTGTTAAAACCGTACTTGTTTTCAATCCTGAATGTGCTGTAAAGGTCAAAGGGAATTGAAATAATTGTATTTGCATAACTCAGGGCAAGGAAGAACACCACACCGGAGAGAACAAATAGCATATTGAAGGATACAATCCATGAGTTATACATATTCAGCAATCCTCCGAAGAAGAAAACAAGAACAAGAACGTTTCCGAAGATGGATTCTATGAACCCAAACCGGCTGTGTTCAAGGGTGTAGTCCCTTGTCTTTTTTAATAATTGAACATCAATATAATCCTTGAATTCTTCAGGCACAACATCACCGTATTTTCTCAGATGGCGCAGATTTAAAAACTTGAGCCAGTAACCTAAAAGGGCAATAAGGAGATAGCTTATCAGCAGAATAATTTGATAACCTTTCATGGAGTTTTTATCTTACGATATTTATGGAAATTTTTGTTGACAACACAGGGCTTAAGAATCTATCATCAATCTAATTTTTGCCTTGTGGGGATTAGACATTCATCCGGAACATTGAAAACCTTCTCGGCAGGAAGTTGAATGCTCTGCCGAAGGGAAGGCCGAGGAGAAAAGGATAAAAATGGTAGCTGTCCTATTTATGTATTCAGAGGAAATCAAGAGTTTAAGGCAATCGTTAAGGCTATCTCAAAAGGCATTTGGAGACCTCATTGGTGTTACTCGTAACTTTATTTACTATCTTGAAAAGGGGGTGAGAGAACCAAGCAAAACTTTAAGGCTATTACTTGATTGTGTAGAAAAAGGAAAGGGGGTAAAAAAACAATGATAGACAAAATATTTAAGATAGGGATATTGGTTTTAGTGGTGATTTTTCTTTTTCTCTATTCTCAAAATGTCCGGCAAGGTCGTTTTGCCCAAAGTGAAGTGTTTGTATTAGACACCCAAACAGGAAATGTTTACAATGTTATAAGCGGACGGCCTTACACTTTTAGAACAGCAAAGGATTTATGGGGCGATCCAATGCTACCAATGCTACCAACGCGACCAATGCCAGATAATCCCTAAAATTGAGAGGGCTGAGGGACGCTCCCCAGATTTTTATTATACTTTCCATTACAACAACAGATAACAGAGTGTTTGTGATTAACACCCAAATCCCGAAGGGGACTTCTTAAGCACTCAAACGTTAGCAGAACTGCCCCCTAATAGTATATAATTCAAAGCAAGATGAGATTAAAGGTAGACAAAGAAAACGATGCTTTATACTTTCGGCTGGATGAGTCATCCATTATGGAATCCGAGGAAGTCCAACCCGGCGTAATTCTGGACTTTAATGCGGATGGCAAGGTAGTGGGCATTGAAATGCTTAATCTGAGCTCCAGAATAAAGCCTGAGCAGTTAAAAATTCTTCAATATGAAACTGTATAGGGCACTTCCGTTAACACTATGCTGAAAAATTAGCAGTCAAATGCTGCACGTTTTTTTTTACCATTAACGTTATCTGCTCACTGCTGGCAGGGTTTTGACAAATTTCTACCTATACTCCAGCCCCTCAATCCTTATCTTGCCTATAACAGACAATATCTGCATCTGCTTATCTATCTCCCCTGTTGTAATCCTTATGTGCGCTGCATCTGCCGGAAATTGTCCGAGCGTCGGGTCAATCGCAATTCACTGCCCTATAAATATCTCAGGCCATGCATGATAATAAAAATAGCCGTCCTTATACGTAAGCCCAAGGGCAATCCTTGCTGGTATTCCTGCTGCACGCGCCAGAGCAGTATAGAGTGTCGTATGCTCATTACAGTCGCCCCTCCTTGAGTTTAAAACCTCTGCTGCCATCGGGATTGTTATTGCCGGAGTCTTTTTGATATTCCTGTAAACCCACTCATAAATAAGCCTCGCCTTTTTAAGCATACCATTCTCGTCCCTTACAATCTCCTTTGCCAGAGATACAACATTAGGATCTTTTGATTGGATAAACACAGTATCCTTTAAATATTCTTCATCTACTTTGACGCTCTGATTCTCTGACACTTTCTTTAAATCTTCTTTCTTTATCTCAAGCACATCTCCTCTAAGATTCTGCCTTCCGCCGTCAAGTTCAAGATTCTTCAAATCAACTCCTGAAAGCTTTACCCTGAGATATTTTGTATCGTATGGGAGTTTTAAATTAAACGGCACTGCAACCTGCGTAATAATATCCATTGAGGGTTTCCCTGTCTGCATTGCATCAGCTTCGGTTTCTCTTACCAATACAAATCCCAGAGAAGTTTCCTCCCTTAAAACTTCTCCCTTTTCAGTGAGCCATACTGAAAATTCAATTCCCTTAAACGAACCTTTCAGCCTGAAGACCTCACGCATAACATTCATTGACATTATCCGCTCTTTCCCTTCCACCTCAACAAGAATGCGCTCCTGAGTCATAGTTATAGGATCAATAATAGTCATGCTGAGTTTTCTGCCAAGTTTAATTCCCTCCTTAAGAATATTCGGAATCAGCGAGAGATTAAGAGACGGCTTATCCTTTAAAGCAATCACCTGTTCAGATTTTGTACCGGCAGTCTCCATAGAGACCTTAAGATTCTTACCATCCACCCTTCCCTTGATATTCATAGTCATATCAGAGTTGAGCATAAAGTCAAAAGATTTAAGTTTTAAATCAGAATCAAGATATGCACCGGTAAATGTCTCTATATCTTTCAGGACATTCATAACATTGAGCCTCATCTTCATCTGTTCTGAAATTTTATATCCATCAGCCAGCTTTTCAACTTTCCTGTAAGAGTAACCTGTTTTTTCACCCTTATAATAAAGTCCCATCCATTGTCCTTTGTACAGTTCTTCAGGGAAAATGTCTTTATTCACAGCATAATGCGCAGCCTGATTTAATCCGTAATGCCTGAATAAAAGGAGAGCAGTTGTAGCAACCCATAAAACAACAATGACTGCATAGAAAAGTCTTTTAGGTGTGATATTTAGCATATCTATATTTGATTTTAGCTAAAACAACTACCTTTAAGGAAGACATCTCTACGAGTCTACGACAGAATGAAGTATGTCCATGGAAAAGAGAGACTTAAATCGCCTGCCAAGGAGTATGGAACTCTCGTTAAAAAACGCCCCTGCAACTGCGGCTGTCATAAGGCAGGCAAGAGTTGCCGCTACAAGCGCCTTCACCCCGACTGCTGCGATGTTATGATATAAACCCATTAAGGACTATTAAGATTGCATTGTTTTATCTCTTTATATGAAAAGACAGGGCCGTCTGTGCAGATATATTTTCCATCTGCATAGCAGTGCCCGCACTTGCCAACGCCGCATTTCATGTGCGCCTCTAAAGTTGTGACGATATTTTCTTCACGCATACACATGGAAAAAAGGTCTCTCATCACCGCCTCTATCATGATATGCGGGCCACAAACAAATGCATAGGAACTCTTAAACGAAATCCGGGACTTGTTCAGGTGCTCTGTAACAATGCCTGTATTAGCCTTCCATCCTTTATCTTTCTTTTCAACAGTAAGGGTTACATTCATGCCTTTTTTCTGCCATGTGTTAATGTCATTCATAAACAAAATATCCGATGGAGTCCGCGAACCGTAAATCATTTCAATTTTTCTAAAATCTTTTTTATTTTTTATAACCTCGTTTATCAAAGAACGTAAAGGTGCGATACCCATGCCGCCAGCCACAAATAAAATGTCCCTGCCCTTTGCGTTATCGATAGAAAAGGAATTTCCAAATGGTCCCCTTATGCCAATCTCATCTCCTGATTTTATAGAGTGTATGGCAGATGTGACAAAACCAACACGTTTGATACAGAGTTCAATATATTCCTGAACACCATGTGTTGATGTTATTGATATCGGCACTTCACCAACTCCCCATAAAGAAACCATAAGAAACTGTCCCGGTTTATATTTAAATGTTTTTTCCGGAACAATCCTGAATAGTTTGACATCAGAGTTCATCTCAATAACATCTACCGTCTTAGCCTTTGCAGGAAGATATATCTCATCAATTTTGTCCATAGTATCTCATCTCCCCTTACGCCTTCTATCGCCTATACCGAGCCTGAATGCTATTGTTGCTATATCAATCCTGCCAGGACATGTGACTGTGCACCTGCCGCAGCCAACACAGCCGAACCTGTTAAATTGCTCAGGATAATAAAGAAGTTTATGGAAATACCAGCATTTTATCCTCATAACCTTTTTCTCTGCAGGCCAGACATTGCCTGCCATCTTTGTGAACCCTCTGAACATACATGTGTCCCAATTTCTTAATCTAACGCCTTCTGTTGATGAGTTTTTCCTGTCTATCACGTTAAAGCATGTGCAGAGCGGACACTCATAAACACAGCCGCCGCATTCAAAACATCTCAGCGCAACTCCTTCCCAGAAAGAATCGTCAATCTTGCCTGAAAGTATCTTTTGCTTTGCATTTTCGAGATTTATCCTCTTTTCAAATCTTGATTGAGAACTTAACATTACTTCATACTGGTCATCATAATCAGATTTTTGGGGTCGTGAAAAAAGGTGGCTGAAATTTTTTATGATATCCAATCCATTTTTAGAACCTATCTCCACAAGGTATCGGTTGCCCAAATCTGAAAACTGGATATCAAATCCTGAACTGAGAAAAGGTCCGCTTCCAAGTCCCATGCAGAAACAGGTTGGGTCAGGATTATTACAGCCTATCGAGATAAATACTGTATTTTTCCTCCTTGACATGTAATAGTCATCGATAAACTTTCCGCCATAGAATCTGTCAAGGAGTCCAATTGCTGAAATATCACATGACCTCACTCCAAAGATTAATCTCTTTTTCTTATCCCTTAAATTTTCTACCTTTTCTTTAGAGAATTTGAACATATCCTCTTTTTGTGGAAAAAGAAATTCTTTCGGAGAAGGGATTAAGGCCGGGCAGTCAAGGACCATTTCATGGATATTCTCAACAGCCTTAAAAACGATATCGTCATTCTCGCCTTCCATAGGTCCGATCAAAGACATCTCTTTCCTTAACTGTCTCAGCCAATAAGATAAATTGCTCTTTTCCAGCACCAAATCTTTTTTCATATATTCAATCTCTCATTATTTCTTCTTGCATAATGATTTTTTAGATTTCACCGGCTCAATCCTTATAGCGCAGACCTTGTATTCAGGTGTCTTTGCCAACGGGTCAAGCGCAGGATTCGTGAGCAGGTTTACAGCTGCCTCTCTGAAATGGAATGGGATGAATACCGTGCCTTCTGGAACCTTATCTGTCACGCAGGCACTGACTACAATTGTGCCGCGCCTTGATGAAACCTTCATCATTGAATCGTGTTTTATCTTCAGTAAATCTGCATCCTTTGGATTTATCTCTGCATAACATTCGGAATATTCCCTTTCAAGTGTGGATGTGCGGCGGCACATTGTGCCGGTGTGATAGTGAAAATACATCCTTCCGGTTGTAAGTAGAAAAGGGAACTTTTTGTCTGTGGTTTCTGCCGGCGGTATATAATCAGCAGGCATAAATGTCCCAAGACCTTTTGCAAATTTTTTCCTGTGCATAAATGGTGTGCCAGGGTGATTCGGGTCAGGACATGGCCATTGCAAGCCAAAATTGCTGTCAAGCCTGTGATGCAGGACACCCCTGTATGAGGGCGTAAGAATCGCAACTTCTTCCATTATCTCATGTGTTGCCCTGTATTCCATGTTATATCCCATTTTTTTAGAAATCTCGGATATAATCCTCCAGTCTGGCATGGCGCCGTATATTGGACGTATTGCCCTTCTTATCTTCTGCACCCTTCTTTCTGTATTAGTAAAAGTTCCGTCTTTTTCTGCAAATGTGACGGCAGGCAGAACGACGTGGGCAAATTCTGCGGTATCAGACATAAATATATCCTGAACAATGAGGAACTCTAATTTTCCGAGCGCCTCTCTTACAAGAGATGAATCAGGGTCTGATATTAAAGGGTTCTCGCCCATAATATACATTGCCTTCATCTGCCCTTTCAAAACAGAATCAAACATTTCTGTTAGTGTAAGTCCTGGTCTTGATGGAAGTTTTCTCCTCCATGCATGTTCAAATTTTCTCCTGGCAGAAGGTTCTGAGACCTTCTGATATCCTGAATAAACATCAGGAAGCGCTCCCATATCACATGCACCCTGCACATTATTCTGTCCCCTGAGAGGATTCAATCCTGTCATAGGCTGGCCTATGTGTGCGGTAAGCATACAGAGGTTTGCACATGAGCGGACATTGTCAACACCCGTTATATGTTGTGTTATTCCCATCGAGTAGAAAAGCATTGCCCTTTTTTCTGTTGCATAAACCCGTGCAGCTTTCCTGATATCCTGCGCAGGGACACCTGTTATCTTCTCGGAAGTATCCGGCGGATACTTCCTTACAACCTTTTCAAAGGCATCAAATTTTTCTGTCCTTCGTTTTATAAACGGTATATCTACAAGCCCTTCATTTATTATCACATTCATCATGCTGTTAAGCAGTACTACATCAGTCCCGCATTTATGTCTTAAATGAATATGCGCAAACTCTGAAATCTGCGTCTTTCTCGGGTCTGCAACAATCAGTATTGCGCCTTTATCAACTGCATTGAGCATATGCATTCCTATTATAGGATGCTGCTCTGTTGTATTTGAGCCTATTACAAAGAGAACCTTTGCATCTGCTATTTCACTGATAGAGTTTGTCATTGCGCCTGAACCAAATGCCACGGCAAGCCCTCCTGCAGTTGATGAATGACAGAGCCTTGCGCAATTGTCAATGTTATTGGTTCCGATTACTGCTCTGGCAAATTTCATCATCAGGTAATTTTCTTCATTTGTGCACTTTGCAGAACTCATTACCCCTATGGAATCAGAACCGCATGACTTTTTAATGTCTGTAAGTCTGTCGGCTACCAGACCTATTGCTTCATTCCACGATGCCTTTCTGAATATGCCATTCTCTTTAATAAGGGGATATTTAAGTCTTTCAGGGTGCTGTATAAACTCAAAAGAATTCCAGCCTTTTACACAAAGAGCGCCTTTGTTTACAGGATGATGTCTGACGGGCGAAACACCGGTGATATTGCCTTCTTCTACGTGGAGATAAAGCCCACAGCCGCATCCACAGTAAGGGCATATTGTAGGAATCTTGTCCATCCCAGATAATTTAGCACAAAAAAAGGATATCTTTACAGTCTTAATATCACAAGGACAGGGGGAACTGTCTTTGAGCGGTTTTTGCTGTGGAGTTAAAACAACCTTGCCTGCCCTTTTGGTTTCTTCCTTTCAACTTCCTCAAATATCTTTATCTTGCCGTACTCACCATCAAAACCGGGCGCTATGCTTACCTTTCCTTTTCTCATCCGTGATATTGCCTCTGCAAGCTGAGGAGTGCCTGCGCTTTTAATCTCCTCTACTGTACAGTCCATGAGTATCTTAAATTCATTGCCGAGATTTTCAAGCAGTTTAAAATACTCATTTCTAACAGCCTTGCTGTTAACGCCTACTTTCAATGTCTCAGAAATAATCTCAGCGAGCGGGATAACGGAATAAAAAACAGGGGGATTTTCAGGTTTGAATCCGTTTTTCCTGTCAGCAAGCTTATCTACCCTGTGCATAACTCCTATTGTCACTTTTTTCCCGCATACAGGACATAAATAATTGTTCTTAATCGTCTCTTCAGGCGAAAGGCTCACACCGCATATCCTGTGGCCGTCATAATGGTATTTCCCCTCTTCGGGAAAAAATTCTATTGTGCCTGTAAAACCGCCTCTCTTTTTCATTGCATTTGTGATTGCCGTGTATGAGACATCTGTATCCAGAATATTAGCCTCTCTTCCTATCTTCTGGGGTGAATGCGCGTCAGAGTGTGATGTTAATGTAATCCTGTCAAGGCATGACAGCCTCCAGTTCATCTGTGGGTCGGAGGAAAGCCCTGTCTCTATCGCATAAACATGCGGCGTTAGTTCTTCAAAACACTCCTCAAGAGAATCAAAACCCGAAGCTGCGCCAAAAACTGAAAAATGAGGCGTCCACGCATGCGCCGGAATAAGCATTACATCTTCCGATGTCTCAAGGACAATCCTCAGAAGTTCCTTTGCATCAAGTCCGAGAATGGGCCTTCCGTCCGCTGACAAATTACCTATCTTTGAGAGTTTTGAATTAATCTTTTCCGCTGCATTAAAGTCAGGCGCCAAAACAATACTGTGTATCTTTCTTAATCTTCCGTTTTTGCTGTAAATGCAGCTTATCTCTGCTGTAAGCATGAAAAACATCTCAGATGAGCATGATGCGGGGATGTCATTAAGCCGGTATTTCTTTTTCAATCTGAACAAACCGTTTCCGCAGTTGTCCAGCTTTTCCTTAATCTCATTCAGCCACTGCGGGTGAGTAAAGTCGCCTGTCCCAAGAACCGTTATGCCCTTTAGCTGTGACCATTTCCAGAGATTTTCAAGAGTCATATCCCTGCTTGTTGCGCGGGAATATCTTGAATGCATGTGAAGGTCTGCGATAAATCTCATTTTTAATAAATGGTAGGCCCGGGCGGTCTCGAACCGCCGACCTCTTCCGTGTCAAGGAAGCGCTCTCCCCCTGAGCTACGAGCCTGAGGTATCAATTAAAACATAAAACTATGCTATGTTTCAAGAATTCAACTGTCTAATGCTACCTATACTTAAAACAGCCTTACCTCTACAACCTCGCCCTGCTCCACTCCGAGCTTCCGAAGCGGAATAACAACAATCCCGTCAGCCTTAACAAGAGTCGTTATAAGCCCTGACTTTCCCAGAATAGGATTCGCCCAGATTTCATCGCCCCGATCTTCAAGGGCAACCCTTATGTGGTCTTCCCTTCCTGAACTTGATGCGATATTTTTTGCCATCTTTGCCGTTACGGTAAGTTTTCTGCCTCTGAACCTGTTTTCAGAAATGCCTGTGAGTTTTTTCAGGACAGGTTCAATGAACTGTTCAAAACATACTGTAATAGCAGCAGGATGTCCGGGAAGTCCGAATACAGGCTTGTTGTTTATTATGCCTCCTATCAGAGGTTTGCCGGGTTTAATTGATACGCCGTGGAATAAAACACCCGGGCTTCCGATATCATTTATAACTTTAGCAGTCATATCTTTTGTTCCTACAGAACTCCCTCCTGTTATAAGCGCCATTGCGGAATCTTTAAGAGACTCTTCAACTATCTTTTTTATTGCGCTGTATTCATCTATGAATATGCCGAGCTTTAGAGGCTCTCCTCCCGCTTCTGATATAAGACCTGCGAGATTAAATGAATTTATGTCTCTCACCTGTCCGGGTTTAACATCGCTGTTTGCAGGAACAATCTCATTCCCTGTTGATATTATGGAAACCTTCGGTTTTTCATAAACATAAACCTCTGTTATTCCGAGCCCTGCAAGCGCTCCTGTATCCTGAGGCCTGAGCATGTGCCCTCTCTTTAATACGAAAGCGCCTTTTTTTACATCCTCCCCTGCCTGTATTACATTTTCACCGGGCGCTGCCGGCTTCATTACTTCTACCATCTTTTCATCTATCGTCTGTGCGTGCTCTATCATAACAACCGCATCGGCGCCCTCTGGAAGCATCCCGCCTGTTGCTATCTTTCCTGCCATTCCTTTTTTAAGCTCAAAGTCAGGCATTGCGCCCATCAATACTTCACCGGCAATGTTAAGATATGCGGGAAGACCGTCCGAAGCGCCAAATGTATCAGACGAATTAACTGCAAAGCCGTCAACCGTTGACCGTGCAAACTGGGGGAGATTTTCAGGTGAGTATATATCCCGTGATAAAATTCTTCTGCATGAATGCTCTATATTTAGTTTTATCTCAGGAGGACATACCACAGAAAGATTTTTAAGTATAAACTCCAGCGCCTTTTCAACAGTAATAACTTCTTCTCTGCCAAGCATGTCTCGCATACGCCCTTCTTCTTAGCCTAAGATTATTCGTTAAAAGCCGGTTCAGATTAGATAGTTTTTGAAATGCTTTTTATGTATATGGCTGCCGAGCGGACTCTTCTTTAAAACTGCCGAATCAGCGCCATTCTGAAGAAGATCAACCATCCTGTCCAATGATTTTTCCTGAAGTCTCTTTATATTTTCCCTCTTATAAACAGGAGCAATGATAATATTCCTGTCAATAAAACTGCTTACTCTCTTCTGATGAAGCCCTGAGATTAACACTACACTTTTAAGAATCCTCTTATTTGTTTTAAAAGAAAATATAGCGGTATCCAGAGACCCCTCAAGAAAAGTGTCATTCCTTCGCTGAACTTTTTTATCTATTGTGACTGCCTGAAACCAGTATTTTTTGTCAACAATGCTGTCTGCCTTCAGTTCAAGGAATGTATGCCCGACATTCTTTTTCCCTGCTGTCAGCATCTCATGCGCAACAGTGTCAGCGGCAAGATGGCTCATGTAGCCATAAACAAAGGCCTTTTGCTGCTGCGTCTTGGCAGCCTCAAAAAGACCCAATGCCACATCCCAGCTGTGCGAACTCTTCTCATCAGGCAGATACTTCTTGCCAAAAATAATATCCGCCATCAGGTTGCCGTAAAGGAAGTCGCTTTTGTATTTTTTTATAAGCGCATATATTCCGGCAGGAAGAAGCGAACCGAGGTAATAGATCTCGCTGCCCAGATAGACATGTGTCAGAGGCCCCCACGCAAAGGCAGCGGAAGGCACTGCTATAAATGAGATTACTAAT
>Ga0180009_10005371_pt1 | contig 13752 bp, 16 predicted proteins | sample OS_PC_MetaG_FD_123537 | JGI IMG/M metagenome (GOLD analysis project Ga0180009, IMG submission 123537) | Groundwater microbial communities from the Aspo Hard Rock Laboratory (HRL) deep subsurface site, Sweden - OS_PC_MetaG | ecosystem: Environmental > Aquatic > Deep subsurface > Groundwater... | reverse complement strand
CCTTCAAGCAGAAATGCTTTCGGTAGAATCTACGATTAGAGAACAGTATAAAAAAGCAATAGAGGAACGGCAAATGTTATTGGATTGTGTAAGAAGATTGCTTTGTGAGGAGAAGTAAAATGACTGTTGAAAACGTCATTTTAAGGAGGTAAAGTAAAATGGCAAATCAAGACTTAACAGAACGCAGAGCAGAATTTGTCTGTAATGCATCAAGACTTGCGGCAATTGGGGCTACCGCCCCTATCGTTTCAGTAGTTTGGGCAAAGAGAGGAAAAGCATTTAGAAGCCAATTCCTAAAAATAATTGAGCGTCAATGTGGAGAGAATTGTTCTAATTCTCCTGAAGAATTACATAGTAGTTGGATGCAAAGTTACTTTGATATGGGTTGGGTTTATGGGGAGAAATATGACAGAGAAAACAAAACCCATCCCGATTTGGTGGCTTACACCGCCCTGGGACTAGTTGAAAAAGATAAAGACGAGATTTTTATCGCCTTATGCGAGATTGCTCGTCAATGGATTAATTAGATGGTTACAAAAGAGATTTCTTTCACTACGACATCTATAAGTTTGTGTAACTTTTAAATTATCTGAGAATTTTAGGAGGTCATAATGCTGAATCGTATTAAACTATCAGAGCATTTTTTTCTTTCAGAATTTTAATGTGCCTGCTGTCATCAAGTTAAGATTGAACCTGATCTGCTTGAGAGACTCCAAGTTTTAAGAACTAAGGCAAATTTCCCATTTGCTTTGAACTCCGCTTATAGGTGTGTTGAACATAACAGAAAGATTGGCGGGATTGATAATAGCTTTCACGTTCAGGGGAAAGCTATTGACCTTTCGATGAAAGGTAAGACCAAAGAGGTAATGAACATCTTAGCAGATAGGGCGCAGAGGATAGGATTTATGGGGATAGGTTGTTATTATTCTAAAAGTGACGGTCATCCTGTTTTCTTGCATTTGGATATCGGGACAGGATATTTCAGGTCGTGGGAAAAAACAGTTTAGGGATATAGCTAGCGCAGCTTCGTTAGATCTTTTTGATATTGGTCTGCAAGGGTTAAAAGAAGAATGTGCATTTCTCCTGATAGTCAAAGCTACCAGTTCCTTAGTTTATGAGTCGTTGCTCTTAAATGGGTTTGAACCGAGTCGAATCAGTGAATTTCTATTAGGTCGATAATTATGGAAGCTTTACAGAAAACAATATTTGAGCATAAATAAGTAAGAAAATGCTTTTTAGTAAAATCTAGTCGTAGAGATGAAAATGAATTAATAAAACTTGCTAAGATGTTTGCCGAGCCTTGGACGTAATGTTGTCCTTGTGTAGGCGAACCTTGATTAAGTTTGTAAATCAAAAACTTGGACGGAATGGGTAAAGAGAACAAAGATATTTATTTGTTTGTTAGAAAAAATAGACGACGAGGAGAGTTGAGGGAGGAGAAAATGAAAGTAGTTAAACGAGAAAAAAAAGATGCTATTTCTGTTCAACATAGACTTTATTTAGCGCAAGTAGGCAGAGCTTTTAAGATACCCGTCAAAGTTCTGCAGACGATCAGCGATAATGATTTACGTGCTTGGATAATTGATAGATTGCTTTCGTTTAAACTTGATGAAGAATTACCTGACAATGCTTGTTTTGGCTTATTTTTAGCTTTTGATCTTAAGGCTAAAGCTTGTAAAGAATGCGTTGCTAATCGTTTATGTCAACAAGAGATTTTGTGTCGACAACAAGTTTATCCGGAAGCTATGCGGCAATTGAAATAAAAATGATATTATTTTGATTTTGTCTGAAATTATTATCTTTACGATAATAATTATATTTTTGTAAACGACTTATTTTAATTAAAAAAGGAGGTTATTGCAATGGCTAAGAAAAAGAATGTTACTAAACAAGAGAAGGAGATATTCTTGGAACAAGAAGATCGAGTTAAGCATCTTTTGTTAGATCAAGCTGTTTTATTAAAGGTGGAGGGCAGCGACGAGTTGTTGACTGGAAAAGTTCAATTTGATCAAATTGACTTTGATGCCCTTCGACAAGAGAGTATCTTAATTCTAGAGACTTTTGATGACGATACTGACTTTACGGTTGGTGTAGATGCCACTTGTTTTGGCGTAGAAGAAGCTTATACGGCTTTTAAAGATGATCCAGAAATTTGCGGTAATTGCGGCGATCGTGTTTTATGTGATGCTGAGGTGGCTATTAGATCTAAACTTAAAAAAGCAGATGAGCCCGAGTCAAAAATGCCTATCAAAGACGTTATCGATGAAACGGAAGTAAGCGCTGAAATTGTTAATGAAGAAAAAAAGATTCCTCCTACGGAAGCAGCTCTTGTTGCTGAGGGTTTGGTAAATCCTTACAGATCTTTATCGATTACTGGTGTAGCTTTTGCGTTATTAGCTAACAAGCCTCAGAGTTTAGAGTCTTTGGTAAAAAGTGTAGCTCTTGAATTTCCTCAGAAGTCAGAAGCGGCTATAAAAAGAGCGATAAATTTTATTGCCGCACATGGTCAAATGCGTTTTGCTTTGCTTACAAATGGCGATATTCTAAGTCTTATATCCACAGTAGCGAAAGAGAGTTAATTAGTATTTGGATTATCAAGATTGATTAAGGTCATCTTATTTTAAGAAAGACATAAGATCCTATTACTTAGTTTAAATAAGTTGACCTGTGATCAATCTAGTAATCCTGATTATAGTCTTTATTAGATTAAGATTGTTATCCTAAAAAGAGATTCTTTCATGGACACATTAAAATATTTGTTAGAGTCACAAAAAGCTTTCGAGATTTTTTTTATTGATTTTAATAGACTAGAAAATCTAGAATACTTGCAAGCGCAAATAAAAAACTATGTTCTTGCTCTAGACGTAGAGTTAGCTGAATTTTTGTCTGAAATAAATTGGAAGCCTTGGAAGAAAGAACAAAAAGAACTTGATTTTGATAAGCTAAAAGAGGAGCTTATTGATATTCTGCATTTCTTTTTGATTCTTTGTTTACTTTTAGGTCTTGATGCTGACGAAATTAAGTCTATTTATGATAAGAAAATGCTTTTGAATATAAAAAGGCAACAAAATAATTATTAGATATGGTTATAGAGCAATTAAATACTTTAACTAATGAGATTCTTCAATGTTGTAAATGTAAGAGAGCTGTAGAAGGAAGGTCTTTTGCTTTATCGCATTATTATGCTTATGATTTATCTAAAGTTAAATTTATGTTTATTGGTCAGAATCCAGGTCCTCCAACAAAGCTTGAAAAGACTTTCAAGATTACTTCTATTGACGAATTTAAGCAAATTTATTTTTATGGCTTGAAGAATAGCAATCTAGGTAAATTTTTAGATTTTATTTTTTCAAAAATTACTGATTTAAACTGGGAGAATCTTTTTCTTACTAATATAGTTAAATGTCATATTATTGCTAATAAGACGCCATCAAAAATAGAGGTAAATAATTGTTTACCTTTTTTAGAGCAACAATTAAAGCTAGTTAAACCGAAAATAATTATTTGTATGGGTAAGTTAGCTTTTGCTAATTTTTTGCAACAATCAGAGTTAATGATTAAAATGACATTGCTGCACGGTAAGGTATTTAAAAAAGAAGATTGTTTTATTTTGCCTATTTTACACTATGTTTATATGGATCAACAAGCGAATGCTTATTATTTAAGAGAGTCTTTTATAACTACTTTTAAGAGTGTCTTAAAAGAGGTTTATGGCAAATGAAAAAGAGGCAGCAGATTATTCTTATTGAAGGTATACCTGATTCAACGAAGGTTTTATTTACTGAGCATTTATCTAAGATTTTAAAGTTGCCAATTATTTCGGTTTATACTGGTGTTTGCAGTAAAAATGCTAGTTCAGTATATTTTGAAGACGTTGATTTTTTTCAATTTTTTGCAAATTTAATTAGAGATCAAAGCTTTGATTGCATTATAGTTGATTCTTATTTATCAAGAGCAGTTTTTGCTCTTTTCAATCAAGTTTCTGTAACCGCTTATGACTTAATGTTAGACAGCTTTTTTACTGATAATAGAATAAATTTTAAGTTATTATATTTTGTCAGTTCTTTAGCTAGATTGAAACAACAAATAGCTAAAACTGATTCAGATTTTGATTTTGAAGAGTGTTCTGAATTACAAGCGTTATATGAGCATTTTCTAACTAACAATCCTTTGCCTTTTATGAGATTACATAATGGTTCGACTATTAATATGGTTGAAGTTTGCGATTTTATAGCAAAAGGAGAATAATTTGAATACCAAAGTTTTTTCAGGAGACGACATTAATTCGCTTTATACAAAAATATTAGCTTCGTTACTGAATGAGGCGCATAATGTTACTGTTAGAGGTCAAGAAACTTTAGAATTGCCTCTAACGATTGTAGAATTAACAAATCTTTCGCGTAATATAGTGACGAAGTCGTCACGAAGGTTAAATCCTATATTTATGGCGGCTGAATTTCTCTGGTTATTTTCAGGTTCAAATGATTTAGCAATGATTTCTTATTATAATAAAAATATGTCAAAATATTCAGATGATGGCATTATATTACGTGGAGCTTATGGGCCTAGATTACGAGATTGGTACGGCAAAGATCAATTATTGCTAGCTCTAAATAAATTGCGACAAGATAAATCTTCAAGACAAGCAGTATTGCAAATTTTTGATCCAGCGCAAGATTATGAGGTATCAAAAGATATTCCTTGTAATACTCTTTTGAAATTTCAAATTAGAGAGAATAGATTAAATATGTCTGTTTTTGTAAGATCACAGGATATTATTTACGGTTTTCCATACGATTTATTTCATTGGACAATGCTGCAAGAGATTTTCGCTTCTATGTTATCTGTAGAACTAGGTTGCTATTATCATATTATGGATAGTTTGCATTTATATTGCAGAGATATTGATCTAGCTCTAAAAATTGCGTGTGATAATAACGACGAGATTAATTGGATTAGGCCGTGTATTTGTAAAAAGATAGATTCTTATGCCGCTTTTTTGGCTGAATTGTCTTTTTTGACTACTTTAGATTATAAATTACGTCGTGATTCAAGTTATTTGACAAGTTTTTTTTACGATACTCTTTTACTAGGGAATAGTTCTTGTATATTTAGAGATTTTGAAAGGCTGTTAATTTTAAATGCGATTAGAAAAAATAAGCCTTTTAATTATGAGAATTACGTAGGAATTTTTGAGTCTTTACGAGAACCGTTTCAAGGAATGGCATCAGAATTATGGCCGCTAAAAAATTTACGCGAATTAGTTTAGATGCGTTATACGCCGATATTGTCGCACTTGTAGCTCTGCGGAGTACTTGTTTGAGGCGTCAAGTAGGCGCGTTATTGATTAAGGATAATAATATTATAAGCATAGGTTATTCTGGGGCTTGTAAAAAAGTAAGACATTGTTTAGATTTAGAGCAATGTCTTAGAGATGATTTTAATATTCTTTCAGGTACTAAGTTAGAATTTTGTTTTTCGCCTCACGCTGAATTAAACGCTATTTTAAATGCGGCTAAGATTGGAGTTAGTACAAAGACGGCTATTTTATGGTCTACGCATAAGCCTTGTTTATCTTGTTTAAAGGCCATTATAAATGTAGATATTTCTAAGATTGTTTATTTATATGATTATGGCAATAACGTTTCAGAGAGTAAATCGTTATATTCTTTGTTAGTCGGACAATCTGGAATTAGTTTGAGGCAGTACGCAAAAGAGGAAAGTTATGCTCACGAAGTTAACAGTAGTTAATTTTGTAGACATAGAACGATTATTAATTGATTCTAGTTTTATGCCTGCGTTGACTAAAGTGTTACAAATAAGAAGTCAAAGGAAACTATTCTATGGTGATAGATGGAAAGAAGATCCAGATTGGGCATTATTGGCTGAAATAAGACAAAAATATTTGCGATTAGAACATAGTTTATTACGTGATTTAAAAAAAGAAGAATCTGCTGAAAAAGATTTAGTCATAGATACTCTTATAGATTTAACTGTATATTCATTGTTTTTATTAAATAATTTTTTAGACAGAGAGGACACGTGCGAATAGGTATTTTCACAACTATGCCTTTAACGACTAATTATACGGGAGTTCACGGTATAGCGTTTTTGCTATTTCCTTTAATCAAACGTTGGAAAGAAGAAGGTCACGAGATTCTTTTCTTTGGTAAAGTAGTAGAAAACAATAGAGAGAATATTTTTTGTAATCTTATGTGTTTAAAGCCATATATAATTGACGTTAGTCAGGATATGATTATATCAGAGTATAATTATGAGAATCTTAAGTCTTGTGATCTTCTTTATGTTTATAATCGGCCTGACGCTAATCCGGAAGTTATAAATGAATATTTAGAACAGAACGTATGCATTTCTATAGCGCTTTCGTGTAGTATTCCTGTTTTATTTTTCTGTGGCGATTTATGGTTTTTACCTTCTTTTTTGTCTGAGAAGGTAATATTATTACGGGCTTGGAAGTCGACTATTTATGATTCTAGATTTAAATCCGCTTATTATTTTGAAAATTTTACTCATAATTTAATAAATTATAAATTAGAGACTAGAGAAAGAATAATTGATTACATTTATATCGGTAATTTTTATAATCGTTTTGATGAATTTAAGGCTAAATTTGCTTCATTAGAAGGTAAAATCGTTGTAGCTGGCAGTTGGATAAGAGATCAAGAAAGATGGTCAAAATCTTTAACTTTAAAAAACATTTTATTTGTAGGTATGACACCTTTTAGTATGAGTTTGCCTTTATTAAATATATCTAAAAAGACTCTTTATGTTGTGCCTAAAAATTATAGAGAATTAGATATTAAAACATCGAGAATTTATGAGGCTAAAATGGCTGGTTGTAGAATAGACGAAGATACGTCTAAGTTGAATACGTTAAATAAAGCCGATAAATTATTTTGGGAAATAGTCGCGAAGGAAAGTAAATAAAAATGTCTTTATTACAGTCAGTTGATTTAGTTAATGATTTATATGATATATCGGCTAAAGAGAATTTAAGAGATTATAAAGTATTAGATGTATCTGAGTTTGATTTTCTAATGTCTAAATTAGTTACAGCTAAAGAGCTTGTTTTTGATTTAGAAACAACCGGTCTAAATCCATTTAAGGATTCTATTAGATTAATAGGTTTTAATCTATTGCAAGAAAAAGAAATTTATGCTATTCCTTTTAATTTGAAGCAACGAGTTAAATTATCGGCTCTTTTATCTGATCCGCTTATTTTAAAAATAGGTCAGAATTTAAACTTTGATATCAAATTTTTGAGATGTCAAGGCATTGATGTCAAAGGTCCTTATTTTGATACTCTAATAGCGCATAGTTTATTAGACGAGAATAGTCAGCATAATTTACGTTTTTTAGCTAATAAATATATTTCAGCTTTTACAGGTTTTTATAACGATCAAAAAGATTTATATATGCTTACTAAAGAGGCCGGTTGGTCAGATATTCCAATGACTTTATTAGGTCAGTATTGTTGCGAAGATGTTGATTATACGGGTCGGTTTAAGGAAATATTTAAAGATCTTTTAATTATTGAACAAGTAGAGGCTGTTTTTGATATCGAAATGAGGCTGTTAGATTGTATGATAGATATGGATCTTGCTGGTTTAACTTTTGATTTAACTAAGTTAGATAAAGTTAGACAAGAGGTTTATAATATAGCGGCTAATTTTCGAGAACAGTTATTGAAATTAGCTAATAAACGTTTTAGGAAAGTAAATTTTGGTTCTTCTAAGCAAATAGCTGAGATTTTATATCAAGATTTGCATCTGCCTATTATTAAAAGATCACTTAAAACTAATGCTCCTTCTACTGACGCTGAGGTTTTACAAACACTCGCTCAAAAACACGAATTTCCTAAATTATTATTAAGTTATAGAAAAATCGAGAAAATAATAAATGCTTATTTAGATAGTGATACTCTGATGGGTTCGTTACATAATGGAAAAGTTCATACCCATTTTTCGCAGCACGTAACAGTTACTGGTCGATTAAGTTGCAATGAGCCTAATTTACAGGCTATTCCAAAAGAAACTAATATAGTACGACAATTATTTATAGCTTCTCCAGGATATAAGTTTTTTAGGGCAGATTATTCACAAATTGAATTAAAGATTTTAGCTTTTTGCTCGCGAGATCCTGTAATGTTATTAGCTTATCAGCAAGATGTTGATTTGCATAAGCAAACTGCGGCTAAATTATATGACATTGATATAAATCAAGTCGCAAGAAAGCAACGAAATTTAGCTAAGACGATTAATTTTGGTATAATATATGGTATGACTGCGGTAGGTTTAGCTAACATTACTGGCATTCGAATAAAAGAAGCTGAGATTTTTATAGAGAAATATTTTGATATTTATAAAGGAGTAAAAGTATTTATCGATGAGACCAAAAAAGAACTGTATAGTCAGTCTGAAGTAATTAATTATTTTGGTCGAAAACGGCGTTTTCCTAATTTTTATTTTTATTCTAACATACAGAGAAGTAAAGCAGAACGTCAAGTAGTTAATTTTAAAATACAATCTTTTGCGGCTTATATAATGAAATTAGCTATGATAAAGATTTATAATTTTCTATTAAAAAATAGTCCTACTTCGAAAATATTGCTACAGCTTCACGATGAATTAGTAATAGAGTTAGTAGAAGAACAAATGAGTAATTTAGTGCCTCAGATAGTTACTCTTTTGATAGAGCCGCCAGTAATTGCTTTTGATATTCCTTTAACGGTAGATTACTCTATAATAGATACTTGGGGCGACTCTTCTACTTCTAGTTTTGATGAATACTTAGGTTTATCTGACGGTTTTGCTGAGCAATTATCAGGTTATTCAGGATAATTCCAGGTTGATTTGTATAAGTTAAGTAATTATACTATATGTTTTATTTGAAATAAGTTGCAGGAGGTCAATAGAATGATACGACGTTATATTATTGATTTTGAGGTTAATTATCTTGTGCAAGATACTTTTTTAGTTCAAAAAGTAGAATTATTGCAAACAAAAAATAATCAAGATTATTTAAAATTTCATCTGAAAGATAAGACAGGAGAAATTTCTGCTTTTTTATGGTCTAATCAAACGAAACAACCATTTACTGATTACATTAGAGATATTCCTGAAAATAGCGTTGTTGAAGTAAAAGGAAAAGTTGCTGAATATAATACAATTTTGATATTGCATCTTACTGACATAAGAAAAACAGATGATTTCGATTTTTCAGAATTAGTAAAAGCAATAGATACTACTTTGATTTTTAATGAAGTTAAAAATTATTTAGTTAAAATTCAAGATAACAATCTATGCAGTTTAAGAGATGTTTTTTTAAGTGATTCTGCTTTTATTTCGAGTCTTTTATTAGCGCCTGCAGCTAAAATGAGACACGGTGCTTATCAAGGAGGTCTCATTGAACATATATTAGATATTATGCGATTTATTAACTGTTCGATGGCATTAGTGAGAGAGACAGGTAATATGGATTTATTGATTATGGGGGCTTTTATTCACGATATCGGCAAGATCAAGACTTATGATTTAACTACTTGTGAGTATACTAGAGAAGGTAGGTTAATCGGTCATTTAGTTTTAGGTTTTAGTTTGTTGCAATCATATATTGAAAAAGTAGATAATTTTAATTTAGATTTGAAAGATCAGTTGAACCATCTTTTGCTTAGTCATCACGGCTCGTTTGAGAAAGGCAGTGTGGTGAGGCCTTTAACATTAGAAGCTAATATATTGAGTAGTCTTGATGAGTTAGTCGCAAATTTGCGTGATGTTAAAGAATGTGTTGATATTATTAAAGTAGATGAATCGCCAAAATTTAATAGACTGTTAGATCGGTATCTTTATAATTTCAAAGTTAAAAATAATACGAGAAAAATTCGACTTAGAAAAAAGTAATGAAATTTTTTATAGCAAGAAACTAATTTCTTAATAAGGATAAGGTGGAGGTAATTATGACCATAAAAAATGATTCATTGCAAGTTACTATTAAGTATAACAACGATACTGCTTCTTTTAATATGTATGATGAGTTAACAATAACAGACGATTTTGATTCCTTTCTGAGAAAACAGGCGGCTGAATATGCCTTTTGGGCAAATCTTAGAGTAGAGGCACAAGTTTTTTGTGATAAAGAATTGACTGAGTATTCTCTCTGGTACGCGAGAGCTTATGATTTTATTAAATATACTTTTGATGTAGAAGCAGCAAAAGTTACAATTAACGTTATTGAAAATACTTTAAAACGTGTTTTTTTAACTTCTTTTTTGCTTAATGAAAAAGATAACGACGAGCTTTTAAAGTATAAAGATTTGGCTGCTGTATTTTGTAAAGGAAGTAATCCATTTAATGATTTTACGTTTAATGCTTACGATTTATGGCAGAAAAAGTTATTAGAGAATAAACTTTATGTAGATAAATTGAAGGTTTTTGAACGAGCTATGGAAATAAAAGGATCTATGTTGCAGACTCTTTGTGCTAATAAGAGACAAGAAGAAAAATTATTAACTAATGACGTTTTTATTAAAGAGTCTGAAGAATTAAATAAAGAAAAGCATCGTCGAGTTTCTTTTGATCAGGCTGCGTGTAGAAATTCATTATTATTACGAGTAAATAAATAGAATTTTAAATAAAGAGAGGTGTATTATGAGTAGCTTATCGGTACTTTATAATCAAAGACAAAAGTCTAAAGATTTAATTCTTGAGCAACGTAATTTCAAGTTTTTAGATCTTAACCAAGCTGTCGCAAGAGTTCGCTTTTTGAAGAGTCCAGAGGGTATTGTTTGTTTTGCTAGAAAAAAACATTATAATATTAATTCTAATAACGGTGCTTGCATTTGTGCTAATTGGGTCTTTTCTGAAGATGACGGTTTAGTGCAAAAGAAAGATCGCTGTCCTGTTTGTCATTTGTTAGTTGTATTATCAAAAGCTACTGATGAGGATTTATTTTCTAGAGCTGATTCTATGAATGTTAGGAATAATATTTTACCTAAGTTTCGGTATATTTGGCCTAATGTTTTAAGTATAGATCAATTCGAGACTTTAAAAAAGGGGTCAAATACAGAAGCTATAGAAGCAACATTAGGCGTTATTGAAAGAGGTCCTCAGTTTTTTGACAAGTTTGCTTTAATTGCTGTTGAGGAAAATGATACTTTTGGCGATATTACTTCATTACGTAAAGGGGCTGATATAAAATTATACAACAAAGTTGTTTCAGGTTGGACTACTTGGTCTATGCAAGTTCTTGAGAAAGAAAAATCTTTAAGCGAAGAGGCTATTGCTTTTGTCACTAAAAATTTAACTTCTATGGCGCGGTTAGAGGCTTTTTATAAGTATCCTGAATACGCGGAGATTTTTGATAAATTAGACGAGAAAGATCAGTTACTTTTAAGAGAGCATTATGATATTGTTTTAAACAATGAGTCAGAGCCAATAAAAATAGATGAATTTTCTGAAGAAGAGTTATCAATTTGCCAGCTTTGTCGTCTTAAGAAAGAAGTTTGTGAAGTAGACGGTTATTATGAAGATGCTATTTTGTCAGAAGGAAAAGCATGTTCTTCTTTTGTTAGTTCTGTGTCAGTCGAAAAAGAGAGTCCTACTTATACGAAAATAGAACCTAAAAAACGTTTTATAAAAATGTGAGATTAATTTTTGTAAGGTAACTATGAGGTTAAAGATTAATTCGTGTTTATCTGCCGAACAAGTTAGAAATATTATTAAAGTTATCCCTTCAGCTATGCCTATGCAATTATCTTTTAAGAAGAAACCTGTTCCTGTTATTGCTGCAGGTCTTCCTCAAATAGACATTCTTGTAGGTATAGGCGGTTTTCCTTGTGGCAGATTGAGCGAGATTTTTGGAAAAGAGAGTAGTGGAAAGACTACATTAGCTCTGCACGTGGCTAAAACAGCTATAAATAGAGGAGGTCTTGTCCTTTTTATAGACGGCGAACACGCTTTAGATTTAAATTATATAGACGCGTTAAAAATAAATAGAGAATATTTTATTTTAGCTCAGCCTTCTTTTTTAGAAGAGGCTTATGGCGCTATAGAGAAATTTATTTTAGAGTCTAGATCTATATCAAGAGAGATTCCGTTATTAGTTATTTATGATTCAGTGGCGTCAATTCCGCCCAAGGCTGAGTTAGAAGGTACTTTAGAAACAGAACGACCAGGTCTTTTAGCTAGAAAAACAAGTCAAGGATTACGTAAGTTAGTTTCTATTATTAATAAAACTAATGCTTGTGTTATTTTTATTAATCAATTACGAGAGCGTATCAATGTTAGGTTTGGTTCTCCTGAGACAACACCAGGAGGTAAAGCCCTGAAATTTTATGCTACTATTCGGTTAGATATGAGGCAAGTGACTAATGATTGTGGTATAGATAAGTCTATTGAGAGTAAGATAAGAATTAAGAATGTTAAGAATAAAATTGCTGTTCCTTTTAAACAAGCTGATTTATTTTTGAGGCATGGTTATGGTTTTAACGTTATTAAATCATTATGGCAGCAAGCTATTGATAGTGAATTAATTAAAGCAGTAAGTTCGAGGTCATTTGTTTATAAAGAAAATCGAATTTCAATTAAAAGTTTAGAGCTAGATTTAGAATTACAGCGAGAGCTCTTAAGGGGTTTAAATTTAGAGCCGAAAAAATGACTGATGCAAAAGGTAAATATTCCTTTAGGTAGGACAGAAATATGACTACAGAAGAGATTTCTTTCACCACGACATATTCAAGACTTTCTTTGCCTTTTTCCAAAACTGTCATCTTAGGCTTTGATTATGATACCAAAAACTTGGCTTATGGTATCATAAATTGCAGCAATGCTTTCGTTTCTCATTGTAAGTATTCTGAGATAACAGACCTCTTCGAAATAGCAGAAGGTGTCTTAAAGAGGTGGCGGCCTCATTTTGTGGCTATCGAGGGGTTGTTTCTGCGGAGCAATCCAAACTCCCTGATTAAGCTTGCCAACATCCAGGGCATTCTCAGGTTGGCGGCTTATAGATTCAAAGAATGGGAAGCATCCATAATCACAATCACCCCAGAGGAGGCTAAGCGAGCGATAGGAATCGACGTCTACCGCGCTCCGTATAAGGGCAGTAAAACCAAGGAAAAGAAGCAGTTGGTTATTCAAGCGGTAAGTGAACTTTTGGGTATAGAATTAGTCAATGAACACCAAGCTGACGCTTTAGCTGTAGCCTGGAAGTTGTGGAAGGAGCTTCATAACAGTTAGTAGAATCTATAAATGGTCAAGAGCATAGTTATTATGGAGGAGGCAGAAACAGTAGAGGTGAGAAATGGAAAGAAGAACTTCTGAAATGATGATTCTTTACTACGAAGATCAAGAAGGCCGAAATGAATGTTGAAAAGGCTTGAGAAGCAGAAAGAATAGCTAAAGGAAAGGTGGCAATCACAAGGGAATTGGCGGAGATGGAAAGGAACTATCAAAGCCGGGAAATTGGCCGGGGAGACTCTTTAAAGTGCTCAAACCTTCCTGATAAAAAGGAGGATGTGCAATTTATTATGGACGAAAAAATCAGAGAACTAATTAAAAAATATGCAAAGAACAATGCTATTCCTGAGAATATTCTCGTTGGAATGATTTATAGCGAATCGAATTCTAATCCAAGAGCTTATAGATACGAACCAGCTTTTTACAAACGTTATATTAAAGGCAAGGGGAAATATCCCTATGAAAATGCGCCCGAACGAGTATCTGCAAGCTACGGTTG